>Ga0172362_10005868_pt1 | contig 10613 bp, 7 predicted proteins | sample LakKivs1_kivu2a2_FD_114534 | JGI IMG/M metagenome (GOLD analysis project Ga0172362, IMG submission 114534) | Sediment microbial communities from Lake Kivu, Rwanda - Sediment s1_kivu2a2 | ecosystem: Environmental > Aquatic > Freshwater > Lake > Sediment | place: Rwanda: Western Province, Lake...
ATAAAATTGAAAGTTCTCCCCACGTAAGCTTGTCCAATCCTGATGAAGCGTGCTGGCGTGATTCCTCCGCAGTAGCGGTTTCTGCCAGGAACTCCATGTGGCTGAATCTTCCCGTCTGGGACTCCTATTATCAAGTCTCGCGTTGAGAAGCTTTTGCCAGTGCCAGGTTCTCCGAACAGAGCAAAGGACCACCCCGTTCTCATTCCAGTTTTTCCCTGAGGATTTACAATTTCGACATCCGCAATCGCGTACTGCTGTATGATGCTTAGAAAGCCGTCAAAGTAGAGCAACGGTCCAAAGAGGCTTTGAAGGTAGTCTGCGAGGTAACTTGCGGAAAAAGTTTTTCCAAACTTGATGGTTTGGCTCAACCTGTTTTTAATCAAGTCGTTTAGGTAGCTGTTGAGTTCTTCGTCCATTTCTTTGGTCTTTCGGCGTTCATCTTCCAAGTAGTCCATTTTTTCTGCAACATCAGCTGGCGGGGCAATCGTTGCTAGCTTATATTCCACAGAAGGGATTCCCAGTTCAGAGCGGATGAACGGCAGTGTCTCCTCAAGCATTCTCCATTCACCGTACTCTTCACCCTTATAGGACGGCACCACAACCTTCAAGTGCTCAAGTTTGCCCAGAATAGGATAAGGGTCAATCTTTTGCTTCAGTGCTTCCCTATACTCCTTTAAACCAAAGCTTCCGCCAGCCTGCACCATAGCCTTCAATACGTAAATGCAGTCTTTCCCGTATTTCTTCTCTGTCTCAGCAATGCCTGCCTGAATTTTCTCCAATGATCCTTTTAGGCTTAAAGCCTCGCCCTCAAAAGTGTAGTGCTTGCCTCTAAAGACAGCCCAGTCTCGTGTTTTATGTTTCTTAAAGATTTCTTGAAGTTGCGCGTCGCTGACTGCTTGCCCTATTTCCAAGGATGCCTCATCAGCATCGGCATCCCAGCAACTCACAAACTGATCGAAATAATGAATTCCCAGCTCTTTTCCTATTTTGAAAATTTCAGCGGGTGGAAATACTCTTTTGATGAGAAGCTTTCGCTCCACAATCTTGTCGTCGCTAGTCATGTTTCTTCGCCTCTGATTCCACTGCAAACCGTTACAGCTTCCTCAGCAGTTATCCAATGCTTATTCTCAGCCTCTGCTAAGCCTTCATTGAGAATTTTTTCAAAATTCATCTGCTCCAGAAGGTTATTAGCGCGGCAAATTCTGTTCATGTTTTCCCGAAATGCCTCTTCGCTCTGCATTTTTTTAATCAGGTAAGAACTGAGCAGTTCATGCAGTTCATTAGATCTTGGGCGCATTAGAAGCTTTAGCCGCGGTTCTGAAGTGAGAGCCAAAATTTTACGTAGCTCTTGCAGAACGCTTGTGTCTTCAGAAATGGTCATGGGTGAAAATAGGCTGTATCTTTCCTCACTGCCTTTCATGTATCCTATTATGTAAATTGGGACACAAATCAAAGTGGAGTCATCAAGTTTATAGTTTACAGATATTTGCTCCCTAAAAACTTGGGCTTGCCGTTTCATCTCGCCCATTAGGCTTTCAACACTCTTCGTAATTGACGCGGCTTCAGAAGTCATCTCAGCAATCTGTTCCTTTTTCTTGTCTATTCTGGATTCGTATGCGCTGTTGAGCTTCTGGATTTTTTCCTCTTCTAAAGCTATAACGCCGAGAAATTCTTCTTCAATCGCTTTAACGCTTTTTTTTCCTTCTTTTCTAATATTTTCAATCGCATCGGAAAGTGCCTTAATCTCTTTTTTGGCTTTGTTAATTTCTCTTTCATTTTTTTCCAGCTCATAGGCTTTTCTGGTGGTGTTTCTCTTCCTCTTCTGGATGGATTTTCTTCTTTGCTCGAGTCCTTGAAGTTTCCGCAAACTTTTCTCGCGCTTTCTCTCAAAAACTCCTGCTTTTTTCTCGATGCTCTTCAAAACACGCGCGATAGTCGTGTCACGCTTTAACTTTAGCTGTTCTGTTTTTTTCTCCACTTCAGGTTTTAGGCTTGAAAGCTCCGCCTCGCACTTCTCCTTTAGCAGTTCAATCTCGTTCGTTATCATGCGTGCATGAAATTCCACTTCTTCATTAAGAACTCCCAAGGCGTATAGAAGACCTTTAACATGCGCCTGAATTCTTCTTAGCCAATTCGACACAGCATCCTGCGCTTCGGTAACTGTTTTCTCATCGATGTCCACGGGAATCAAAATCGCGTCATCTTTGTCTCTGCTGCGGAAGGAACCGCTCTTAAAGCATTCAAGGAAAAACTTTAGAATTTCTTTATCTGCTATTAAAGCCCTAAACGGCACGTTGACGATTGACGCGAATTTTTCAGCGTTCTTGGCTTGCTTGTTTAGTGCAGCCATGAATTCCTGATGAACCACTGAGCTCTTCTTTAAATCTTCAACAAAAAGCCCTGTGTTTGCAGGCTCTTTAAAAGTAAATTGGTGCGATAAAGAGGCTAAGCCGTCTATAATCACACAGGAATCCTCTAAGGGGACAGCCCACATTGGATAATAAATCTTTGACATGAAGGAAACTTTTTCGGATGAGTCTCTCAAAAAACCTGCTTTCTTCCTTTGCAACTCGGTCATACACACTACACATGCTAATTCAGCAGGATAACTTACATCTTCTTTTCCATCATGTACTTCAACGATAAACGGTAAAACCAGATTTTTATCTGTCAACTCGCGCCCACGCCACATGTATACACTTTTAAACTCAAAATCCTTACGAAATTGCCTTCAAGAAATGCTCTGGAACGATTAAATTTTGCTTGGTTTTCCTTTATCTTCAATGCTTCTCTGTCCGAATAATAGAGCGATCTTTTTGCTTTTATCTTTTTATTCCGCAAAGCACCTCAGTTCTGAAGCACTTTTATAAGTGTTCACGACAGAGATAGTTTATAATGTAAACGTAAAAGAGACGAGAAAGATAAAATGAATAAAAAAGCTGCGTCGGTTTTGATAGGCTTTGTTATTTTCATGTTAATCGCAACCTCTTCTCTTTTAGTGCTTAGCCAAACAAAGACGTATACTGAATCTCCCACTTCGCCTGAGTCGGATCAAAATGATTCTTTCACGCCTACCGTTCGGAAACCAGCGTGGATCGACCATGATAATAACGGAATTGCAGACAGTTTAGACCAAGAAATTGCTGACAGAATAGCGAACGATACAGCACGAGATTACGTGAATATCACTGTTATGCTGAAAGCCGCACCGACGACTGGAGATGTAGAAGATTTCGTCTCATGCGGCGGGTACTTGACCACGGACCTTTGGACAGAAGCCACCTACGGATTCGGCGGCACGATAAAATACGACGCGATTGAGAATTTCACCCAGCGATGCCCTGACGTGTTGTTGGTTGAGAAGGAAGCCGTCAGCAAAGCGACTGTTGCTTACGCTGCGCAACAAGTTGGCGCCAGAACCTACGTGTGGAACACCCTGGGGCTTCAGGGAGACCCTAACTCATCAATTGCGGTGTTAGACTCCGGAATCGACGGTTCCCACGTAGACTTCTCGCCTGGATACGGCGACCAGGACTTTTCGAAGAAGATAGTTGGATGGAACGACCAGATAGGCTCCGCATCCTCTCCAGTCGATGAGGACGGACACGGGTCGCATTGCGCGGGGCTGGCTGCGGGAGATGGATTCTTCAGCGTGGACGCTTCAGGAAACGCCGTCGCCACCTATGGAAGTGAACTATCTGGAGGAGGAACGTGGTTCGGTGGTGGTATGATGGTGAACAAGACAGGTATCATAACAATCAACGTGAAATGGATGGGCACTGGCACAGCCAAGCTTTCTTCAGCAGTGCTTAGATATGGTGACAAAAACCTCAACTATGGCTCATGGACTACAGTTAGTTCGGTGAGTACGCCAAACCCGAACACCTTTTACTCGATAACATACAACGTTGCTTCAATTCCCTCAGGAGGCTACGACATGTATCACATAATGCTGCCGACAACAGGAACAGGGGACCTTTACGTTACATATAACGTGTCATGGCCATACACTCCGCCCGCAGATGGCTTCTCAGCTTGGACTGGCATTTCACCCCAATCGAAGCTTGTAGGAGTTAGAGTTTTTCCGGGGACAAACAATGACTTCATCGGCGGGATAGAATGGATAATCGCACACAGAATGACTTATCACATAACTGTCGTCAGCATTAGTTTGAATTTTGGAGCAGAATTGCCTGGTGTGGACACTGCCATATTGAACCTGGTGAACAGCGGGATAACAACGGTTATTGCAGCTGGAAACTATGAAGCAGGAGGGAACTACATATATTCTCCCAGTTCAGTGGACGAAGCCATGACGGTAGCAAGCATGAACCAATTTGACAATATTGCCAGTTATAGCAGTCAAGGCGGAACGTCAAGGTCCACAGGTAAAACCACGAAGCCCGACATTACTGCTCCAGGCGGCAGCCACTACGCATCGCCGTTGTTTAGCGCGGACTCTAACGCCAATGATGGAGAAGGCGGATTCGCGGAGATTCAGCCAAATGATGCAGCCCCTATGCAGGGGACCTCCATGGCCGCACCAATTATCTCTGGTTGCGCGCAAGTCGTAATCCAAGCCATGGGAGGATACGCCACGTGGAACTGGACAAGAAGCCAAGCCTTGCAGCCTAAGATGATTCTTTTGATGACAGCCACTGAGACATACCCTGACCTTCGAGAAGGAGAGACTCCATCAACATCTCCAACCCTTGAACGTGGAGGAAAAGACATCCACGAAGGCTATGGCAGAGTGAACTTGGATGCAGCCGTAGACGCCATCTTAGGGTCGTATGGCCCCGGAAGTGTAGCGACGGATACTCTGGGCACGCCACCAACGACCACCGACATTTCGGTTCTCGGTCAAAGATTGGCGTGGGCAAGAAACGTCCAGCTTGTCTCGGGTTCCATATACAATTTCAGCCTCAGCGTCCCAGCTGGAGCGGACTATGATCTGTACCTTTACAATTCGACTGGCACCACCTACGGAGAGCCCGCAATAGTAGCGCAGAGCACGAACGCAACCACCGGAGGAATTGAGCAGTTCTGGGTCACTGCTCCATACACTGGAACGTACTACATAGTCGTGAAGAGGGCGACAGAAACCACGGGAAGCGGCACTTTCACGCTGGCAAGCTCAGGCCCAGGCACAGTAGACGTGACACTGAATACTCCTGGGCTTCCGAGCGCTCCAGGCGTGGTGCATTATGTCCAGAACGGCGTCGCAAAGACAGGAAGCATCGTGGCAAGCACGTTCTCAGATTACGCTGACCTGGGAACAACACTGACAATCGACAACCCCATCTACGTTTCTGACACCCAAAGATACATAACAACAGATTCGACATCCTTCACAATACAGTCGGTCGCTACTTTCACGGTCAACTACAATACCCAATATTACATTACTGTCAACAGCGATCATGACGCTCCAACGGCTTCACAGTGGGTAGACCAAGGTGGTAACTTCGCGGCTTCAGTGACAAGTCCAACAGAGGTCACTCCAAACGATCATCAGTGGGTCTGTACAGGCTATAGTCTTGATGGAGGTTCATCCCAATCGGGCAGCAGCTACACCTTCACCAATGTACAGGCAGCTCACACGATAGTGTTCAACTGGAACGAGCAGTTCTACTTGACTGTGAACTCAGCTTATGGTTCGCCTGCTGGAGATGGATGGTATGACTCGGGTACTACAGCGAATGCGGTTCTGTCCAGCGGAACTGTTTCAGGTGGAACTGGTGTTCAATACGTGTTTACTGGTTGGAGTGATGACGCCTCTGGAACAGGTTTAACGAGCGACGCCATTACTATGAACAGCGCGAAGACAGCGACAGCCAACTGGAAGACCCAGTACTATTTGACGGTGTCTTCGGCTTATGGTGCTGCTGACGGTGAAGGCTGGTACGATTTTGGCGCCGCTGCATCTGCCATAGTCACCCCGTTAACAGTGGCTGGAGATGCCGGAACCCAGTACGTCTTTACTGGTTGGAGCGGTGACGCTTCAGGCGCTACTTCACCTTCAGACGCTATAATTATGAGCAGTCCTAAGACGGCAACTGCGAACTGGAAGACCCAGTATCGTTTGACTGTGTCTTCGGCTTACGGCACTGTGGGCGGTGAAGACTGGTACGATTCTGGCGCTTCTGCATATGCTAATGTGTCTCCGTTGACTGTGGCAGGAGATACTGGAACCCAGTACGTCTTTGCTGGCTGGAGCGGCGATGCCTCTGGAACAGATTCGACGAGCGATGCCATTACTATGAGCGGTCCTAAGACGGCGATAGCTGACTGGAAGACTCGATATTACTTGACCACGTCCACGAATTTTGGCTCTGTCAACCCTGAAAGCGGATGGCACGATGCTGGTTCAACAGTGACCATTTCTGCTACTACTCCTTCGGCTGGTTCTGGTGAACGGTATGTTTGGAATAGTTGGACTGGCACTGGCTCTGGCAGCTACGCTGGCACTGATAATCAGGCTTCAGTAACAATGAATGGGGCTGTCACTGAAGTGGCTTCTTGGACTCATCAGTACTATTTGACTGTGTCTTCACCCTATGGCTCACCCACGCCTGTGAGCGGCTGGTTTGACGCTGGAACATCCATGTCAGCCTCAGTGAACTCGCCAGCAGCAGGCTCTATTGTAACTGAGTACGTCTGCACTGGCTGGACAGGTACAGGAAGCGTCCCTGCATCTGGAACCGCGAACAGCATATCCTTCACGATAGACCAGCCCTCAAGCATCACATGGACATGGAAAACCGAGTATTTGATTACGAATCTGCTAGTGATAATAATAGTTCCGGTAGCCGTTGCTGGATTAGCAGTTTATCTGCTGTTGCGTAGACGGCATAAGGGAAAGAGTGCAGGAGGCGCACCTGAACCTACTTTACTGCCACCTCCGCCTCCACCCGCAGCTCAGCGCAGACGTACACCAAACGAACACATTTAAGCGAGGCTTGCGTCTCCGCGTTATCAGTAGTTGGCGCAACTTGGTAGTTGAGAGAAAACTGTACGTTACTATGTGGGTTTTAGAATTGCTTTCTTTAAGAGTGAAATAATTGCCATAAAAATAAGGATCACTATGCTTGAGACGAACAAGTATGTGGCGTAAGTGACGATTTGGACTCTGGCAGCTAAATCTGCTATCTGCAACGATAATCCAGCAAGGTACATCGATCCTACTAGAAAAACGATGGAAAGACCTATGACGGCATAATCGATTCTCAAGGTCGCTCCCTAGTAGATTTGGCTTGAATCTTGTAGCTTTTAATCAATTGCTTGGAGCGCTACACGTAAAAAGCATTATGAATCTGTGAAATATATTTTGAATCACAATACCGCTCAGCATCCCTTTGTGGTCGCATAAGAACGAATTTTCTGATAATTGCTGACAAAACTATAGGCGGATTCTTGCAAGAACTTTTGAATTTTCTTCTAAACAAAAATCTTAGATTGGTTTAGCGCGCGCGTTTTCAATTCTTCCTGCACTCAAGTAAGACTTGGTAAAATGTTTGCGTAGGTCAGTTCTGTATTTGAAATGCGCAAAGTTTAGAAAGTCGCCAGTTGGTAACATTCAAGAATTGACAGGAAGTGGCGAAGGGATATCATGGAAGCCTCATATTTCACCTTCTTTGTTCTTCCTTTAGGAATTCTAGTGGTTATTTTGGGCGCGTCAGTTTACTATTATGCCAATAAAGGGGAAATCGCAAAGAGAAAAACAAAGAAATTCATGCAGGCCTGCATCAAAGAAAAGGCGAAGCAGCAAGAGGCCATGAACAAAGAGCTGGCAAAAATAGACAAACTCCTCGAAAACAAATCAATCGATAAAGAAACTTGCGAACGCCTGAAGAATGTGCTGATAGTGATGAATAAAAAGAAACGCGCGGAAACAACGGATCTTCTCAAGCGCATGGCAAACAACAAATAGATTTCTGATTTCGCGTTGGATCATTTTTAGAAAGTCAAAGTAACCCTTTTTCTCTTCGTTCCAAGACTCTGAACGGTGTAAGCCTGTAGCTATCTGTTTATCTTTTTTCACTTCATCAAGCACGAATATCATAATAATTATACAAGGGTCTAAAACGGGTCTTTCTATTTTTGACATATTTCTTTGATTGCAGGTTGGCTTATATTCGATTTTCAAGTTACAAAACATTGTCTGTAGAGAAGAGAGGGAGAATTCTGCTCAGAAAACTACGCGAGTTTTTCAAGGAGAGGCATAAAAGTGGAGAACTTCCAAGCCCGGAGACGCCTAAGGTTGTAGCGAAAAAGAGGAAACAAAAGAGACTCACAAGTGAAGAGTTTCTTAGAATTTATGAAATACTTTGGGAAGAGGGTCCTAAAGTGAAATATGTGAACCCTGATGGCTGGATCGAGCATCACTAAAACTCGAGTTAATCTTTTTAGCTCTTAACTCACGGCAGAAGAGAAAAAGAAAAAGGGAAATGTAAACTCCGCTCCAGCGTGCACATGCATTTTTAATATTATATATTGAGACGTAATATTTAATAGAATGGAGAATCCACTTAAGTAACGGAGAATTACATGCCAAAGCTGCACCTAACAGGCCTGAAAAAAATCAGCGTTCACTTCAAAAAACGCGAAAAACAACTCCTAATTCTTCCGTCTTCGCCTAAGCCACTACTGAAAGGACTCAAAGTCGTCGACAAATATCCATTATACGAACCTTTCTCACACGTTGTAATAGTTCAAAATCCCAAAACTGGCGAGCACAAATACATGCTCGACGAACTTCAACTCGACACTCTTGAAAGAGGCGTTTACAACCGTATTTTAGAAATCTTGCTCGCGGAAATGGAATCGCCAAAAGAGGAGATTGCCGATCCCCGAAAGTTCTTCGCAGAAGAGGCCAAAAAAATCGTAGATAAGTACCGCATAAGCTTAGGGTGGCTTCCCGACGTTTCATGGTACAAAATTCTTTACCATGCAGAAAGAGACCTTGTCGGATTCGGCAAAATCGACCCTTTAATGCGCGATCCAAACATCGAAGACATTTCATGCGATGGAGTAAACAAGCCAGTTTACGTCTGGCACAGAAACTACGAGAGCATCGAAACAAATCTCGAATTTGAAAGCGATGAAGTCCTCGATAACACGGTAGTTAAATTCGTGCACATGGCTGGAAAACATGTCAGCTCAGCCTTTCCCATAGTCGACGCCTCGCTACCAGGTAAGCACAGGCTTTCAGTTTGTTACAGACGAGAAGTCACGCCGTTCGGAACGGCTTTCACCATTAGAAAATTCAGAGAAGACCCGTACTCAATTGTGGATTTGATAAACATTGGCACGTTCTCGGAAGAGATGGCGGCTTATCTTTGGGTTTGCCTTGAGAACAGATCTTCCGTGATGGTTTTAGGCGGAACAGCAGCAGGCAAAACAACCGCGCTGAACGCCTTGGCGTGCTTGATTAAGCCAGGGAGCAAAATCATCACTATCGAAGAAACTGCAGAGCTCAACCTGCCTCATGAAAACTGGGTGTCACTTATTGCTAGGCAAAGCTACGGTTTAGGCGGAAGCAACGTAGGCGAAGTAGCCCTATTCGACCTTGTGAAGACTTCAATGCGACATCGCCCAGACGTATTGATCGTGGGTGAGATTAGGGGTCAAGAAGCTTACGTCCTCTTCCAAGCTTTGGCTACAGGTCACGGCGGCATGTGCACCATGCACGCTGAAAACTTGGACTCGGCAGTAAAGCGTCTAACCCAGAAACCCATGGAAATCTCACCCGCATACATTCCGTTAATGAACATTGTCCTTTCAATACAGCGAGTTCACATCACGAAAGGCAACGAGAAAAAAGCGTACAGAAGAGTCATAACGGTCGACGAGATTGCAGATTATGAAGACTACAGAACAGCCTTCAAATGGAGCCCAGCCAAAGACGAGCACATAATGAACTTAGACGATAGCGTAACATTTTCATCCATATCCGAACGGCAGGGCGTAACCAAAAAAGAGTTGCTCGAAGAAATTGGTAGACGCAAAACCGTTCTGCACTGGATGCGAGAGCGCAACATAAGAAGTTACAAGGATGTTGCCGCCATCATTGCAGAATGTTATGCGAGACCTAAGCATGTCTATGAAAAAGTTCTCGCAGGGGAGGAGGTAAGAGCTGTTGCCACTTCTGAAGAAGTTTGAGGGGTGGTCGTTTCGCCTCTTCGGAGGCATAGCACCTTCCTTTTTGAAGCACGTTTTTGAATTCAAGACTATGTTGGAAAGGGCACGAATCAAAATTTACCCTGAAACCTACGTTTCAATGATGTTTTTCACGGCAACATTAACTATTCCAGTGACTATAATTTCATTGGCAATTCTATATTTCTACGGGTTCATGCCGATTATCTTTCTAGTTCCTTTTCCGTTTTACGCGATGGTCGGTTTTCTGCTAATACCCATATCCAGAGCAAGCGACCGAGCCGCCCTTCTGGAAAGAGAGATGCCTTTCACGGCAGCTTACGTCAGCGTTATGGCTTCAGGAGGCATAGCGCCTTATACAAGCTTTAAACGTCTTTCAGAAGTAGAATTAATGCCGGCGATGCGAGGCGAAGCAAGGGACATAGTCAAAGATGTGGAAATCTTTGGCATAG
>Ga0172362_10005869_pt1 | contig 10612 bp, 15 predicted proteins | sample LakKivs1_kivu2a2_FD_114534 | JGI IMG/M metagenome (GOLD analysis project Ga0172362, IMG submission 114534) | Sediment microbial communities from Lake Kivu, Rwanda - Sediment s1_kivu2a2 | ecosystem: Environmental > Aquatic > Freshwater > Lake > Sediment | place: Rwanda: Western Province, Lake...
ATGGATAACCAAAACTTTTATATCCCTGTTCTTTCGCCCACTTATAAGCCATTTTAAGAGCTGAAGTGCAACAGTTAGTAAACAAACAGTATGGTTCGATCAAAACTCCGTCTTCAATCCAAGCAATATAGCGAGAGAACTCTTTTTCAAATGCTTCACATTCTGGGCCTCGCCCCATCCACCCCGATTTAATCACCCTATTTACAGCGTCTAGTTCCTCTTGTCCTGTTTCTGGTTTAGTATGTACTATCATTTTGTTGCCTCCACCCATAAATGAGTTGGATAATCTGCCACTTGCTCTTTTATTTCAGTAAAACCAGCCGATACCATTAGCATTTTTAAATAATCGAAACAGAAACCAGCATAATGTATCTGTCCTTCGTTTTCGTGGCTACCATAAATATTTCTTAATGCTATCCAGTATTTAGGGCCTTTTTCTAACCAGTTTTTAAAAGTAACATCTAAGTTGTTAGTAATAATGGTAATTTTGCCTTCAGGTTTTAGAACTCTCGCCCACTCTCTTAAAATTTCGGGTGTTTCTTTATAGGAACAATGCTCAATACAATGTTCCGCCCATATCTCGTCCGCAGAGTTATCAGGATAGTCTAATTTGCGTATATCCATTTTTATAATTCGTGGATCGTCATGATAAAGATCAACATTAACCCACCCATCTATTATCTTATTTCCACAACCCAAATTTAATCTCATTTTGTCCTCTCAAATAGGTAATTTTGTTGCTTAACATATCCCATATCAAGTACCCAATACTTTTCTAATGGAAAACCGAACTTTTGACCAAACGCTTGGAATTGTTCAGGATTGAATAACTGGTAGTTGTGAGCTTTCCATATCCAGCTAAAATCAGGTTCGGATAACATAATGTATTTTTTAGAAACTCGACAAAATTCAGCGAAGGCTAAAGTAGGAGAAAGGGCTTGCTTAAAACAATCTTTGCAGTAAACCATATCAAACTCTTTATTCTTAAAAGGCATAAAGTGCATATCGACATCTCGTGCATCCAGTCCTTTGGCTCTTATCCGAGCGTTTTCTTTTTTGTTGACTTGAATACCTGTAACTTTGTAACCTTTGGCTTCAAATTCAGATAACTCTGTGCCGTCTCCGCACCCCACTACTAAGACTTTCTTTACTCCTTTAGGTGTTTCAGACACTAAGTGTTGGATTTGTTTTATCTGGTCGATGCTAGGCACATCTTCTTGAGCAGAAATATCTAATACTAAGTCCCATTTCTCCTGTAAGGTCATTCCGCCTAGATTTTTTAGAAGTTCAATTTTTTCTTCTTCAGTTCGCACAAAACCTCCTCTAAACACTCATCGACTGGTCGTGAAGTGTCTATTTTAATTCCTTGTCCGGTATATTGTCCCCAAAATTTTAAATATGAAGCTAATGTCGGTCTATTTGGAGCGTGTTCACGAGCTAATTTCTCACAATCTCTTTTCCAAGAGGTCTCTGGGTCAACTACACACCAAAACTTTAAATCTGCGTCAATGTAGGGGCTTGTAGATACTATTATTACGACAGGAGACGCACAAACTTCGACTATCTTTGCAATTTGCTCGTTGTTTAGTCTCTTTATAACCTCGTCATCCAAATAAACAGTTTCAAGCCCTTTGTGTTCAAGGGTTAAGTGAAGTTTATAAGCTAGCGTTGATTTACCGCTTGAAGGAACGCCATTAAACAGCAATATCATTTTTGACCTCCTCTAATTCTATGTCCAATTCTTTCATATATCCTTGAAAATCAGACCATAGATTAGGATGTATTCTTATAGTGTAAACTTCCCCGTATTTGGGGTGATTTTCTTTAACGTATGAGTAACAATCACGCATAGCGAGTTACCTTTTCTTTTTTTCTATTATCTAAATACTTTTGATCTTCTTCGGTCTTTCCTTTAGCTAAAAGCGAAGTATTGAACATGTGCTCAACTCGTATGTTTTCTAAGTAGCAAAGAGCATATCCTGCATTACGGCAATGTTGAGAGAATATCCAGTCCTGTTCTCCGTGTAAAAAGTCATTTTCTTCCCATCTGAAATTATCATACGCTCTTGAAGACACAGCGATACAAGCACCTCCTAAGTGTTCAGTAATTCCTACATAATGACGCCCGATAAAGCCGTCTTTTACACGAGGCCAACCGCCTGGGTGATCTATAAGTCCTTCGATGTAAGGAGACAGTACAAGTCCTTTAGAACACTCAAATATCTCAACGATTGATTCTAACCAGTTATTAGTCAAGAACTCTAGGTCGTTGTCAACCTTAATAATCACATCGTAATTTTTACCTATTTTGTCAAGCAAATAATTAGAACCCTTTGAAATTCCTAGATTTTTATTCTCGGTAAATATTTTAAGGTTGTATTCTTTTTCCTTGTCGCATAGCCAAGTCCAAGTATTATCAGTTGAACCTTGATCTAATACGAAATGATCGAACGGATACTTAGTCGTTCGCCTCATCGTGTCGAAAGTTGTTTGAGTATAAGGAAGTCGGTTATAGGTTAAGGTGTAGATTGCTACCTTTAACTTAGATCGTTTCCCTACAACTGTCTTATCGGGCCATAATTTACAGTTCTGGATTGAAAATCCTCTAACAGCGTCCATCGCCTTTTCTCTACAAGCCGGATCGGGGTCGCATAGTCCTTTTTCATACTTTTTGACTGCGAGTTGAGACTTTTTGACGTTATTATCAGAATGAACATAATAATCTGTAATAATAAGTGGAACTCGTTTAAAACTAGCTCCATTTTTGGCCATTCTTACCCATAAATTGTAATCAGCAAAGTATTGTAGGCTCTCGTCCCAACCGCCAACCTTTAAAATCTCTGACTTATCACACAAAACATCAGAAGTGTCAATGAAGTTTCCTTTTGACAGTAATGATAAAGAAAATTCGCTTGTTTCAGGTGCTAATTGTGAGAGAAATTTACCATCTTCATCGACTATCCATCTATCGCCATAAACCACATTAACCCCTGATCTTTGCTTCTCTTGATATAGAGCTTGCAAATGGTCTTTTCGATAAGCATTATCAGCGTCTAAATAAGCGATTAAGTCATATTTGGCTTTTAAAGTACCTTCATTCTTAGGTCTGGTATGTTGACCAAAGTTCTCTTTTCTGTGTAAATAAACGATTCTGTCGTCTTTAGGCAACTTATCCTTAATGTTCTCTCCTCCGTCTTGAACTACAATCACCTCAAAATCCTTGAATGATTGATTTAATACGCTAGGTAATGCCCTGCTAAGCAATCTTTCTGTGTATTTATCGTGATTTGTAATAATTACGCTTATCATTTAACCTCCTCAAAATTACCTTTATTTACTATGCCTTTAGTTAATAAGAACCTTGAAGCCACTGAAACAGCGTTTTTGATCGCCTCTACGACCACTTTGGTTGAATCAATAATTCCACTATCTATCAAATCAACTACCTCGCCAGTATTGGCGTTTATTCCTTTGCCGTACCCATAGGATTTGAATTTAATACTAGCATTTTTACAGATAGTTTTGGCTGGTTTTTGTAATGCTTGTAATAATACTTTAAATTCGTGGTTGATGGGGTCTATGGCGTAGTAATAGGAGTTGCCTGCTCCTGGAACATAGCCCATCTCTAATGCTGATGAAACAGCCTTAACTGCGTCCTCAACTCTTAAAAACATATCGTTTCTCTCGACATCTGTTTGCCCGCCAACTTCAATAATACCGACACGACCTTTTATATTAGATAGGGATTCTTTGTCGTCTGCGTAATACTCTTCTCGTTTAGAAGTGTCTCCATCTCCTGATATAGTCAAAATTCGGTCTTTTATCTGTACTTTGCTTGCTGTACCACTCTTTTTGTCTAAAAGATCAGCCCCGACAATAGCGGCAATATCCTGTAACTCGTTTTTATGTGCTTCGATAGGGACTACTGTAACAACACCTTTGTTGAAATTGACAATACAATTTGATAATGCGATGTTGTCTATCTTATCACAAACCAAGAGGGCTTCTTTGTTCTTAGATTGGATTGCTTCTTCTAAAATAGGTACAATTTCTTCTCCGTTTACATTCCCATCAACCACAATCACAGGGCAATCTCCTAAAAATATATTTCCATTGTTAAAGTATTGTTGATTAGGAAGTTTTATCATACACGAATAGCCTTTTTGTATTTTGTACTCTATGCTGTCTCTGTTCACTCTCTCAATGATAATGTCATTGCTTTTTATCTGTTTATAAATGTCCTCTATGATTGAGCCTATTTTTTTGCTCCTAGAGGCTATTTCAGCTATTTGCCTCACTCTTGTTGGAGACATCTTCTTAACAGAATGGCTAAGTATGTTTGAAACTGCAACATCTGAGGCTTTATTAAGTTCGTCAACATCAACTCTGCCTTTGGAGAGTTCGATTATTTCACTAGCGATTATGATTGAAGTGGTCGTCCCATCACCGCTACTATTGTTGGTTGATTGAGCGGCTTCTCTTATCATTTCAATTCCTGCATTGATAACTTGATCGTCTGACTTAACGCTATTGGCGATAGTTACTCCATCATTAGTCGTTAATAGCGGGTCTGTTATAACAATATTATTTCCTTTTGGGCCTAATGTTCCTTCTACTGCTTTATTCAATAGTCTAACGCCTCTAATCATTTAACCTCCTTGGCTAATACATCGTCCTCGAATACTAGATGTAATGTTTTGTCGTCCTTGCCTAGCGGGTCTTTACCTGGAACGACTATATTATTGCCTGAGAAGTAGTTGTAAAGAACAACATCGTTTACTTTAATCTTTGTAATCTCATCTCCTACTCCGATAACATTGGCTTTAGCGACCATTAAGTCTTGGCGTATTTCCTTATTGTTTTGAAGTATAACTCCTGATTTGGTCGTTTCCTCTCTTTTAAGTTCAAGTTTAATCGGTTCGGTTAATATAAATTTTCCTATCGGTTGATACATATTTTTCTCCCTAATTTTTGATAAATCCTATTTGATAATTCTCTTAATGATCTGTGTGTTCTACCTTTGAAATCTTTGTAAACCTCATGCTTCCTTAAATATATGTTGCCTGGCGGTATCGCCCCTATGAAAGTTCCATAAAAATACACAGCGTCATTTCCGCCATGATAGATATGTTCTCCACGAGTAGAATACCTAAGCACTTTGAAGCCAGGATGAATACTTTTTAGATAAGGTTGTAGTTCACTTCGTAACATAAGCCCCCGATTAGAGATAATTTCGTCATGCTACTACAGCGAACGCATGACTGATACGCTGTAGTAAACTATCTGTTAGTAGTCGTTTAAGCTACTAGCGGATTCTACTCTGACGGTGGCTGATGGTTCGAGCTGTCTGGTTGCAAACGCAAAGTAGTAACCAGCAGTTGAGTAACCGTTTACAGACGAAGCCGGAGCTGGGTCTTTAACGATAATATCAACATCTTCTAACTCGGAAATACCATAGCACTGATCGCCCAATACATAGGACTGATAGACAGTTGCTGAAGCGGATTGAGCAACGTTCCAAGAACCAACGGCGCTGTTCCATGCTTCATTTGAACTGACGAATCTAATCTTATGAATGTTACCGATTTCACCATTAAGAATGTTCTTGAATGTCTCTGGGCTGTATTTAAGAACATCTCTCCAGTTTTCGTCCAAAATTTGTTACTGCACTTTATACTTCTTGAGTTCTTTAAGTTTATTATAGGCAAATTCTTGAAATTGTTTTTCTTCCTCTGTGAAATAACCATAACCTTTAGTTTTTCTAACTCGGTTAAGTTTTATATCGCAAACCTTTTTTAGTAATTCGGCTTGCTCTCTTTTCTTAGAAGGTAATCTACTTTCAAGAAATTGATCTAACAATGGCGATATTGTTTTCGCACTGGTCAACATCCATACATAATGAGGTTTCTGGTTGGTCATTTCTGGTCTGTTACCCTTGCAATGAACTAGACTGCCCCCATACCTTTGTTTCGCCCATTTTAATATCTCCCCATCGTCATCTCTTTGTGCTATTGATACATAAACGCAATACAATCTGGCGTCTTTCCACCCTAATTTGATTGCTCTTTGTGTGCGTATTTGCATCCTAAAGCACCCTTCGCCTTTCAAATATCCCATAAACTCTGCTTCTTCTTGTGTCATTTTGCATCTCCTTTTGTAGAGTATAACACAAGTCAAGCAATAACTCAAGTTTTTAATGTGCGACTCGGTCATTTCTGCCGAATTCCCATACTTTCATATAGGTTCAGACTATCGCTTCTCCTTGCGGAGTCCATTCACTTAGTCGTTGCAGCTGTATTTAAACTTGCTGTGGGTATCCTTAACTTTCGTCTTAGGTTTTCCCAATTAATCAGAATGGATTTTAAGAGAGCAACTATTTTACCCTCTATATCATAGAAAGAATCTGTATGTCCTACGCAAACGTAGAACGACTCTTTCAACGGTTCAACATCTTTGCCTTGCATTTTGGCACGGGCTTCACGAGCTTCAGCTACATCGAATGTATAAACACTCGACTGGCCGATAGTAGCTCTTGAAGTAGCTGCGCCAGCGTACTGGGCAATACCTGAGGCAACTAAGTTTGTGTCTCGGATAATTCGGTCGATCTTGTTTCCAGCATGGCGAGTAAGTTTGTCCAAAACCTCGTCCATAGAACCAGTTAACCAAGTCTTAGCCAAGTGGCGAGGGATTTTAACAACATCATCATACGGAGTAAGTGTTGCTGTCTTGTCCCCACCGGATAATACATACGCAGTCGGGTCTGTGCCTTCATGTGCAGAGGATGTATGAAGTGACATATCAGCCATACTTAACCAGTGCACAGTGATACCATTCCCGCCAGGGATTTTACCCATCTGGCCTAAGTCTCGGAGAACCAGTTTAGATCGAAGTTCCTTTAGAAACTCCTCATTCCAATACTGTTTCATCAGAGTAGCTGAGAAACCTGCTGTGTCCATTGCCATAGCTACTCTAAATCTCCAATTAAATTGTTAAAGTTCAGTCCTCGTTTTGTGAAGCTAACTTATTGATATAGGCTCGCTTCTCCTCTCGGGTCATTGAGGCAAAAGTTTCTGGAGTAATAACTCCTGAAGTGTTCTTGCTTCCTGCCCCTTGGGTTTTACCTCGGACTTTCTTAGCGATTTCTCGCTCTTTTTCTTTCGCACCTGCTTGTTTCGCAGTCGTTGAGGTTTCGTTACGCATTTCTGCTACCTCTTTAACAGCTTCGTACAGCGAGCCAGTTTCACCTGAAGCATAGAGGCTATAAGCTAGTTTCTGCGCTCTTTGGTTTGTGGCTATAAAGGGAAAATCCCTCTCGGCTCTAATCGCATCTGATGCTTCTTGAGCCGATCTGTTTGAAGAATTGGAAAGAAATTGATCTTTCTTATCTTCATACTCTGCCATTGCATTGTCGTAACCTTGAACATCTATTGTTCCTTCATCAGTTACGAATTGGCTTAACTGCGGCCTTGTAACAGGGGTCGGAGTTGACTTCTGCCTGATTAACCTATCGAAGGCTTTGGCTTTCTCCTCAACCGTTTTGTAATTTCCTAGTTTAGATTCAAGTTCCTTGTAAGCTGATCTCACTTCCTCATCAGACTTGAACTTTCCTAAGATTAACTCATCTTCCTTGTCGCCTGTTGGTTGTCCCTCAGACGGGGCGGTATCGGAATCATCGCCTTCCGATGGCTGTTCGATTTGGGGATTGTCCTGATTGGTTGGATCGGTGTCAATCGTGTCCTTGTCGTCATTCATAATATCCTTTCGGGGCTCTTACGAGTTATCCCTATTTAATAGAGTGTGCACGCTGGCGATCGGGGGCGACAGACAGCGTGTACACTTTAACCCCCGATCAAATCCTTAAACTTCTTGACTAACTGATTTTTCATTCTTGGTTTGTCGGTTTCCATACTCTTTTTGATAAACGATTTAAAATGCTGAATTAAATTTATTTCTCCTGCGTAATACGCCTGCCACTTTAAAAACTCAGAACTTTTAAGATTTATAACATTGTTTAAAGCTGCTCTTTGTATTTCTTCTTCACGATCTTTAATCCAGTCCTCAACTAACTTCCAGCCTTGTGTTGAGGTCATTTCTAGGATATAAGTGGCTTTTTCATTTGGTTTTGGCATTTTGTCCTTCTCGTTTTATCTGGTTGGATTCTTGCATATTCCTTGCGTTATTTTCTCGGTCTGCTTGCGCTCCTTGTGCTTCTGATTGCTTTTGCATTGCTAATATATTAAGAATCGGTCGTCCATCCGGCCCTACTTTAAAGAACCTTTGAGGGTCGTCTATATCTAAGTAAGAGGCTTCTTCTTCAATGTACTTCTCTATATCGAAGTGTGGCATCATCATTGCTGATTCTTTCCATGCCCTAAGGTTATTAACCTTTTGTTGTTTGTCTATGAATCCTACTGAACCAGGCACTATTTCAATGTGCCACTCGTACTCGTCTAATATACTTTTAACAAACTCATCAAATTGTACTCCTTGACCGCCAGACATCTTGACTAATTTTCCTTCGGTAGAAGGTAAGTATTGTCGGTCTAGTTCTAAGAACATTTGAGCTGTAAATCTAAGTACAATCTTTTCAAACCTCTTTAGAGTTAGATCGAATCTGGTTTGGGCTTCTTGAACAATAATCGAAATTCCAGTGGCCGTACCGTTAGTCTTATCTTGGGCTGAGGCTGGAGTACCATTTGAGTAGCCCGAATAAGCTGATATCTTTTCAATCTCGGCCATTAGCTCATTCCCCGATACAAATACTTCCTGGCCTATTGTTGATTTTTTCAACGGAATAACTGCATCAGCAGAATTAGTATGAACGATTGGGTATTGTTCAAGTAAAGCGTCTTCGTCAAAGTCTCTTTGATTTACTACCATAAACTGCTGATTCAACAGATTAGACACATACTCTAATCTTTGAGTTAGTGAGATGTTGACTGCCTTATGTAGGTCTTGGATCGGCTCTAAAGCTCCTATTCCGTAGAAGTTATGCGGGTTCTTCTGATACTGCATTGAGATAAATGGTTTGCGTCCGTGATTGTCGGGGTTGTCTTCGTTACGAGTAACGACCGATTCGTTGATAACCTCAATTAAAATGTCGTCTTCCCAATACTCCAAGATGTGTATTTTGTCTTTGTACTTCTCGTTAGAACTGCCTTTTCCTCTTATGCCACGAGCATTAGTAATTCCGGTTCTATCGCCTTTCTGATATGTTCCTGCGACTACTTTATCAAGGTTGGTACGGTTGCCTTCTTTCTCGGCTCTTTCTAAGTATGATTCCAGGTCTTCAAATTTTTCGTAAATAGCGTATCTTGATTTACTTATATTCTTAGCCCCTGGTTGGATGTAAAAGTTCTCAATAGGAATACATTCAAAGACCGGATCATCAAATCCCATCTTATCTACTCTTTGTCGTTCTGTTACCGGCTGCCCTAATTCATCTAAGACAGGTTGACCAAACTCATCTTGAGCCGATACTTCCTCAAATTGAGTAATAAAAGCGTAGTCCCAATGAACTTTAGCTACTGCTGTACCGCAGACCAACATCTCAGTAATAAAGGATATGAACTCCTCGTCCATCGGCTCGTCAAGAGTCGGGTTGTCCATCTGATATTCAAGTAGGGACTTGACCTTATTGACAGCCTCGTCAATTTTCTGCTTCATCTGGTACTGCATAACCATTTCTTGATCATTGGTCGCTTGTGGAAACTTCTGTAACTTAGCCGCTACCAATACTTGCGGAGGCTTAACAAACATCTTCGAAAGTAGTCCTACAACAATAGTAAAACCTACCGGATCAAATACTTTTACCGATGAACCTTTGGCTTTGTAGAATCTAAATAATCTGTATAAATCACGAAAAAGAGTAAACGCTTCCTGCTGGTCTCGCTTACTTGCTTCAAAAGCCTTGGTTACTTTATTTAGGGCTTCTTGTTCGTTTGCTATAATGTCTATATTTTCGTCCATTAACTAAACCTTTGGCACTTGTGGGTTTAGTTGTCAAGTATTTTCTATTCTTTTCATCTCCTCGCACCAAAACCACATATATTCTCGCCTTAAAACTACTACCTTGCCTTTTAATCTTGACCTGAACGCCCAATCTATAAAACATTCTTTATTACCACACAAAACATCACCTGGTTTAATTAACTTACCGCATATTTTACAACGCCATTCAGTCAAAGATACTCCCTTCTCGTTTTGTTCTTCTTCTGAACTTTGGCATAAAACCTAAGTCGTCATCGGTGGTTATGCGTTCGATTGGTTTTCGTTTCGATTGGTTTTGATTCAAGTAATTGAAGATGAAGTATCTTAACGAATCAGGGTAATTGTCGTTCTCTTTTTTGGGTATTTGTTTGAATTTTCCGTCTTCACCTCTTACCTCAGTCCATACATATTGTTCTATTTGATCTATGGCTTCGGTTAGGTGTTTGGAAATAGTCCACTTAGGTTTCTTGTTTATGGGATCGAACTGCATATACTCAGCTACCTTTGCTATCCCTAATTCGACATCTTTGTTAGTTTCTAGTATCGGCCAGTTTAATCTTTTAAGTTCTTCGATTAAGTCTGGTCTAGCCGGATCAGGAAATATGCCTCTTATTGTTAGGCC
>Ga0172362_10005870_pt1 | contig 10612 bp, 10 predicted proteins | sample LakKivs1_kivu2a2_FD_114534 | JGI IMG/M metagenome (GOLD analysis project Ga0172362, IMG submission 114534) | Sediment microbial communities from Lake Kivu, Rwanda - Sediment s1_kivu2a2 | ecosystem: Environmental > Aquatic > Freshwater > Lake > Sediment | place: Rwanda: Western Province, Lake...
CTTTCTTGGTTGGTTGATAGGTCATACAGGTAGATGTCCCAATTATCATTTCTTCCATCTGTCCAGACTATCTTATCGCCGGAAATAGAAGGGTCTCCCTGTTCTTTGGAATCCGTAGTTATCTGTCTCTCTTGGTTGGTTGATAGGTCATACATATAGATATCACTCTTGCCGTTTCTGGTATCTTGCCAGACAATCTTATCACCGGAAATGGAAGGGTTCTTTTGTGACGCAGGGTTTGTTGTTATCTGCCTCTCTTGGTTGATTGATAGGTCATACAGGTAGATGTCATAGTTACCATTTCTGGTATCTACCCATACTATCTTATTCCCCGAAACTGAAGATAAAAACTGATCTTTGGAATCCGTAGTTATTTGCCTTTCTTGGTTGGCTGATAGGTCATACATATAAATGTCCCAGTTGCCGTTTCTATCATCCTCCCAGACTATCTTATCGGCTGAGATGGAAGGGTTATTTTGTGACGCAGAGTTTGTTGTTATCCGTGTTTCCTGATTTGATGAGAGATCGTACATGTAAATGTCCCTCCCACCGCTTTTTAAGTCTGCCCAAACTATCTTGCTGCCTGAAATAAATGGAGTTTCTTGATCATGAGAATCTGTGGTTATGGGCCGGTCATAAACTATAAAATCCGACCGGTCATCATGAAAGATTAATGTCGGATAGACACAAACATCATCAGGAGTTCCATAACCCTTATTACAATTCTCGTTTCCTGTCCACGTGGTAACCGGAACTAATGACAAAACATCTTCCCAATTCTTATCCGAGATTAAAAAAACAGAATACTTTGAAATATCCTTCAGATTCTCCGTTGTCCCTATGGTTTCACATTCAACATTGCAACAATTATCTGAATCGCTCGCAGGTATAATTGTTCCTGGACAGGTTTCATTTTCCTGACAGATGTCTCCACCTTGCTCTATACATGTCTTGGAAGGTTGAGGGGTTATTTCTGTTCCTATGCTCACTTGACCAGTGTTTATTACTATTATGTTCTTACAATCTTTGGAAGGACAGGTTGCATCAGTCCTTTTAATAGTGATAATGGTAGAAGTGGCTTGAGGTTTAATTGTAGTAAATCCATCGGGTATAGAAAAAGTTAAATAAAGATTTGTACCAGTGGAAAGGGAGGCAATCTCTATTCCCTGAGCCAGATCAATGGCCTCAATTATGCTATCATCATCGCTATCGTACTCGTTATCGCCATTTTTATCTGCAAAAATCTGATAGGAAGAAGGAGTTTGGGTGCTAAAGTAAAGACCATAATAAGGCGGGATTTCATCCTCATAGATTAAACTATTCAAAGCCATATTCTGGGTTTTTCTAATATCCAAAACTACTTCTTGCGCCACTCGTTGCAAAAGATATTGTTTCTCATTTGTCCGCCAATTCACTACCAGTATTGTTGAAATTATGCCAATAACCGCTATCGCCACTAAAAGCTCAATTAAAGTAAAGCCCTTATTATTCATATTACTTAATTAAATCCAAATACCATTTTATCAAAATATCGCCCCATAATAAAGTGATAAAAGTAGCTCCGGTTAAAAATGGAGCGAAGGGAATCTCTGATTTTAGGGTCTTTTTCCTTAAAATCAACAAGACAAAAGAAATAAATGCACCCACCAAAAAAGCCAAGAATAAAGCAGCCAAAGTTTTTTCTGTGCCCAAAACCAAACCCATCAATATTCCTATTTTTATGTCTCCCGCCCCCATCCACTTGCCCCGAGAAATCAGGATTATTGCCAAAAAAAATCCTCCTGCGATTATCGAGGCAATTAGGTAATTTAAAAATTGATTCAAAATTCGAAATTCAAAATTCGAAATTCGAAACAAATTCCAAATTCGAAATCCAAACGTCAAAACTATTGCGGGGTAAATTATTTTATCAGGAACTAAATAATGTTTCAGGTCATAAACAAAAAGAATTATCAGGAAACAAGAAACAAGTAACAGACAACAGGTGGAAATAAGAATTTGGAAATTGGAAATTGGAAATTGGAAATTCAGAATTAGCAAAAATGCTAATCCAGTTACTAATTCTATTAAGGGATATTGCCAAGAAATTCTTTTGCCACATTTTCTACACTTCCCTCTCTGAATTACAAAACTCAATATGGGAATTAATTCATACCAATTCAATTTCTTCTGACAAAAAGGACAATGGGATCGAATTTTTAGAATTGATTCTCTGGTTTTAAGTCGGCTAATCACTACATTCAAAAAACTCCCCACTGCCAGCCCTAATAAAAAAAATAGAAAATAGAAAACCAACATTTTATAAAAATTAGCCTAACAAACCACTCCCCCGACGTTACGTCGGGGGAATCCGTTTATTAAGCTAAAATTCTCTTTAAGGGCTAACGCAATAAGCCGGGTCATTGCAGCTGCAACCCTCAACTGATGCACCATCAACATCATTAACGCAGAAACCATGGGTGGCGTCGCAAGCCCCTTCCATGGCTGCCTTAAGGGCAAAACTCTGCCCACCACTGCCATAGGTATAAACATTGCTCCCCGAATTAAGCGGGTCAATAGGAACAGAAGCCATATACTTGCCGCCTTTAAGGGCAGTAGACATGGCCGTCCAATTGGCAGTCGTGCAACCTGTTACCGAAGGATAAGCCCTGTTATCATCATAATACATTTCCAAGGCTAATGCTACCTGTCTTAAATCACTGACTCGCCGAGCGTCTCTGGCTTTTGCTCTGGCTGTGTTTAGAGAAACTAATACAATGGTGGCTAAAATTCCAATAATGGCAATAACCACCAAAAGCTCAATAAGAGTAAAACCTTTTTTGTGGAATATCCGCATAGATTAATTTTAATTATTAATTTTCAATTAATTATCGACCTTTAAAGTCCAGAAGCAATATTATAAATTGGCATTAAAATAGAAGCAACCAAGAACCCCACTCCTGCTCCTAAAAACAAAATCAGAAAGGGTTCAATCAATTGTGTCATATTGGCTACGCTTCGGTCAACTTCTTCCTGATAAAAAACTGCAATTTTTTCCAAAATCATATCCATTTGGGCAGTTTTTTCCGCCACGCCAATCATCTGACTGACCATGGGGGTTATTTCTCTGGGATAATCGGAAAAAGCCGAACTGATGCTTTCGCCTGCCCTCACTTTGTCCCGTGCTTCATAAATTATTTTCTCATAAATCTTATTTCCCACCACTAAGGCAGTAACATCCAATGCTTTCAAAATTGGGATTCCTCCCACCAACAAAGTTTTAAAGTTTTCCGCAAAACGAGCCAAATATATCTTTTGAAAGAGGGCTTTAATAACGGGGATTTTCAATTTAATCTTATCCCAAATAAGCCGTCCTTCCGCAGTTTTTACAAATCTTCTCAAAAAAATTACCAGACCAATAATAATCAAGATGAGCAACCAAATCCAGTTTCTTAAAAAATCGCTTGCCCCAATTAAAATTCGGGTGGTAAAAGGTAATTTTTGACCCACTTCTTTCAGCATTTCTGCTAATTGGGGTACCACATAAATCATCATGAGCACCGCTACTACCACAAAAAGAGAAAGAATAGCAATAGGATAGGTAAAAGCTCCCCTAATTTTGTGGTTCAAATTGTATTCTCGTTCTGCGTGGTCAGCTAAATATCTTAAAACTTCGTGGAGCTTTCCGGTTGCCTCGCCAGCTTTTACCACATTTACATAAAAAGAGGAAAAAACTTTGGGATGTTTAGCCATAGCTTGTGAAAGGGGTTCTCCGCCCTTAACATCGTCTTCAATTTCAAAAAGCAAGTCCTTAAAAAGAGGATTTCTGGCTTGCTCGCCTAAAATTCTCAGGGATTCCAGAGGAGAAACATTAGCATCAAAAAGAATAGCTAACTGGCGATAAAAAATGGTTATTTCTTTGGTTTTTATTTTTTGAAAGAACTTTAGAGTACGAGCATAAACAGGAACTTCGGAAACCGGCTCTAAAAAAACTACTAATAAGTCGTGAGTTTGGAGAATCTCAATGGCTGCTTCTCGTGTGCCGGCTTCCACTGTCCCGGTTTGGATTTCTCCTTCTTTGGTTCTGGCTTGATAATTGAACTTCATATTACATTATTTACCCAGTAACATTCTTAAATCTGAATAGTTAGGCGAATAGGTCTCGGCATTTTCTAAGGTTATTTCTCCCTTCTGAACCAAATCCGCCAAAGAACGATTAAAAGGAATCATTCCCTGTTCAGCGCTGGTTTCAATCACTAAATCTAATTGATGAATTTTATTTTCCCGAATCAGGTTGCGAATTGCTGAATTGGCAATCAATACTTCTACTGCCGGAATTCTGCCTCCATTTATGCGAGGAATTAAACGCTGAGAAACTATCCCCAAAAGAGTAGAGGCTATCTGGGTCCTGACTTGATTTTTGGCTTCTGCGGGAAAGCTGTCAATTATTCTATCAATGGTCTGAGCCGCATCATTGGTATGAAGAGTGGCTAAAACCAAGTGACCAGTTTCCGCCGCAGTTAATGCCGTGGAAATCGTCTCTAAATCTCTCATTTCGCCAATCATTATCACGTCAGGATCCTGACGAAAAACCGCTCTTAATGCCCTTCTAAAACTTCTGGTGTCGCTACCCACCTCTCTTTGATCAATAATGCTCTTGTCTTGCTGATAAAGATACTCTATCGGATCTTCAATAGTGACGATATGCTTGGTCTGATTATGATTTATGTAATCAACCAAAGCGGCTAAAGTAGTAGTCTTGCCATGACCACTCGGACCGACTACTAAAAAGAAACCTTGAGAATAAGCAGCAAATCTTTCTACAATCAAAGGTAAATTTAATTCTTTAACCGTTCTTATTTTAGAGGGGAAAAAGCGCAAAGCCGCGGAAATATAACCTCGCTGATAAAAAACATTAACCCTAAAACGGGCTTTATCCTGATAATTATAGGAAAAGTCAATTTCCTTAAATTTTTCTAAACGCTGGCTCTGCTCATCGGAAAGAAGAAGACCAATCAATTTTTTGCAGTGCTCACCGGTTAAAATGGGATATTTGGTTAAACTGTTTAAACGACCGTCAACCCTTAAGGTCGGATAACGACCAACTGAAAAATGAAGGTCAGAGGCATTATATTTAGCTGCGGCTTCTAAAAGTTCTTCAAGTTGTAATTGATAGTTTTGTGCCATTATAATTTAGGGGATAACATAATTCTTGCCCTGGGGTTTACCGGACATAGAAGTAGTTTCCAAATAGTATTCCATATAAAAATCTCTTCCGGCAGTGCTTTGATAATAATAACGATAATTGCCACTATTCAAAGGGTCAATTGGTAAACCGCTAATTGTTCCTGCTCCAACCAGTTCAATGGCTAAGGTATTAGTCTGGTCTTCAATATAACCATCGTAAATCGGATAAGCATTATAATCATTGTGATAGAGATTTAGGGCCGTCACAATGGTATTAATATCCGCTACTCTTCTCGCGTCTCGGGATTTGGCTTTCGCCTGCGTGATACTAATAACCACCATGCCGCTTAATAAACCAATCACTGCTATTACTACCAAAAGTTCAACTAGGGTGAACCCCTGCCTGCTGGCAGGCAAACTTCTTTTTTTATTTAATTTCATTTTATTATTTACTCCTCAACTGCTCTTCTCACCTCTTCTAATCCGACAAGACCTCGCAGGGCTTTAATAACTCCGTCTTGAAGCATGGTCAACATTTCCTGTCTTTGTGCCTCTTCTTTAATCCTGGATTCCGATGGTTCTTTTAAAATAATATCTTCCAGGCGGGGAGTCATTTCCAACATTTCAAAAATAGCTATTCGACCCCGGGTCCCTTGAGGGCATTCTTTGGAAATTTGAGGTTCGTAAAGAGCGTAGGGAGGTTTGATATTATATTTTTTCAACTCTTCGGGGCTAATCTCGGAGAGCTCTTTTTTTATTAAATCTTTCATTTCTGAAGAAATCTTCATTTCTTTCTTGCTTTCCGGACAAAGACGCTGAACCAATCTTTGCGCCATGGCTAAATTTAAAGTAGGAGGAATCAAATAGGGGTCAATGCCCATATCAATAAAACGAGGAATAACTCCTAAGGCATCGTTGGTGTGAAGAGTGGAAAGAACCAAATGACCAGTTAAAGCCGCGTGAACTGCCAAGGAAGCGGTTTCATTATCTCGAATCTCGCCAACCATAATCTTATTAGGATCCTGACGCAGGATGTGACGCAAACCAGTGGCAAAACTATAGCCAATTTCCGGTCTAACCTGGGACTGATTTACTCCTTCAATATAATATTCAATCGGGTCTTCCAAGCTAACAATATTCACCTGTTCTTTATTAAGGATATTTAAAATGCTGTAAAGGGTCGTGGTTTTTCCTGAGCCAGTTGGTCCAGTAATTAAAATCATTCCGTGGGGTTTCTGAATATTTCTTTTTAAAACTTCCAGATTTCGACCTTCTAATCCCAAGTCGGATAAATCTTTTAAGCCCACGGTGGGGTCTAGAATTCTCATCACCACTTTTTCACCAAAATAGGTCGGAAAGGTAGAAACCCGGAAATCAATTTTGGTTTTTCCGCTCTGGGTAAAAAATCTGCCGTCCTGGGGTATGCGCGTCTCATCTATTTTAAGACGAGTTAAAATTTTAACTCGAGAAATAATCGCAGGATGAATTCGCAAAGGCAGGGTAAGAGCGATATGAAGAACTCCGTCTATTCGGAAACGAACTCGAGTCGATTTTTCGCCTGGTTCAATATGAATGTCCGAAGCTCTCTGCTCAATAGCGTGTTTAATAATTAAACCAACAACTTTACTAATTGGCGCTTCCTCTGCCAATTTTTCTATTTTTTCTTTCTCGGTCACCCCTGCCTCAACCTCTTCTGCCATTTCTTTCTTTAATTCCTCTAAAGCTTCTTTTACCTCTCCCTTAAGGGTGGAATACTCTTTAAGAATAGCCCGAAAATCACTGGGAGCAATGATTAGAAGATGGGGCGTGAGATTATGACGATGTGCAATAAATTTTAAAGCTTCAGTGGCGTCAATATCTTCGGGATTAAGCATTCCGATTTCCAAAATTCTTTTTTTGGTGTCCACTTCAATGGGGATAAACCGGTAATGCTGAGCTGCTTCCAGGGGAACAATTTCCAAAATTTCGCGTCTAGGCTTAAACCCGCTCAAATCTCGAAAGGGAATTTTTAAAGCTTCGGCTTTCAATTGGTATAATTTCTGTTCTTCGACCAGTTCTTTTTCTATAAGTAGTTCTTCAATGTTTCTATTTTCTTCCGCGGCCTGCTTTCTAATGCTGTCTAAAGCCACTGGGTCAACTATTTTCCTTTTAGCTAAAAATTCTAAAAAATTTTTTGCTACAGCCATAGATTTTAATAAGGAGTAAAGGGATTGGAACGACCAGTGGTACCTTTCTCGACTGGAAATTCACCATGAATTTTTAAAAAGGGTAAAATTGTCTGAGTTAAAAAACTGAAATCAAAACTAATCTTTTTTAATTGTTCTTCTAAAATTAAACTTGTTCTTTGCTCGGCTGGTCCAGCTGCCGGAGTCCCTGTCGGAAGCGTCTGACCAGCTGGCCGCCAAAAACCAAAATACAAAATTATGAGAGCGGCTACGAAAACAGCCAGGGCTATAATTAATAAACTTTTTTGTCTTGCTCTTTGTTGTAGAGATTTAATTTCGGCCATATTATTGGTAATAAGTATTTAAATTGACTTCAGACTCAAAAAGTTGAATCCCTTCTTTGGTTTCTACTTTAAAATTCACCGAATTGATATCTATTAGTCGAATGTTGTCTTCCACCGCTTTAAGAAAATTTTTAAAACTTGAGTAGCTACCAATTAATTTCAAACTAGCGCTCAGGACTTGATAATTTTTCTTTGCTTTCTCTTCTAAGCGGGCCTTCTGGGCTTTTTCTGCTCCGGTTTCTTCTATGGTGGCTAAACCAATTTCTTCCAAAATTAAGCCGTTTTCAAAAGCCAGACCCTCAAGCTGAGTAATCAGATTGGGAACATCCTGACTAGAGGGCAAGATATAGTTAGTTTTTTCCAGATCTTCTTTATTTTCCTCGTAAGCTCCTTTTAAATTATCAACCTTAGCCAAAAGGAGTTCCTTGTCCGAAAATATAAGATTTTGCTCTTTTATCTGGTTTCTTAAATCTAAAACTTTCTGGACTTTGGGCGCATCAAGAAAAATGATTACTCCCACCAGAATTAACAAAACAACTAAAATAATGATATTTCTAAGCATTTTATTTCTTTAACAAAATATCTTTAGAAAAAAGCACCGAGAGATCAAACTTAATTCCTCCTTCGGTAGCTAAAGAAATGTTGGAAACACTCACCTTTTCTACTAAGGGCTCTTGTTGAAAGCTCAGAATTTGGCGAGCTAAAACAGTATAAGTCAGGGCATTTCCTGAAATTAAAATATCAACTTTGTCGCTCAAGAAATTAAATCGAGTTTCGGAAAAATAAACCTGGGGCACGGTCAACTCTTCTATTTTTGTAAATAATTTTGACCAGTAAAGATGATTTTCAAATAAATCCTTCAAAACTCCTAACTTTTTATCCAAATTAACTATGGCTTCTTCGGTTTTGGGATCTCTTTTTTGGTCTAAAAGGGTAATCTCATTTTTAATGCTGTTTAAATCCTGATTAAGTTTTGATTGATAAAATAAAAGCCCAGCATATAAAAGCAGGCTTAAAATTAGCAAAATCAAAATTCCTCCTCCTGTCTTGGAAAAGATAAACATCAGGGTCTCGCCTTTTCGACGATATTCTATTGGAACTAAATTAATATCAACCATAATATTATCCTCGCATGGTTGCTCCGATGGCTACGGAAAATTGAGGACCAATTTTTCTTAGAGTATCTTGAAGAGCTGGCGGATAAATTATTTTGCCCCAAGGAGTAGCAATAAACGCCTTAAGATTCATCTTCTGTTCAATATATTCCTTTAATCCTATCATCTGAGCTGAGCCGCCATTAAGAATCAGTTTCTCAATTCTTCTCTCGGTCTTTGTCTGGTAACTATTAACCATCTTTTCAATTTCGCTAATTATCTTATCAGTGGGAATACTTAAAAACTCTTGAAGCTCGGCCCTTCTCTCCTTGTTTTCTCCGTGATTAAGACCATAGGCTATTTTAAATTCTTCAGCCCGGGTAGAGGCAATTTTCAAGCCCGTGGCTAAAGCCTGAGTCATCTCCGCGCCTGCCACATCCAAACTATGGCTCATCTGGACTGTTCCCCGGTCAACAATGGTAAAAGAAGTAGCTCTGGCGCCAATATCTAAAATACAAGTTGGACTCTTATCATAAATCATCAAAGAGCGAGCTAAACTAAAGCTTTCCAATTCTAAAGCTCTAATTCGTAAATCTAAACTTTCGGCTATTTTAATATATTTATTAACTACTTCTCGCGGAACGGCGATGAGAATAACCCGTGTTCCTTTGAAGGTTTTAGGCGAAACCTCGTCTTTTATCATCCCCGATTCTATTATTTCCCAGTCAAGAACCACCTCTCCTAAGGGAATGGGAACGTAGCGCCGAGCTTCAAATTCCACTGCCCGAGCCAGTTCTTTTTCCGCCATTGCCGGCATCTCAATCACGCTGACAAAACTGGAAAAAACTGGAATGCTCATCACCGTATCTTTGGCAGTAACCTCGGCTTTCTCTAAAATAATCCTGAGCATTTCCCGAGTTATTGCTTCTAAGGTTTTTAAAGCAGTCACTTGAAAAGCATCGGTTAATCTTTTCAAATAATGGATTGTGGAAATCTCGCCGTAAGTTTCTAATCTAAATCTATCTTCCTCTCTCTTTAATTGTACCACTTTTATTGAAGAAGTTCCAATATCAATACCCAAAGATGACTTTGGTTTTTTCCCAAAAAACATAGATTTTACCAATTTCTACCAAGGAATTATCTCTTTCCACTTGGGTATGGGCAAGCCAATCCCCACGCTCTCAGAACAAGAGCAAGAATATCCACTAGAATCAGTTACGGTTAAACCCACGGTCTTGGTTCCTAAAGTTGAAAAAGTAACTTTAGGATTGACTTGAGTAGAGGTGGCGGGGGTGCCACCTTGAAAAGACCAAGACCAAGCCGTGCCATAACTCCCGCCATAGTAAGTGCTTGCATCCACAAATTGAACTGGCTCGCCAGCTACAGGAACGCTGGGAGATTTGCTCAAATCTGCACTGGGATAAGCGTGTAAAGGAGTTTTGAAACTGCAGGAACTTGACCAACTTGATTCTACGTCCTTGCTATCCTTGACTTTAATATGCCAGTAATAAGAGGTATCCCAAGAAAAATTTCCTCGCGTAGCATATTCAGTGCCGGCTGAACTTACCCAACCTGTATCTTCTTCAGGCGAAGAGAAACTGCTGCTATCATCCACCTGAATCTCATAAGCGGATTGAGGATTGCTTTCTGGGTCAGAATAAGTCCAGAGAAGCGTAGGATTGCGGTCCCGACCCGTGCAGTGAATCCACTGTTCAGCATCATTGCAACTAACTGTGGGCGCTTGATTGCCCAGTCCAAAACTCGCAGTAATTGATTTATCAGCATTCACCGTAATACTTATAGGATTGGTTGTTCCTGAAGCATCACCACTCCATCCGCTAAA
>Ga0172362_10005871_pt1 | contig 10611 bp, 11 predicted proteins | sample LakKivs1_kivu2a2_FD_114534 | JGI IMG/M metagenome (GOLD analysis project Ga0172362, IMG submission 114534) | Sediment microbial communities from Lake Kivu, Rwanda - Sediment s1_kivu2a2 | ecosystem: Environmental > Aquatic > Freshwater > Lake > Sediment | place: Rwanda: Western Province, Lake...
AACTTTCAGTCATCAAAGGCAGACTTTCACTGGCAGTTGAAATGATAATGTCATTTGCCACAGCAGGTTGTGAACTTACCATGACGGCATATAACAAGACCGGCAAAACACTTACCGATGACAGCACAGACGGGAGAAAGGATTGATAAATACCTGTGGAACGTCAGGATCTATAAATCACGGAGTGCTTCAACAGACGCATGCCACAGGGGCAGAGTCATCATAGCAGGCGTACCTGTAAAGGCTGCTCACCCTGTAAGCCCGGGAACAACCGTCATAGTGAAAAAGCCACCGGTGACATACACCTTTCTTGTGACCGGATTGCCTCGCAACAGGGTCGGTGCAAATCTGGTGTCAGAATACCTGAAGGATCTTACCCCCGAAGAAGAAAAGAACAAGACCGTGCCGGGCAGCAGCATGATAAACGGATACAGACCCCGAGGCAGCGGGCGCCCGACAAAGAAAGAGAGACGAGAGATCGAAAACTTCCTCGGGTAAAAACCCATCCCTCCTTTTTACATGGTGGTATAAATACCTAATTGCAGCCATCCTCCTGAAGAATTGGGTGAAATGAACTCTCTGAGGTTGATCATTTTTTTAACTTCGTTCAGCTGAATGCCGGCAGCAAGTCAGCATAATTCATAATAAATTCTAAACCTTTTTGCGGGATGGGTAAGAGCAACATCGAAAAGTATGATTTCTTTTACATGCTACTGAAGAAATATGCAAGTTTCATGCATAACAATATATTTTACCGAAAAGTAATTGTATACGGTAAAAACAAACTTGATTTTTCAAAACCAACCATACTCGCTCCGAATCATCAGAATGCACTGATGGATGCCATGGCTGTTCTGTGCACCCTTGACAGGCAGCTGGTGTTCCTTGCAAGGGCTGATATCTTCAGGAAAAAACTCGTTGCCCGCATTCTTTATTTCCTTAAAATACTGCCTGTATACCGTATCAGGGATGGTTATGATTCTCTTAAACAAAATGATGAGATCTTCAATGACACCCTGCGGATTATGGAACACCGTAACGGACTGGTAATCCTTCCTGAAGGCTCCCATGATGTATACAGGAGACTGCGACAATTAAAAAAAGGGATCTGCCGTATTGCATTCCAGACCGCGGAAGTATCTGACTTCAAAACAGAGATAAACATCGTTCCGGTTGGCCTTGAATATTCACATTACTGGCTTTTCAGGCAGGTTCTTACCGTTGTCTACGGCCATCCGATAAACGTTTCAGAATATTATGAATCATACAGAGCTAACCCAAACAGGGCAATCGTCGAACTGCGTGAGAGGCTGTCAGCAGAGATGAAGAAGGTGATGGTTCATATAGATGATGATCAGGACTATGACGCGATAAATGAGCTCAGGAGTATAATCAACGAGAAGTACAACGACAGCATAAAATACCCGAAGCTTTTCCGTGATAACAGGCTTATTGACAAGCTAAACAAACTAAAGACTGAAAAAAGCGAAACCTTCAGGCAGGTGTGTGATGACAGCCTGAACATTAGAGATCTGGCAAAAAAACTCAGGGTGACATACAGACAACTCAGGAAAAAGAAACATCCGCTGGGATGGCTGCTTCTTTCTTCACTATTTCTCTTCGTAACCAGCCCGGTATTTGCAGTAGGGTCATTGCTGAACCTGCTGATGTATGAGGCATCAGATAGACAGTCTCTTAAGTCAAAGGACCCGGCTTTCATAAGCACAGCAAGATACGGCTTCATGATCGGCCTGAGCTTTGTCTTTGCCCCGTTGTACCTGGCTCTTGCACTTATCTTTATCAAACCCTGGTGGCTGGCAATAATGGCATTCCTGCTTATCCCGGCACTGGGCATTATTGCATGGAACTGGCATCTCCTCTTTCTGAGGACTCTCGGCGGATTCAGGATCAGGAAGCTCATCAGCACGCACAATCCGGATTTCATTAAACTTGACGAAACATACAGGAGGCTGGTGCAGCAAATCACAGTACTCTGATGAATAAAGATATCTTCAGCAACCGGGTAGTGTGGATCACAGGTGGTTCATCAGGTATTGGCGAAGCACTGGTATATGCTTTCGTGCGCGCAGGCAGCAGGGTTGTGGCTTCATCAAACGACCCGGAAGGGCTTGCCCGGGTCATAAAAAACTGTGCAGGCCTGAAAGGAAGTGCCATTGCAGTCCCTTTTGATCTTTCTGATACTTCAGGCATAGAGCGGCTTGCATCTGAGGTGGTGAATAAAGAAGGGCGGGTGGATATGTTACTGAACATAGGGGGGGTAAGCCAGAGAGCACTGATAAAAGAAACGCCGCTGTGGCTTGACCGGAGGATCATGGAGATAAACTATTTCGGAACCATTGCCCTCACCAAGGCTGTTCTTCCGTATATGATAAACAATGGCGGAGGCCATATAGCCGCCACAAGTTCAATAACCGGACGTTTCGGTTTCCCGCTGAGATCAGCTTACTCAGCTTCAAAACAGGCTCTCCATGGCTTCTTTGAGACACTGCTTTTGGAGCATAAAAATGACAATATCAGGGTTTCTGTATTAATTCCCGGAAGAGTAAGAACCTCAATCTCACTTCATGCTCTTACGGCTTCAGGAAAAGAGCACGGCCTGATGGATGATGGCCAGGCCGGGGGTGTTACCCCTGAGAAGGCTGCAGAGCAGATTATCAGGGGCCTCAGTCGTAATCGTCGGGAGATACTGGTTGGCAGCAGTGAGCTCATGATGCTTAAAATAAGAAAATATCTGCCTGCGTTATTTTTCAGGCTGGCAGGCAAAATCAAACCGATGTAATTAGAATCAGTTATGAAAGGGTACATTATAAGCGGAATCCAGCAGATGGGTGTTGGTGTAAAAGATATCAGGGAAGCCTGGGAGTGGTATATAAAAGCCTTTGGCATGGACTGCCCCATCTTTGAAGAGGAGGCAGTGGCAAAGCTCATGTTGCCGTATACCGGTGGTGAGCCACGCAGCAGGCATGCGGTGCTGGTGATGAACCTGCAGAGTGGAGGCGGATTCGAGGTGTGGCAGTACAAGGGAAGGGAGCCGGAATACCGTGACCGTGAGACAAGGCTGGGTGACCTCGGTATATTCTCATGCAAAATGAAAGTAAAAGATGTGGACAGTGCATGGAAATACTATACTGAAGCAGGTGTCGAGGTCCTTGGAGCGCCCAAGGCGGATCCCTCAGGTAAAAAGAGTTTCTTCGTCAAGGATCCGTATGGCAATATCTTCCAGCTTGTTGAAGCCACTGACTGGTTCATGAACCTCAAGAAGATCTCAGGCGGCTCATACGGTGCGGTAATAGGGGTTACAGACATTGAAAAAGCATTGCCGGTCTATTCGGACATCCTGGGATATGACAAGGTAGTATATGATATTACAGGCACCTCTGAAGATCTGCAGTCTGTGCCGGGCGGCAGCGGAAGGTACCGGCGTGTGCTTCTTGCACCGTCACAGCCGTTCCACGGAGGCTTCAATCCGGTGTTTGGCCAGAGTGTCATTGAACTGGTTGAGGCAAGAGACGCGCCTGGGACGAAGATCTTTGAAGGCAGGTTCTGGGGTGACCCCGGGTTCATTCATCTATGTTATGATATAAACGGAATGGATAATCTCAGGAAGTACTGCGAGGCAAAGGGATTCCCATTCAGCGTTGACAGCCAGATGAGCCATGAGGGCAACAGCTTTGACATGGGTGAAGCGGCTGGTCACTTCTCATATATTGAAGATCCTGACGGTACTCTCATCGAGTTTGTTGAGACGCACAAGGTACCTGTAATAAAGAAGATAGGCTGGTATCTTGACCTCCGTAAACGCGATCCGAACAAACCTCTTCCGTCATGGATGATAAAGTCACTCAGGTTCTCAAGAGTGAAGGATAGCAAGTAGGCTTGGAGCATGGAGCATGGGGCATGGAGAAGACTTAAGAACTTGACCTTCAGACTTTGGACCCTCAGACAGCGAACCGTCAGGGCAATCAGTTAACGGCCATAGACTGAACCTTACGCATGACGCGCATGAAGTTGCCTCCCCAGATTTTTGCGATATCCTCGTTGCTGTAACCTCTTCTAATAAGTTCCCTGGTAATGTTCTTCATCATTGAGACATCAGTGCATCCTTCTATGCCGCCACCGCCATCAAAATCGGTTCCGATCCCCACATAGTCAATGCCGATGACATCTACGACGTGCTGTATATGGTTAACTGCATCAGCTACAGTAGCGAGTTTGACATACTGTTTCTTCAGTTCTGAGAATTCGCTCCAGCGTTGTTCCTGCTGCGCTTCAGTGAGCTCGCCCAATGCCTTCCACCTGTCTCGCATCTCCCTGACCCTGGCATCATACTCAGGGTTTGGCTCAGGCTGCTTGAGGTAGTCACTAAGGATACATATCTGTATGACACCACCGTTTTTCTTCAAGGCCTGCAGCATGTCGTCATTAAGGTTACGCGGGCTCTCACACAGTGCCCTGCATGATGAATGAGAAGCGATTACCGGTGCCTTTGAGACTCTCAGCACATCATAGAACGATGAATCTGAAATGTGTGATACATCTATTATCATTCCTATCCTGTTCATCTCCTTCACAACCTCCTCACCAAATGGTGACAGTCCATTGAACTCTGGTCCCTTCGGGTCGGTTGAGGAGTCACATATATCGTTATTGGCCGAGTGGCAGAGCGTTATGTACCGTGCTCCGTGATCATAGAATTCTTTTATAGCTGACAGGTTCCTGCCGATGGGATAGCCATTCTCCATACCAATGAATATGGCAAGTTTACCTTCAGACTTGAGTCTGTAGGCTTCATCAGGGGTGAGTGCTATTCCTGCCATCTCCGGGTATCGCCCGACATTGCTGTAGATTGAATCAAAAATAGTTGTAGCTTCCTGGTGTTCCTTCAAAAAGGCAGTATCATTTCTTGGTCCCTGGCCAATGAATACTGCAAAGAACTCAACGTCAAGGCCTCCTTCCTTCATTCTCGGAAAATCGACACAGCCACGGTCATTCTTCTTGCCAAGGTCAAATCCTTCCCTCTCAAGATGCATGGGTGTGTCACAGTGAGTATCAACCGTGAGGATGGTCTGATGCAGCTTGTCTGCCTTGCGGCTGATCCTCTCTTCCTGAGTGGAACATGAAAAGAGCAGGAACAAAAGCGCGAAAACGGAGTATATGAACTTCATGGTGATGAGGTTATTTATGGCTGCTAATATAAACATATCAGAAACTTTTTGTCATCACCGGAAGGGGGAGAAAAGTATAAAAAAGGTTAAAACAGGCAGTAGGTCCCGATCACGACTTGTCGTAATCGAGGATCCCCGATCCGCTTTCGGCGGATCGGGACATTAGGCAGTAGGCAATAGGCTAAAAAAAAGCCCCGCCAAAAAAAGCGGGGCAGCCATGAAAAGAATGGAAAAATTGCTTTTGGACAGTAAAAAGCATCTTAAAGTTTCACGACTTTGTATGTATTGGATCTTAATCCGTCTACAAGTCTCAAAAAGTAAGTTCCCGGAGGCAAACCCTCCACATCAAGCTGCCTGGTTTCAGCAGATCTTTCAATTTTGTCAATCAGGATCAGTTTTCCACCGGCATCGTACAAATATAATAAAAATTTATCTTTTACAGGCGAATTAAATTTAATTGTTAACTGTGAACCTGCGGGGTTAGGATAAATGCTTACATCAACGTCCCATCCCGGCGGTGTTTCAACGGCTGTGATGATTATGGACTGTTCTCCGCCGGAGAGAGTGATACTACCGTCTGCAGACTTCCATGTTGAGACAAGGGTCTCCCCAAGTGTCCAGCTTACGTAAAATGACCCCCCGGGAGCAGTTTTGATGCCTCCGGCTGCTGTTATGACCTGCTGCATGCCGCCCTGTGCAGACAGTGACAGGGAAACAGCAAACAGCGTGGTAATCAATGCCATTTTTCTCATATCTGACGGCCTTTCAGATCACCGGAAAGGGTAAAATTAAGAAAGTCGGTAGCGAAAAACAATAGCAACCCGGCCTTATGATTAACAATACCAGCCCCTGATATTAACCGATTATGGTTCTGGTCAGAAAGATAGTCAGAAGAATAGACACACCGATAGTGATTATTACGGCGCCCGAAATACGGGTCAGTGTCACCACGTTTCTCAGTCTCATCGAACGGCTGAAATGATTGACAACCCAGCTGAAGGTGAACCACCACAATGACGCTCCCGTAAAGATCCCGGTAATGATGACAAGGGGAATAAGCAGACCTGCGCCGCTGAAACTGATATTCATACCCGGGAAAAGAGCAATAAAAATGAAGATCGAAAAAGGATTGGTAAGAGCCAGCATAAAAACAGAAAGGAAGTCCTGGAAAGGGTTCCTCTTCTTGCTGTCTCTTATTTTCCCCCTTATGTCAGGAACAGGATTGGAAAGAAAGAGCTTAATCCCGATACCTGCAACCATAAGTCCTGCAACAAGCTTAATATAGAAACTCTGCTGATTGACAAAACTAATGATATATGAGAGTCCGAGTCCGGCAATGATCGCGAATATGGTATCAGCCGTCGCCACACCCATTCCTGTCATAAACCCGGAGAAATGTCCCTTCCGAAGTGTCCTGTTGATCATGAGCATGGCATTCGGTCCGGGAGGAGCCGAAACGCCGACACCCATGACAATTGCTTTAAGAAAAATGATTACTGCAGGGAACATATTCATTTGCCTTTCAGGCCTGCAAATATAATAAATTCAATAATTTTGGCAATTTCAATGGAAAAACCGAAAGAACCTCTGTATGCTGCTGTGCTGGCACTGCTGGCGCTGACCTGGGGATCATCATATATACTGATGAAGGAAGGGCTCAGGTCATTCACCCCGGTACAGATAGCAGGACTGCGGGTATTTATTACCTGGCTCTGCTTTCTTCCTGTTTCAGTCAGGAATCTTAAGTTTATAACCCGAAAAAACATTAAAAGCTTTATCATAATAGGTCTTGTTGGAAATGCCATCCCCAATTTCCTTTTCCCTGTCTCGCAGACACGCATTGAGAGCTCGCTGGCAGGGATGCTCAACTCATTGTCGCCAGTCTTCACACTTATCATAGGGGCGTTTTTTTACTCACGCAAAATAAAACCTGCCCAGGCAGTGGGTGTGGCCATGGGGCTTATCGGCGCTCTTGGTCTCCTCTACAGGGGATCATTCAGCTTCAATAGTTTCGGGTTATTCGTTATCCTTGCCACGGTATTTTACGGTATCAGCGCAAATGAGATCGGCACTCTGAAGGGAATAAGCGGTTTTGGAATAATGTCTCTGGCATACTTCTTTGTAGGGCCGCTCGCAGGCATTGTACTTGCATTTTCGGGATTGCCGGCATCATTCAGTAACGAAGGATGGCCGCTCAGCCTGACATGCCTGGCACTGCTTGCCGTTGCAGGCACCTTTATTGCCAACAGCCTTTACTCCTACCTTATTATCAATAAGTCACCCATGTACGCGGTTTCGACCACATACCTCAGTCCTGTAGTATCAACAGCATGGGGCTTCTTTCTGGGTGAAAACATAAGCATTGTGATGATCATATCAATATGTATCATACTTGCAGGAGTCTACATAATTACGCGGTCCGGATTAAGGCAAAAGAAAAAAGTACTGCCGGAAGCCTGACCTGTGCAACCTCTGTGTATTTTTGGTGTCAGTTGTAATTAAAAGGTATGATCATTGACCGAAAGCGACCTGCATATTCACGATACGCTCATTGAAGAGTGCCGCAGGGGCAGCCGGAAAGCGCAGTTCAGGCTTTATAACCTGTATTCCAGGGCTATGTACAACATTGCATATCGTATTGTAGGAAACAGGGAGGAGGCTGAGGATATGCTCCAGGAGGCTTTCACCGACTGTTTCAGGAATTTAGGCACTTACAGGTCAGAATCAACTTTCGGGGCGTGGCTGAAGACAATAGTGATCAACAGATGTATCAACAGGCTGCGAAAGAGAGAAGCTGAGCTGGTGTACGTGGATGATTACAAAGAGGTGGAGAAGGCAGAAGAGGAGACACCCCCTGAGCCATGGCCTGACCCCGCAGTTATAGCAAAGGCAGTGGAAAAACTGCCTGACGGATACAGAGTAGTGTTCAGCCTGTACCTCCTTGAAGGTTATGACCATAACGAAATATCACAGATAATGAATATCTCGGAATCAACGTCCAAAACCCAGTATTTAAGGGCAAAAGAAAAGCTTAAGAAAATCTTATCAAACATGCGGAAAGATGGATGAGTTTGAGAAACATATCAGGAAAAGCAGGGACGGGATGGACATCCATGATCCTGATCCTGCCATCTGGAACAGGATCCAAAGGGACCTTCCCCGCAGTGAAACCCGTTCACTGACCTATTTGTGGCGTGCTGCCGCTATCATCCTGATTGCGGGTGCCGGCATTGCTCTCGTGCTGAAGACCACACGGACCTCTGAACAGCTCAATGACCCGAAAGTGAGGGCAGTTCAGGAAACATATCTCTACTATAACAGTCAGATAAAGTCTCTGTACGATGAAGCACAGCCACTCCTTACTGCAAACCCTGATGTAAGAAAAGAGCTTGAACAGGGGATGAACCAGCTTGACAGCCTGTCAGTGCAGATAAGAAAGGATCTCGGTGATAATATTGCAAGCGAGGAGGTCATTGAAGCGCTGATACATAACTACAGGCTCAGGATTGAACTGATGGAAGACATGCTTGTCATCATGAGGAAAACAGAGGCAGAAAAAGGTAATAATGTTAACCATGAACTATAAAAAACATCTATTGGGATTGATATTGCTGGCCGGCACACTCAGCATTTCCGGACAGCAATTCTCTGACAGTAAAACTCTCAGAAAGTCATTCACGGTTGGTGAAAATGTCTCGGTTGAGGTGACCAACAAATACGGTGATATTCATGTCACACATTCAACAGGTAATGAGGTAACTGTCAGGGCTGAGATCACCGCTTCATCAAACACCGGTGATAAACTGAAGAATATGATGTCTGATGTTGAGGTAAGCATGACCATGGCCGGGGAAACAGTCGTTGTGCGGACATCTTTTTCAAAAGGCATCACGCCTTTGTTTGAAAGCCTGAAGGGACTGACCAAAAACCTTATCAACTTTGAATCAAAGCTGAAGATTGATTACTTTATCGAATGCCCTTCACAAACCTCACTCAGGATTACCAACAGTTACGGAGACGTGTATATTGGCGATGAAATACCTGACCTGACGCTCAAGCTCTCAAACGGATCTCTTGATGCCGGTGCGGTAAGGAATGCCGGTCTGATAGAACTCACTTTCTGCAAGGCAAATGTAAGGAGCATCAATAAAGGCAAGATAACATTATCATTCAGTGAATTACGCACAAGGGAGACGGGTGATATAAACCTCTCATCAGTCTCATCAAAGGTTTGGATCGACCATGGCAGGAAAATTGACGTTGATTCCAAGCGTGATGACATGAGCCTGGGTAAGGTATCAGTCATCACCGGTGTCTCATATTTCAGTGACATAAGGCTTGCTGAAATTGCCGAAGAGATGAGCCTGTCAATGAAATACGGTAACTTTTCATGCGAGAATGTAAGTGACAGGTTCTCTCTCATTGATATAAAATCATCCTATACTGACGTGGATCTTGTTATGTCAGATAAGGCCAGTTACAATATGGAGATAAGGCATACCAATGCATTTGTCTCATTGCCTGGTATAAAACCCGCACCGGCTGAAACCGAGATAAGCGCTGAAGAAAAGATATACCTGACCACAGCCAGGGTCGGAGGATCACCTGACAGATCACGTATCAGGATAGATGCCACAAGAGGCGAGATAAGAATAATGCAACAATAATTTTACCCGGTTCGTGCAACTTAAGGCGGCTATCATTGTCCTTATATCAGTAACAAATTACCGGATGATATGAAGACACGGATCATGGCTTTGACAATTCTTCCTGCTGCATTACTGACCTCCTGCAATCTTTTTACTGACTGTATTGACGGTAACGGGATAGTGAGGTCTGAGGAGAGGACCGCTGCAAAGATCACGGCGATAGCCAATGAAACTTCTTTTGATGTTATCTATGTCAGGGGCGATGAGACATCGCTTGTAGTGGAGGCTGAGAGCAATATCCTGCCATATATTGAGACTGATATCAAAGGAGATGCATTGAATGTAAGGACGACAAGAGGGAACTGGTGCCTGAGGTACACTACCAGGCCTGTTATTAAAGTGACAGCACCGTTCATCAGTGAACTGGTCAATGCAGGGTCAGGTGATATCATTGCTGGTCAGCTTGAGAGCGAGAATATAAGAATAGTTGACAGTGGTTCGGGAGATATTACTACCGGTCCAATTGGCTGTACAGAAGCCACCTTTACCGTATCCGGGTCAGGCAATATCTCAGCAGATGCCATTGACGCATCATTGCTCAAGGCTGTCCTCTCAGGTTCCGGTACCCTGACAGTTAAAGGGAGCGCTGCAACATCCAGGCTTACGGTATCAGGATCAGGCAGCCTGTTCGCCGGGGAGCTTGAAACCAGTAAGAGTCAGATCACCATCTCCGGTTCGGGATCAGTGCATGCCACTGTTCTGGAATCACTTGAAGC
>Ga0172362_10005873_pt1 | contig 10611 bp, 6 predicted proteins | sample LakKivs1_kivu2a2_FD_114534 | JGI IMG/M metagenome (GOLD analysis project Ga0172362, IMG submission 114534) | Sediment microbial communities from Lake Kivu, Rwanda - Sediment s1_kivu2a2 | ecosystem: Environmental > Aquatic > Freshwater > Lake > Sediment | place: Rwanda: Western Province, Lake...
AGTATAACCTGGGAAAATCTTTACTTTTGCTCGCCAATAACCTGAAACATCTGCAGGGTAATACAGTTCGTCATCATAGTAGCCCGTTTCTCTGTAAACCATTGTTCCGCTAGGATTGTATAAATAGATATCAAAATCAGATAATCCAGCAAGCGTTTTCATTTCTAAAGTAAAATGTATGCCCTGGCCAGTATTTACATTGAATCTGTACCAGTCTTCTTCATCGTTCATATCGACATATCCGAAATACTCGCCCGTGGCAGAAAGAAGCGTAGCACCAGCAAAGTCATCTCCTGCATCGTTACCAGTGTTGGCATCGTTTTGTCCAACTAGGGTAACTGTAAATGAGTATTGCCCTTCTCCATCAATACGATATATTTTCATGTACCAATATCCCGTGTAATCTGCAGGGAATGTTATTGATTCAGGCGTACTACCTGAGTTTGTAGAAGCGACTTCTTCGTTTGCATCTTTATCAAAAAGAGCGAGATCGTAATTATAACCTGAGGGCGGAGTCATCGTTATAACAATGTTTTGCCCTTGGCATACTGAAAAGTAGTACCAATCTTGAGTGTCAGTTGAAGTTAACTTGCCGGTCGTTCCTCTCCCGGGCCAGTCATCAGCCATCTCGCCGGAGTATATCTGAAGAGCACGGCTGATTTCGTTTCCTGTGTCTCTCTTATAACCTGCATCATCATTATCACCCGGTGCAGTTGCTGGCAAGGGTCTTTCCATTATGTAAGTTTTATCCAATTCAAAGGGACCCGGATCCGTTACCATTTCATTAAAATCTTGTGCAGACTGTATTTCTGCTTGAGTACTAGCAATTTTTACATATTCATTTTGTTTGACTTTCAAAGCACTCACTGGAACCAAAAATGTTGCTGCCAAAAGAAATGCGGTTAAAACAACAGCTTCTATTTTATTTATCTTATAACTCATTTTCTCGCACCTCCACCTAATAATATTATAAAATACTTAACGGGCGTTAATTTATAATTGTTTCGCTTGCTATACTTTGTCATATTTAATTATAGCTATCTAAAAATTAGTTGAGAAATCATAGTAAACGCTAGCTATCTTTAAAGAAAATAAAATTAAAAGATATTTAGAAAGTTACGTATTTAGCAACTTTCTAAGTATTGGAAACGCATTTGGAAATCGATCCAGTAGTTTCTCCACGAAATTTAATAACGGCATCGATAATCCTTTTCTTGGCAGACTAATCGGTAAAGGATCTGACCATCCGCTCTGCGCACCGTGCTCATCTTTTGCTTTAACTTTTATTTCGTAGCTGCCCGTTTTTTTCCATGTATGTTTGGCTGTCGCTGTTGCTCCTGAATTGTAAGGACCAACCCAGCCAGATGTAGTACCGTCGTTCCAGTCGAATAGGTAATAGACTTGATCTCCATCTGGGTCAGTTGTCGAACTCGTGTAAGAATATTCTACGTTTATCTTTCCTGATGCTGAACCGCTTGGTTTTTGTGGTTTTTCTGGAGCCTGAGATGATGAAGCAATGGCAAGACTTGGGTCACCAAATGATTGCCATTCTTCGATTGTTTTATAATCGGTTCCTTCCATTCCGGATGTTATATAGTCGTTAATGGCTTTTCCCCAGAGCTCTCCAAATGTTATTGCTCCTTGTTGTTTGTATGCCTTAAAAGTGTTCACAGACATTTTTTCAATAAGACCTTGTGTCACATATGAACCAACATAGGCCCAGCCAAGTCCCGTAGCACCAAAAGTGCCAATGGCTCCACCGTTTGAATTTGATAAAAATGCCCATCCAACGCAATCAGGATCTGAGTTGAACTTGCTAAGAGAGCATCCGCCGAGAAGGACTATCGGAAGCTTTTCTCCATTTGTAAGACCTGAAACATGTGGTGAGTTGTAATATGCACCCAATGGAGTTGGAATCCATGTACTAAAGTCCAGATGTGGGTGTGTACCCCATAACATAGTGTTACCATGGCCTGAAAAGTCAATGAATCCAGCACCCGCATTTATTGCAGAGCTTATTTCTTGTGCTCCAGTTGGGACCAATCCACTTAATCTGCCATTTGAAGCCCAGATTCTATCTGGAATAAATCCATCCATGATGTTTATTACTGCGTCATTAACATACTCTCCTTCATTTACATCATGATCGTCATCAAACGAGTCCCCACCGACTGCCACAAGGTTTGAAAACCAATCTTGCGTATAGGCTTCGTCTGTTTCGTAATTAATTATTTTATTCACATTTGTGGTGACTTCATTTGTATTGACACAAGCGAGTCTGCCAAGATAAACATCAGGATATAGATCAACATCATCTGTAAGATGCGAACTTCCCCAGTCATATTCGCCAAATACATCATTTTCGTTAGAGTCCCAGCTGCAGAAATCTCCTAAATCGTCGTATATGTCTGCATAGTATAGATCACTTACAAAAAGCTCCGTGTCATCATCTGCTGCACGAACATGAGTCACTCTAACTGGGAATTTTAAACTGCCTCCAACCAGTAAAACATAGCTTGTGCCCCAATTTTCAATAGCGTCTTTAATAAAGTATTTGATTTTTTCCTGGTCATCGCGACCTTGGGCTGGGAAATATGTTCCGCCGTATATTTCAGTCAAACTTACAAATTTAGAAGTTATTCCATTATTGTTTTTATGTGTAATCAATGGCGTTATTTGGCTACTAAAATCAGATGGCCCTATAACAACCAACAAATAACTATCATCAAATAAAACAGGAGCGGCCGGCTCTTCGTAATTTATGATTATGTCCACATCATCTGTCCATGAAACCAAATTTTCAGCAGGATTGTATTGTACTGGATAAACACTTACTTTTACAAAAATACAGTGATTACGGTCATCTAGTCCACATCCCATGTCATATTCAAACCACACATTTGGATAAGGATCTGTTCCGTAGTCGATTGGATTTTGCGTATTTTCGCTATTATCTCCTGCAAGAACTGGTGCTGGGCCAGGTATTATATTTTTTGATATGGCTTGTTGGTAGATATTATTAGGTGTACAACTTACGCTTATAATTCTTGTTCCAAATGGGAATGTAAAAGTTTCTATGTAACTTGGCAATATAGGTTTGTTTTGTCTAATCAATACAGAGTTAGTTTCATCCATGCTAACAGTTGCGTACTGATTTTGCTCATTTATTACAGGTTGCGAAAAAGCTATAGATAAAATTTCTTGTTCGTAGTTATTTCCACTCGCTAAGGCAACAGCCCCTAGTCCACTTAGGACCAAAATTCCTACCACTATTATCGACAAAATTCTTCTCACTTTTTTACCCCCTTCATTAACATGTGTTAATTATGTAACTGCATATAATTATTTAAAGTTTATTAAAAAGTTGGCTTTGCACATAAAGTAGGGGGTTTATGTGCAGAATTGATTTTTGCACACAAACCAAGTTTTGCTCAACAATGATAAGATAATGTCTTTTTTGGTAAGAACTGTCAAACAATACTAATAAACGATTAGGTAGGAAATATAAGTTAAAACTTTAAAAAAAATCCTGAGTGATTAAATATGAATAAAATAATGACTTCGACAATAATAGCATGTTTACTGTTAAGTGCAATACCACTTAATGTAAGCGGAAATGAAGTTAACGAAGATTTTAATTTAGATGAGTCGACAAATACATTAACTTTAGAACAAAATTTATTTAAACAATCTACAAAGGATAATTTTGACGCTCTAAAACCAGAATACGAACCTGGAGAGATTATTGTTAAATTCAGAGATAATTTAGATATCACTTTTTATACTTCATCTATAAATGCTCAATATCTAGAAGAAACAATTCGAGATTATGCTGGAGAAACAATGAATACAAATATGGAATATTCTGTTTATGAACAAGAGACCATAGAGATAGGTGAATCAGAGACTTTACAGTCTGAAGAAGTAATTATGACCGGTTTTGAAACCCTGGATAATTTAAACATTGTTTATGGTTTAACTTATACTGAGAAATTAATAGATGATGATTCTGTTCCGGAGTTTTCAAATGTTTACAGACTTTGCTTTAATAAAGATATTAATGTAATTGGTGCAGTTGAAGATTATAGTAATGATCCAAATGTTGAGTTTGCTGAGCCGAACTATATATATCATTTTGATGATATAGATCTAAGCTATTCTTACATCAACAGTAAATCGGAAACAGGATTTATTCCTGATGATCCATTTTTTGATATGCAATGGGCATTACATAACACCGGTCAAAACGGTGGAACACCAGATGCAGATATAGATGCACCAGAAGCATGGGATACAACAATGGGTGATGACAATGTAGTTGTTGCAGTTATTGATAGTGGTGTTGACTATACCAATTCTGAGCTTGGTGATTGTACTGATGGAATCATAGAACTTGATTATTCACTTGAATCTCCGCACCCTTGGAATCGTGATGGTAGTATGTTATTAAATTTTTCAGAAATCTTTTCTCAATATGACTTTGATTCAATATCATTACATTTTTCAAAAATTGATAATTATGTGAGAGTACAAAGTCATGTAAAGATATTAGATTTTTTCGATTCTAAAGATATTATAGAGTTGCCATATGATGGAAAATCAACTACAGACATATGGAGCAGATATACTGAGATGGGGTCCAAAAAAGTTTGTATCCAAAGTAACCACGATGATTGTTGGGGTTTTGCTATTGATAAAGTACGGCTTCATAAATGGAGAAATGTTAAACAATCTGAAGAATATCAAAGTAAGTTCGTAGATGGATATGATTTTTATTGCAGTGACCCGGATCCAATGGATGATAATGGTCATGGGACTCATTGCGCAGGTATAGTAGCTGCAATTACAAATAATGATATTGGTATTGCAGGGGTTGCTGGCAATTGTAAAATAATGCCTATAAAATTAGGCGGAATGAGTCATATGAGTGGTTTTGCTATTTTGCGTGGGCTTATATTTGCAGCTAATCATGGTGCAGATATAATAAGCATGAGCTTTGGTGGACCAGAAAACAGAATTATGAAAAAAGTTCTTGATTATGCTTATAATAAGGGATGTGTGCTTGTAGCCTCTGCTGGAAATTTTAATTGTACAGCCCCGGAATCAACATTTCCTGGGTCTTATGATAAGGTTATAGCAGTTGGCGCTACAGATCGAAATGATAGTAAAACTGTTTTTTCCAGTTATGGAAGTTATGTTGATGTTGCTGCACCAGGACAAGATATTCTATCATTAAGGGCTTTTGCTACCGATATGTATTTTTCATCAGGGTATACTCCTGGTGAAAATTTTGTTCCACAATATGACAATAACGCGATACTGTATAGAGCATCTGGCACTAGTATGGCTGGTCCAATTGTAGCAGGGGTTGCTGCTTTAATTCTATCCAAAAACCCTGATTTAACTATTCCTGAGGTGAGAACAATATTGCGTTCCAGTACAGACCCAGTGATTTCAGATAAATACATTGGAACAGGTAGAATAAATGCTTTTAAAGCAGTCACTAAAGCTGCGCCAGTTGTTGCAGAATTTGATGGAACCATACATGATTTAGTAGTCGAAGGTGATTTTGATATTAGAGGCACGGCATCTTCTGAATACTTTATAGAATACGGGCAAGGCGTTTATCCTTCGACTTGGACCTTGATAAAACATTCTTCGTCGCCTCAAAACGGTGTTTTGTACAAGTGGGATACTTTGGAGATAAGCGATGGACCATATATTTTGAGATTACGTGTTATATACAATGGTTTTGTTTATGAGGATAGAGCATTTATTTCTATAGACAATATTGCCAATACATATCATGTTGACAACGAGGCAAACAACGGAGATGGTTCTGCGGGTAATCCGTTCAATAAAATACAGTACGCCGTTGATGTATGCTGTAATAAAGACACTATTTTTGTGCATAGTGGATTTTATAATGATTCAATATTGCAAGAAACCGGTAGGTCAGCAAGAATAATAGGTGAAAGCAAAGAAGATACGATTATTCAACTTCAGGAATTTATCCAAATATATTATGGTGTATTAAATATAGAGAAATGTACAATTAGGGATTATGGTATTCTTGGACAACCAAATTCAGATTGTACATTTTCAGATAACAAATTCATAAATATTAAAAAAATAGAATTTTTTCCTTCAGCACGCGTAAATTCAAAAATAAATATTATCAAAAATACATTTACAGGCGAAGGTAGAGTGATTTTAAATTCTAAGTCGAATTGTAAAATATCTGAAAATATTTTTCAAGATTATGGAGGAATTACTCTTGAATATGGAAAACGAAATATAATCTCGAAAAATATTGTAAATTATATATCATTAGCAGTATCTAATAATAATGACATCGTAGATAATACAATTCATGGAGGCTCTCAGATATTAGGTAGTAGTTTTAATAATATTTGCAACAACAAAATAATAAGTGCAGAGTCAGGAAAAGGCACAGGCATTTTTTTAGCTGATGGTGATGCCTGTATTAATCTTATATCAAAAAATGAGATTAAAAACTATGCGTTTGGCATCTATATTAGTGGAATGACATATCTCAATATAATATCAGAAAACATCGTATCGGATAATTCAAAATATGGAATATATTTTAGTGCTTCATATCCTCATATAATTTATTTAAATGATATCATTAATAATGGTGATCCTTATGATGAGAAAACAGGAAATGCTTATGAACGAAGTTGTAAGAACAACATATGGTATTGTCCAATCCTAAGGGTTGGTAACTATTGGAGCGATTATACTTCAAAATATCCTGGAGCAGATATAATTCACAGAATATTAAGACCAGACATATACAATATTCCGTATGATATTTATGGTAGTACAAACAGAGATATGTACCCTCTAGTAAATCAACATAGTAGTTCACAAAGCGTGCCACAAAGCCAACCACAAACTCAACCTAGCACTCAACCAAGCATCTCCACTACCACTCAAACAACAACTAGTTCAACTACACAATCCGGCACAACAACAAGCAGATAAAAAACCCTTTTTCTTTTTTCTCCTGTAGCAACAGGAGGTAATAGTTACGATGACCCTGCCCCAGGGTATATAAGGAGGGATACTCCTTATGGTCTTGGAGAGTTACTCCTGTAGAAAATACGGCTTAAAAATGGTTAAATTAAATGACCACCAGAGTGCTATGAACACCCTGATGGTCTGGAGCCATGATAGTATGATTACCATAGCCCCGAAAGAACCAATAAAAGAAGATAGTAATAAAACTTATCCGCAAGATTGGATTGCCTATAACCAGGCACAAACTCAAGAAAAAATATTGTTTATGGAACTTCTAAATGAACTTACTTCTAATATTCCACCGCAGAAATACAAAGGTAATGGTAGACCTCCTACGAATATTGGAGAGATGATTTTTAGCATCTGTTTGAAAACGTATCTTGATTTTAGTAGTAGACGGATTGAATCAGATGTTCAGATGGCAAAACAACTCGGTTATATAGATCACGTTCCTCATTTTAATACGATTTTAAAATATCTGAATAATCCTATTCTTGCCTCAGTTTTCAAGGAACTCATCACTCTATCAGCATTACCCTTGAAACAAGTAGAGGAAAATTTTACAGTAGATGCAAGTGGTTTCAGTACTTCAATGTTTCAAAGATGGTTTAATGTTAGAACTGGAAACTCACAGAAACGGTTATTCAAGAAAGCCCACTTATTTTCTGGAGTTAAAACTAATATTATAACAAGTGTAGAAGTTACTGACGGCTACACACATGATTCCCTTATATTCCCTGATCTATTGCATGATACTGCTAAATATTTTGATATTAAGGAATTAACCGCAGATATGGGATACTCTTCCAGAGAAAATCTTTGATTAGTTAGCAAAATAGGAGCAATATCTTTCATTTCTTTCAAGAAAAATACTACAAGCAGAGCAGGAGGTTTTGCTATTTGGAATGCGATGTATCGTTATTTTAAAGATCATAAAGAGGATTTTATGAAGCATTACCATTTGCGAAGTAACGCTGAAAGCGTGTTTTCTATGATAAAACGTAAACAAGGAGATTATCTAAGAACAAGGAATGATATTGCTCAGGTTAATGAGATTATGTGCAAATGCTTGGTTCATAACATTTGTGTGCTGATTCAAGAGATGTTTGAGCTTGGGATAAAAGTTGATTTTCAGGAGGTGATGCCTGAGGAGTTTATGTGCAAGATTACCCTATAAGAAGTTTATGTGCAAAGCCTAAAAAGTTGTTGATAGGATTTATAATTGTATGTTTTCGTTAAAAATGTTATTTAGAACAAACTTTTTAATATTCTCCATATTGGAATCCAAATATACAGCTCCAATTAATGCTTCAAGTGCATTGGCAAGGTTTGTGGGATTCTTTGCGCCATTTTGTTTCTTCTCACCTTTTCCAAATAAGATAAACTTGCCTATGTCCAACTCTTTTGCCTTTTTTGCTAGAAAATTATTATTAACAAGAATAGATCGTCTGCGGGTGAGTTCCCCTTCTGAAAAATATTTGTTGCTTCTATATAGCTGCTCAGCTACGATAAAATTAAGTACGCTATCTCCTAGAAATTCCAATCGTTCGTTATATTCAATCGGAACAAGCGCTTCAAATGCATATGTCTTATGAGTTAGAGCATTTCTTAATAGATCTTTGTTGACGAATTTGTAGTTTATCTTGTCCTCAATCAGTTGCAAATCATCTTTTGCCATATTAAACACCATTGTTTTTTAGTTAAATGATATATATTCCAATATTTTATTACCAATATCAGCATCATCAAGAGAGTTGATGAATTGTTCTTTATTTTTAAATGGTCGATGCGCCAGAATTCTTACTGCTCGCTTTCTACCTACTTCAGGTATGGCTTCTATCGTTTCTCTGGCTGCTTTATTTATGTCAATTGGAAACGGGACTGCTGTCACTGATCTGTAACCGTAGTCAATTACTTTTACATCAATAAAACTATTCAATTGTAAAACACCCGGTATTCCTACTAGCAATGGATAGCTTCCTAGTTGTCTGCAGAATGTGGTTTTTCCTTCATAAATCTCTGTGAACACATTTTTTAAAACAGTATTTTTTGGAAGGACTTTTGCTAGCATGGGCCGTTCGATGTTTTCTCTTACATGCCTTTTAAATCTTTGAAATTCGTGTTTATGCTTGGACATTATTTTGTTTCCAAATTCAGACATTCGTGTTCCAGGAATTGGTATTATCTGGCGTAGATTGATCCTTCTTAGAATGAGGCCGTCATCCAATATTTTCTTTAGAAACTCAAAATCCAATTCAAATGTTTTTTTTGTTTCCCCATCCAATCCAAAGACAAAATTCAGCCCTGGCAATAGCTCAGGCATTCCATTTTCGCCCCTTTTTGCACCCACATCATTTAAAAGTTTTATTGCATCATACACTTCATCAGCCGATGCTTTCAGATTATTCTTCTTTATCACAATGGGGTCAACGCTTTCCACTCCAAAAGCAGCCACATCGCCAGGTGTGTGATATTTCGTAATGGTCTTTGCAATAATTTTGCATTCTTCTGGGTATCTTGCAAGAATTCCAGGGTTGGCATTGTCGATGTGAAGTGTTTTTAAATCTTTAGCTACAGCACGAATGCCTTTGAATAATTTTTCCAGAGCATCTGGATTTGGTTTTGGAAATTCTAGTTTTTTTGCATCTTTTGCCATGTATGAAAAAATACATGGTTGATTGCCCACTCTAAAGTGTCTAACGCCAACCTCATATAAAGCTTGAACTTCATCAATTATATCTTTTATAGGTCTGAAGTCCGGAGATCCCTTCATTGGTTCACTGCAGAACGAGCATCCTCCAACTATGTTTCTTGCACACCCTCTGTATGTTTCGATCTCAGCAATAATATAATCTGGGAAGAAAGGATGTTGGCATACAACTTTGGAACCGAATATTGCAAAATTTCTGATAAAACCAGCGTTATCTCGGCATTGAGAAGAATTCACTTTTTCGACATCAAGTTTATTTTTCAATAATTCAAATATGACAGTTTCGCCGTCACCTTTTACCAAAAGATCAAACGCGTCTTTAACAAAATCAGTTTCTCTAGTTTCTTTTCCACCAGCCATGCCAAAACCGTGCTGGGCTGCTGGGCCACATAGAACTTTGAGAGGTTTGGGAATTTGACTTAAAATAGATATAAGTTCGTTGGGGCTGGCTGGAAAACCCGCGAGATATCTACCCGGAACAGACACGCCAGCAATAACGACTATTAAATCAGATTTCGATAAAACGTCCAACGATAATCTATCTTTTCTAATTTGATCGATGGTAAAATAAAAAATCTTTGCAGTTTTATCAAAACTCCATATTGCACCAGCTATATATCTGGGGTACGGACTAATGTATGGTGGGACTCCCAGACAGGTAGGTTCGTCTACATAACCATCGAGTATCGAAATTTTAGTCATCTTCACTACAACAAAAATCTCGAATAATGTACTTCTTTTTAAAATCTGTCTCTACCAAAATTGAGGTAATTTTTACAATTTCTTTTATTTTCACAAAAATATTAAATCATTAGCTGATATACAACAACGATGACAAATGAAAAAGAAAATTG
>Ga0172362_10005874_pt1 | contig 10611 bp, 14 predicted proteins | sample LakKivs1_kivu2a2_FD_114534 | JGI IMG/M metagenome (GOLD analysis project Ga0172362, IMG submission 114534) | Sediment microbial communities from Lake Kivu, Rwanda - Sediment s1_kivu2a2 | ecosystem: Environmental > Aquatic > Freshwater > Lake > Sediment | place: Rwanda: Western Province, Lake...
ATAAGTAATGATACAATTAGTAAATACCTAAGGGAGAAGAAATTATTATGATACCGCTAAATTTTGCTTTGTTTCATTCTGGTGGTCCGTTAACCTATCTACGATATTTGACGTTTAAAACATTGCGCCATTTTCACCCTCAATCTAAAATACAATTATATGTAGCGAAAGAGTGTAATATAAACGGATGCGAATGGACAGAACAACAGCAGGATTTCCAACATTTAAATCAATATGGACATAATTATTTAGATGATTTGAAAAAATTAGATGTTGAAGTAATTACAGAAGATTTTTTTCCTAAATACGCTCCTAATTATCAAGCAGATATAAAAAGATGGCAATGGTTAAGGGATAACGGCGGAATATTTTTAGATACGGATCAGATAATTTTACAATCATTTAAAAGCTTGCCGCTGCATTCAGAATTCATTTATACAAATTCTAATAGGTATTTCCCAGTTGGAGTAATTGGCTTAGAAAAAGGATCTCCTATCGCTATTAAGATTAACGAAGAAATAGAAAGTTATTATAATATTAAGGATTATAATTGTTTGGGACCTGGAATGCTTATGAGAATAGCGCCAAAATTAGACTTGTCTAAATCGTTCAATGCCCCCACTAAATATTTTTATCCAATGCCTTTCCCAGATTTCGTATATAAATTGTATAATGGAGAAGTAAAGGTTTCTTTCGAGAATTATGCGCTTCATTGGTATGCAGGACATCCTTTAAGCCAATGTTTTAACGAGAAATATACGGAAGAGTTGGCTAAAACCAGTAAGGATACCATAAGTGTGTTTTTGAGAAATAAGGAGATAATATGATCGAACTAGAATTTTCTTTATTTTGGTGTGGCGGAAATATCTCTTATCTTAGATATTTGACGTTTAAGACTTTGAGACATTTTCATCCTGATTCTGTTATTAAACTATATGTGTCTAAACAATACAATAAACATATTCATAACTGGGATATAGAAAAGCAAGATTTTGAAACTGAAATTACACAGGATTATAAGGCAAACATAGCTCAATTAGGTGTTAAAATCATTGAGATGGATTATTTTGGAAGTCCTGATTTTTGCGCTATTAGACAAGCTGATATGTTTAGATTTTGGTCTCTTTATCATTTCGGAGGTTTTTATTTAGATACAGATCAGTTGATTCTAAAATCTTTTAATACGTTACCATTGAATAAGAATTTAATCTATTCTCAGTTTTCTAATGTGGATAGGTCAAGATATGCTCCTACGGGCGTAATAGGTTGTGCCAAAGGTGATCCAATAGCTAAAATCGCCATGAAAATTGTCAACGATACCTATACTCACGAAGTCTATAATAGTTCCGGTCCTATTGCTTGGGAAACGGTATTGGAAGAAGTGAACAAGAGTGAACATCCAGAATATTCAAATGTTCCCGAAGAATGTTTTTACCCTATAAATTGTTCAAGTGATATAGGCAAGGTATATAATGGCAGTTATATAATACCAGAACCCTCATATTGTTTGCATTTATATTTGGGACATCCTTTAAGTCAAGAGTTCAATAAAAAATACACAGAATCTTTTGCAAAAACTAGTAATGATACAATTAGTAAATTTTTGAGAGGTTTATCGTGAAAATTGTTTTGGCTATTAACTATGTAAATTATACAAGTTATGATAAAAATGCCAATATCAAGAAAAGGAATTGGCAGGATAGAGCCATCGAATCCATGATATATAATAAACCTGATAATGGTATGGAAGTCCAATTGGTTTCTTTAAACTTTCCTACTGATACTGTCAATTTACCGGAAGATTTTAACGTTTATAAGATTTTGCAGCGTAATTCAAAAGAACTAATTGAGAATAGTAGAGATTTGCCTTATGTTAAAGACTTATTTAATTTTTGTGCCACTTTGGATTGTGATGTTTTTGGATATATTAATTCAGATATTTTAATAGCGAAAGAGTTTTATAGTAATTTTAACGACGATATAGATGCTTATTTGTTTTCAAGAACAGATATTTCGGATGTATCAGTGGAAGAATTAAATAGTAAACAGTTTAGAGTGGTTTGGGACATACACCCTGGATTTGATGGTATTTTCTTTAAAAAATCTTGGTGGTTAAAATATAACAAATTTTTGAATAATGATATGATTTTAGGCGAACCAGAATGGGATCTGTATTATAATGACGTGCTTACTTTCCTTAAGAAAGATTGTCGGATCTGTAGAAAAAGAGCATTATATCATGTTTTTCATGATACTTTATGGACAATGGTTAGTGCTGGTGCTATCAATAATAGAAGGATAAGAGGAACGTTAACTTGAAAATTGCATTATTAGTTCCGAGCAGAGAAAGGTTGGCTGGTAAAAAAAGGTTAGCCGATAGTATACTCCAGACCGCTTCTAATTTAGACAATCTCTCCTTGTATTTTGGTATTGATGATGATGACCCTACAAAATCCGAAGCTATAAAAATGAAGTCCCAATATCCATTTATAAAAATAGTGGAAATTCATAACAACAAATCTTTTAACGGGTTGGGGAATTTGTGGAATATATGCGCTAAGGAATCTAAGGGAGAAATTATTGCTATGATAGGCGACGATATGCAATTTGTTACGAAGGGATGGGATAAGATAATTTTGGAAGAATTTAGCGCTCAAAATTGCCCTGCGGATAACATTAAAATGGTCTATTGTTATGACGGAAGACACGGATCTAAAATATCTGTTAATGCTTTTATTCATAGACGATATATGGAAATAACTGGATATTTTATGAGAGAGGAATTCAAAGTGGATTTTATAGACGTTTGGTTACAGCAGGTTTTTACGGCTTTAGGGAGAATTAAATATAGGGGAGACATTCATATCGAGCATTTACATTGGAGTTTTGGAAAAATGCCCATGGACAATGTTGCGAATAATTTAAGGGGGCATAACTATCCGGCTATTAGTCAGAATTTGTGGAAATCAACAGTTAAAGAAAGAATCAAAGAGGTCGAACAAATAGCGAATATTATAAATATTAAACCCGATTTAACAAAAATTAATGGAGGGGTTCCTGGATGAATGTTATAAGCTTTAGTTTGTGGGGTAATAAACCTATGTATCTGGTGGGTGCAATTGAAAACATTAAATTAGCGAAAGAAATTTATCCGGGATGGAAATGTAGATTTTATTTAGATAGTTCTGTTCCTAGCGATATGAAAGGTAAAATAGAAGAACAGGGCGGCGAAGTAGTATTTATACAAAAAACTTTAGGGGCGTTTCATGGTATGTTTTGGCGTTTTATGACATATGACGATCCTAAAGTAGATATTTTTATTAGTAGGGATTGTGATTCAAGATTAAATTATAGAGAGCAATTAGCGGTAGAGGAATGGTTGGCGTCTGGAAAGGGATTACACACTATGCACGATCATCCTAATCATAAACCCACTCCTATTTTAGGTGGTATGTGGGGAATGCGGAAAGGAGCATTCAAATATAATTTAACCGAAAAGATAGCACAATGGAAATTATATGGTAATAAGGGCATCGATCAAGAATTTTTACGATATATAGTTTGGCCAGAAATGATAAATAACGTTTTGAGACATGATGGTATAGGTTTTATAAAGTGGGGAGTATTTAATCGTTTCCCATCTCATCCACCATTAAAATTCGGTGGTAAATATGTGGGGCAGATCTTCGATGAAAACAACAAACCTTTACCAGCTTGTCCGGGGATGGAATAATGACGGTATTCAAACAATCTTTATTCTATTGGTTGTTTTGGGTTGTATTGGCGTGTTTCTTTAATTTAGGCGTTTACTATATTTATGGACTAGAAAAGGCATTGGAATTTGCAGCGGGGTATTTGCTTGAACAATCTTTAAGCATAGATAACCTCTTTGTATTTTTGTTGATTTTTTCGTATTTTAAAGTGCATCCCGATAATCAACATAGGATTTTATACTGGGGTATATTTGGGGCGTTAGTTTTAAGAGCTGCTTTTATTTTCGGAGGGGTGTTTTTAATACAATATTTTAGTTGGTTGTTTTATGTTTTTGGCATTATTCTTTTATTGACTAGTATAAAATTAGTTTTCCATAAAGAGGACAATGACTTAAGTAAAAATTGGGTCTTAAGAATCTGTAAGAAAATATTACCTATTACTTCTAATTATGTAGGCTCGTCTTTCATAACAAAAGAACACGGAAAATTTGTTTTTGCTCCTGCCTTGCTTGTTTTAGTTATGGTGGAATTTTCAGATATCATTTTTGCCATGGATTCTTTACCTGCTATTTTTGCTATTACCTTAGACCCACTTATTATCTATAGTTCGAACCTTTTTGCTATTTTAGGTCTAAGGTCTTTATATTTCGTATTAGGACAAGCAATGTCTATGTTCGAGTATCTAAAATATGGTATTGTCATTATTTTGGGTTTTGTAGGTATAAAAATTCTTATTAAAGATTTCTACCATGTCCCCATATTATTAACGTTATCCTTCATCATCTCAATTATGATCATTGCCATTCTTTTTTCTGTAATTAAGAACAAATTAAAAGGTAAAACATGCGAACAACCATAGCTATTCCTTGCACAATTAGTCATTTACCCTTTTTAGATTTCGCCTTAGATAAAATAGTAAGGGGTACAGTGTTGCCAGATGAAGTAGTGGTTATAGTTTCGCCTATAACCGACGAATCTATTCTCAATAATGTCAAAAATAAATATGATCAACGTTTAAATTTGAAGGTTTTTAGTGCTGCCTGTCAACTTAATGCTGCTTTATCCAGGGATTTCTTGACCCAACATATTACTGGCGATTTAATTCTATACCATGATGCAGACGATTATCAACATCCTCAAAGACTAGAAATTGTTAAGCGGTTTTTTGAAGACTTTGATATAGTTCAGCTTTGCCATTCATATTCTTATCTCCATGAAGGTTGTTGCGGTAAATTAGATTATGATAATATCCCATATGTAGAAGGTAAGAACTTTTATGACCGGTATTTTGTAAAGAAAGAGCAAGTAGGGGCTTTCGGGGATTTAATTTCTACTCAAAAAACCCATGCAGGAGCTTTGTGTATTAAGAGAGAGATTTTAAAAGATATCTGGTGGAAAAATACACCCATTCATTTTCAGAATAGAAGGGCTGAAGATTATTGGTTTAATATGCAGGCTTTTGAGAAATATAACAAATTTTTATTGATTGATGCGCAAATTTATGTATATCGGACTAGGTGTTAGTTTTTGCCACTAGTATATCCTTAGGCTCACATCCGTCTTCAAAAGAAAGATCATAATTAATATTAATTTCTTTTACTTTGTTTATTATTGTGTTTCGATTCATTAGTCTTATATCATCTATTAGTATTGTATGTGTTTTGATGGGGTGGTTTTTGATAATTTCTAATTCGTCCATTATAGGATCATCTTTAGGTCCACGAGCAGTACCATATCCTGAATAATGAGCATCTAACCAAAAAGTAATAAGAGTATTGATTGGATCGATGATTTTCTTAAACAATAAAGAGACATCACCATGATATAAAGTTACCTTAGGATTATTTTGAAAACGCTCAAGGCATTTGGGATAAAGTTCATTGGATAACTCTATGGATATTATTTTATCAAAGCCGATATCTAATGCTTTTTGAACGGTATCCCCATAATGTGTACCTGTTTCTATAAAGCAGGGGTTGGGGTATTTAGCGAGTATGTCTTCTATTATGGGCATGAGAACCTGTTATTGATTAAGAGAACATTATTTTCTATAATTCTGACTTGTGAAAAGCCTTGTAATAATTTATTGATAGTCTCAAGATTTATTTGTCCTGCATAAGATTCATCGTTACTAAATTCTGTATAGAAGTATTTGGTTTTGTTTTGAAGGGTATTTAATCCGCCTAGAATTAGATCTTCTTCGGCACCTTGAACATCTGCCCAAACGAAATCTATAAAGTTTATATTATTTTCCTGTGTCCAAGTGTCTAATTTTTTACATTTTATCCTTCTACCCTGTTTAAATTTACACCATGGAAGATCTATTAGGTGTTTTTTTGCTTGTTTTATGGAGCCTGATTTATCCCAATCCCCGTAATGTTCCCAACCAGGTGCGATTCCGGTGCTTTGATAAAAATCTATTTCCCCGTCTATATTTCCCAAGGCTATTTCGGATAAAACGCATCTTGGGTCGGAAATTCTATCTTTGAACTTTTTGATAGCTCTTACATCTGGTTCGAAACAATATAGTTTAATATGAGAAAAGGTATTAAGAAATTGTTCCGTATCTTCGCCATCGTTACTACCTATTTCCAGTATTAGTGGGTTTTCTTTTTTTAATATAGCCTTGATGTTTTCTTTATTAATTTTCGTACTCCCATGTTATATTTTTTACTTCTACATGACACATATTCAAATTAATATCTTGTAAAATTTTATCTAATACCAATCTTTTCCCTGCTAAATAATTTTCATTAAGCATTTTTGGGGATATATTCTGGCTTTTATTATTGAGGAATGTTTGGACTTTATTTAAAGGAAAATTCACTAGTTTCTGTTTGGGAAAGCAAAGAGCATAAGGAATTTCTATTAGTTTTGTTTTAGCATAAATGTCTAAATAGCCTTCTAATTCGTTTGGGTTAAGAAATTTGATGGTTTTTAGCCCTTCGATTATGTCACGAGTTTTAAAGATATTTCCATCAATACTCGTAGGAACACCCCAATCTCCTTGCCCACCTTTCCATTCCCATATATTATTATTTAGTTTAGGTTGGTCGGCTTTAGCTCCATAAGCATAACAATAGGTAATGGCTGGAGATAAACGCAACGATAAGGTTAAAATTCTGCCGTTTCGAAAAAAAGTTTGGAATTCTTGGGATTTGGTTGAAAAATCTTCTACAAAACATACATCGTCTACAAGAAACATTAAGCATTCTTCGTGGGCATGTTCAAGGATAATATCTTTGAATGGTCGGTCTTTTCGATGAATCCAAGAAAGGTTTGGAATAGACGTTCTTTCTATTAATCTTTTATAACCGTTTTCAAAATCATTATCAGAACAATTATCTATAATTATTTTGAAGTTAATATCTGAAGTATCTACACGTATTTTAAGAGTTCTCAAAAGAAGTTCTAATTGACAGGCTCTATCTTTAGTGAAAATAATACAAGTTATCATGTTATTATTATACATTTTTTCAAAAAGTTGTATAATAACAATATGAGGTTTTTTAACATAGATCTTCACATAGCAGTTATTGAAGATATTAAACATATCTTTAAAGATTTAGGCAGCGAAATAGATAGTGTAAATATGTCGGGTCATGCATTTGTTTTTGGTAGAAATCCTGCCTATAACGATATTATTAATCAAAGTAATTGGCAGCAAATGAATCCTGCCATGTGTGATGCGTTTTATAATAAATATAAGAAAGAATTAGATAAATATGATGCATTTATAGTTACATACCCACCCGCCTTTAGTTTATTATTCGAGAAGTTCGACAAACCTATTATCGTACACATTCCCATTAGATACGAAACACCCTTCCCTCCCCGGCCTCATCTATTAAAATGGTTTGATAATTTTCTAAAGGACGGAATAGACAAAAAGAAACTCGTTTTGGTAGCTAATAGTCTTTATGATAAGAAACATTGTGAATTCTTTTTACAAAAAGAATGTAAGTATATTCCAAATTGGTGCGATTATAGTGGGCAATATCCTAAATGGACTGGTACTAACGATATGTTTCTTTTATATAATGATTCTAAGGTTGATTTGCATAGTCCAAGGATACAGAATAGACACCACTTAAAGAGACCATTTACATGGCAATTAGTAGAATCATTCAAGGGGATTATTCATATTCCGTATAATGTTTCCACCATGTCTCTTTATGAACAATATACGGCGAATACCCCTTTATTATTTCCTTCTCAAAGATTTTTAATCGAGCTTTTAGAACAAGGAACCAATGTATTATGTGGCTTGACTTGGAATCAATATTTTAACCTGCCTCCTCCAACCGGTAATAATCCTAATAATTATAAAGATATGGATGTTATGAGGGAATGGATTAAATATGCGGAGTATTATAATGAAGAATCTATGCCTCATATCATTTATTTTGATAGTTTAAACCAATTGAATGATATGTTGAAAGGAAATATAGATTTTAGTGGTATTTCTGAAAAAATGGAAGCTCATAACATTATTAAAAAAGAAAAAATTTATAACGATTGGCGGGAGGTTTTAAAAAACCTATGAACAAACAGACAGAATTTGTGATTAAAAAGTTATCTAATGCTAATATCAAGAGTGTCTTAAACATAGGGTATAGGTTTGATTCTGATACAACCGTTCAAAAATTTTTAGAGAGTAATGGTAAAGAGTTTTATGTTTTAGAGGCTTGGAAAGAAAATTGTGACCAGCTTATTGCGAAGAAGATTTGTAAGAAGATCTATTGTGGTGATTGCAGGGAAATAGATGAAATAAACAGGAATTTTGATGCTATTATTTGGCTTCATGGTCCGGAACATATAAAATGGGATGAATTTTTGACAACAAGAACAAAGATTGAGGCTAAGGCGGATAAACTTGTGATTTATCAGGCACCAATAGGCAGTTATCCACAAGGGGCTATTTATAATAATCCTTTCGAATGCCATGTTGAAACGCTGTATCCTAATATGTTCAGCGAGTTAGGTTACGATATCAGTTTGCATAATACGGGCGGCGAGTTTACATTCTCGGCTTATTTGGAGAAAGTATGAAATTTTTAATAATACAAGAAAATGGTAGACATGATAAGAATCGGCATTTTAGAGAATGTTTTTCCATGCAAAGAGCTTTACAGTTTAATCAGCAGGAATGTGAAGTATGGGGGAAAGGGCATGATAATTTTAACCAGCGTCCAGATTTTAATCAATACGATGTTATTATAAATCTTGAAAATTATGATAGTGGGTGGGTTCCTGATTTAGCAGATATTAAAACCTATAAAATTCTGTGGTCTATCGATTCTCATTGTCCTTGGCGAAATGGTATGCTTAGGTTACAGTTTTATAAAGAGACGTTCAAGAAGGGAAAATATAATTTGATGTTACAAGCTACCAAGGATTTCGTCGATCAGGATAGTATATGGTTTCCGAATTGTTATGATGAAACCTTGATATCACCTAAGAACATTCCTAAAAGAGCCGATGTTGGATTTTGTGGTAATGTAGCAAATAGGGCAAAATATTTAACTTTATTGAAGGCTAATTACAATTTCATAGCAGATATATTTGTAATTGGTGACGACATGGTAAACGCTATCAATTCTTATCGGATACATTTTAATGCTAATATTTTTAATGATATAAACTATAGGAGTTTTGAGACTATCGGTTGTAATATTCCTTTAGTTACTAATTATAACCCACAATATTTAGAATTGGGTTTTAAAGACGAAGATAATTGCATGTTTTATAAGAATCCCTTTGAATTAGGTACTAAAATTCAATACTTATTAGATAATCCGGAAAGACGGCAAGAAATATCTCAAAAAGGGTATGATCTTGCAAAAAAACATACATATAGGAAACGTGGCGAATTGCTTTTAGAAATCTTAAAGGGGGAAAAATGAAGGTTCAGAATGTTAATGTGGAATCCGAAAAATGGAAGATGGCTCAAGAAAGAGAATGTAAAGAATGGTCTGGATTACGAAAACGCCGAGACGATTGGAATATCTGGTGGAAAGAAAAATTTGATAATTATTTCTTTGTTAAAAACAGGAACATCAATTCTCTTTTAGAGGTCGGTTGTGGTCCATTTGCTCAAAATATTAGATACATAATGTCTGAATTGCCTAATAAAAATCCAAACGTAGCCCTAAACGATCCTTTACTCAATAGCTATTTACAGTTTGGGTCTTTTGTAACTACTTTACCCGCAAAGCATTACAATTGTCCCTTAGAAGAATTGGTGATAGAAGAGAGATATGATTGTGTTATTTGCATTAATGTTTTGGGGCATGTTTATGATGTCAAAAAGTGTATGGAAAACATTAAGGGTATTTTGAATCCTCAGGGTTTATTGATTTTAGGAGAAGATTTAACAAATGAAGAGGATGCCATTTCTTGCCCGGATGTTTTAACCGATATGATGCATCCTGTTAGATTTGAGTATGAATATTTAGTACCTTATTTGAATGAATATAAAACCATCTATAAAAAAATGCTTCCTCGACAAGATGGTAGAAATCCTGTTGCTCATTATTCCACCTTATTATTCGCAGGTGAAAAGTGAAAATTACCGTAGGGTCTATTTTATTTAATTCTGAAACCTCTTTATCTAAAAAGTTCTTCTTAAAATGGCTTGAGGCGATTTATAATATAGGCGATGAAATCATTTTGGTAGAAGGTGCAACTAAAGCAGTAAATCATTATTGGGACGGTGATACTACTTGGGCTACTAAAAATGGAAAGTCTACTGATAATACCGTACAAATAATCAAGTCTTTCCCCGATCCATTAAATAAGATTAAATTAATAGAGAAGGATGGTTTTTGGGACGGTAAAACAAAAATGTGCAATGAATGGGCTAATAATATGACGGGTGATTTTATATGGCAAATAG
>Ga0172362_10005880_pt1 | contig 10605 bp, 11 predicted proteins | sample LakKivs1_kivu2a2_FD_114534 | JGI IMG/M metagenome (GOLD analysis project Ga0172362, IMG submission 114534) | Sediment microbial communities from Lake Kivu, Rwanda - Sediment s1_kivu2a2 | ecosystem: Environmental > Aquatic > Freshwater > Lake > Sediment | place: Rwanda: Western Province, Lake...
AGATGCTCCACCCTCTTCCTGATGGTGTTAAAATTAGTCAGCAATCCCCCAATCCAGCGAAAAACCACATAAGGCATCTTGGTTTTTTTAGCCATTTCTTCCACTAAAGTATGGCACTGGGGTCGGATACCTACCAAAAGAATTTTGCCATTTTTCTTTTTTACGTCTTTTATAAAATCAAGGGCTTTATTAAGTTCCTCAATGGTTTTTCCTAAATCAATAATATGAATATTATTTCTCGCGCCAAAAATATAGGGCTTCATTTTGGGATTCCAATTAGATTCTTTGTGCCCAAAGTGGACGCCCGCTTTCAACATTTCTTTAGCTAAATCCTCAGAAACCATTGACTTATTTGTTGTTTTAGGCATAAAATTATATTATCATATTAATCTTATTAAGGCAATATGAAAAAGAAAATTCATCCTCAATATTATGATAAAGCTATAATCCACTGCAGTTGTGGGAAGGTTTTTAAAATTGGGGCAACCAAACCAGAAATGCAGACCGAAATCTGCAGTGCTTGTCATCCTTTTTATACTGGCAAAGAAAAAATTGTTGATGCTGCTGGTCGAGTAGAAAAATTTAGAAAAAGACTTGCTAAAAAGCGACGCTAATATACTAATTACACACTAATGATGCTAATAATTCGCATCTACCATGGATAATAATGTAATAATCGAAATCAGGGCAGGCACGGGCGGCGATGAAGCCGCTTTGTTTGCGGCTGACCTTTATCGAATGTACTCTCGCTTTGCCCAAAAACAGGGCTGGCGAGTTAGGGTTTTGGGTAATAATGTTTTGCAAATATCTGGCCCCAATGCTTACGAACATGTAAAACAAGAAGGCGGGGTGCATCGGGTTCAGAGAATCCCCAAGACCGAAAAAAGCGGGAGAATTCATACTTCTACTGCCACTGTCGCGGTCTTGCCTCAAATTGAGGAAAAAGAAATGTTAATCAAGCCCAATGAGTTAAAAATTGATACTTTCTGCTCCTCGGGTCCAGGGGGGCAAAATGTAAATAAGAGAGCAACCGCGGTCAGGATTACTCACCTTCCCACGGGTATGGTGGTTACTTCCCAGCAAGAAAGAACTCAAGGGTCAAACAAGGAAAACGCGATGAGTATACTGCGTTCAAAACTTTATGTTTTAAAAAAAGAGCAGGAAATAAAAAAATTGGGCCAAGAAAGAAGAGCCCAAATTGGCACGGCTGAACGCTGGGAAAAAATCAGAACTTATAATTTCCCCCAGGACCGCATCACCGACCACCGCATCAAAAAATCCTGGCACAATATAGAAAATATCTTAGACGGCAACCTCTGGCCCATCCTCAAAAAGTTTCGGAAGGCGGAGTAAAATTATTTTTATAAAATAAATACGCCTTACCACCGCTATAGCTGAAATACGGCGTATTCTTTATTTTTGTTGTCTCGTAGATAAACTTTTTAGAAGTTTTTAATATTCCAACTTTATTCCTAACTTTTCTGCAAGTTGGAGAATCCATTTTTCATGCCTGTCTACTTTATGACTCAATGCAACCATTTCTTGAAAATAATTGTCTGCCTTAACAGCATACTTATCAACAGAAGTCGTAAGTTTAGAAAAATCTGTTTTCAGATCTTCTTTCATTTTTTCTAGGTCGCCTCTAGTCGCAAAAACTTTTTGCTCGGCTTCTATAATTTTTTGAATGTCTTCATTAGTAAGCATGATTTAATTATATTTTGGTTAAAATTCCCATGTCAATATTAAATCTTTATCCCCTTTCAAGTATATCAATCTGTTCTTGGAATTGTTTGGTTAGAGACATTACTTGGTCGCCGTAAAAAGCGAGATATCCTTTATTCCAATTCGCGCCTGCCAAAAACATCATTGCTGCTTTCCATTCTATATTATAACCCCCTTGGGCAGCGCCCTTATTAGCTAAATAAAGACCAGCAGCGACAAAAGCATCTTTGATATTCCAAGGCGAAGGCGGGTTATTGCCGGTAATCTCGGCTATTTTATTTTTATATCCCAACCAAGTAGCAGGCATAAATTGGGCTGGACCCATTGCTCCTCCCCAACCATACCATTGTTTTTTAGAAACTGGATATTTATCTGGGTCAACGCCGAGTTCCTGACAAATTTGTAAATAATAAGGGCGTTGACTGGGTTTCATATCCTCTCGCCAAGTGCCTTTGCCGATATTTTTCCCAAGGTCTGACTCCCGACTTAAAATAGCCAAAAGAAAAGCCGGTCTGACTCCGGTATAAATGGAAGCAAATTTGGCAAATTTATAGGCATCTTCAAATCTTAATTCTCCATCAGTCATAAATCCCTTTAAAAAATAAAGCCGATTCTTGACTGCTTCTACATCAAGTTCGGTCTTTTTAACTAATTGGGTAAATAAATTTTCTTGCCCCTTGGTCTGCTCTAAAATGGTTTTCTTTTGGGTTTTAGTATCTTCCAAAGAAGTTTTTTGGTCTTGCTGAATAGATTTTAGAGAAAGCTGTTCTTCTTGAGTTTCCTTGAGAACAGCTTTCCCCTCTTCTAAGTCCTTTTTCAAAACATAAATTTCCTTGAGAGCGCGCTGAATTTCTTCCTGAAAATTTTCCAAAGAATGAAGTTCGGAAAGAAAATCAGAAAGCTGGTCCCGACCCAAAACTATTTCCAAAAGAGAAACATCGTCATAAAAATTAATCTGCCTTACGAGTTCGGACAAAGCGGTCTTTTCCAAATCAACTTGCCTCTCAATCTGCCTGATAGCTGATTCTTTGTCAGCTATTTTTTTATTTAAATCTTTAATAACCAAATCAATTCTCTGAATCTCTAATTGCGCTCGACTAATTTCGTCGTCTAAAATAGCAATTTCGGTTTTCAGGGTCTTGGCTTTTTGCTGATTAATCTGGATTTGGTTTCTGTAAGTGTTAATTTTATCCTCCAATTCCTTTAATTTTGTCTCCATTTCTTCTTCCTCGCTCGCGGCTAAAATTGGATGAAAAAATAAAAAATTAAAAGCCAGTATGCTGGCTATGACCGCAAAAAATATTAAAATATTCAGCTTTTTTAATTCAAACATTTTTACGTGTTTCTTCTTTGGGCTTTTCTTCCGTCTCTTTAACTTCTTCCACTTTTCCCTCTGCTCCCGCTACTTCCTCGACTTTTTCAACTGGTTTCTCCTCTACTTCTTCGGCTCGGGGCGGAATTACGGTAGTAATTATTTCTTCTGGCTCAACTAAAACTTTTACTCCTGCGGGCAGTTTCAAATCTTTAATTTTTATATGTTTATCAAACGAATCCAGAGAGGAAATATCCACTTTAATCTCGTGAGGTAAATCTTTGGGTAGGGCTTCCACTTCTATTTCGGTAATATTTTTAACCAAAACTCCTTCCAGATTTTTAACCGCGGGTGCCTCTCCTTCAAAAACCAAGGGTACTTCCGCGGTAATGGGTTTATCCATGCGAACGTGATAAAAATCAATATGAATAAATTTATCGCTAATCGGGTCACGGGCAAAATCGTGAATTAAAACATTTTTTTCCTCAACTTTTGACTTTTGACTTTTAACTTTTAACTTTATTATCGTGCTCTCGCCAGCTTGTTCAAAAATTTTTCTAAATTCTTCGTAATTAACCTGAACTGAAATTGGTTTATGGCCCGGGCCATAAACCACAGCCGGAATAAACCCTTTTTTGCGAAGAGTTTTTAATTTGTTCCCAGTTTTTTCCCTGGCTTCCGCTTTTAACTCTAATTCCATAATGTTTTATATTTTACCTATACTGCCAAATAAGTCAATCTTTTCTCCCACCACTTTTTTCATTGCTTCAATTGAGGGGGCGAGGATTTTGTAGGGTTTTACTTCTTCGGGATGCTCGCGCATCTCTTTTTCTAAGCCACCCGCATAAGCAACCCGCAACTCAGTATTGATATTTATCTTCACAATTCCCAATTCAATCGCCCTTTTAATGTCATCATCGGAAACTCCCGAACCGCCATGAAGCACTAAAAATGTATCGGGAATTGTTTTTTCTCCTCTAATCTATCCAAATGTAATTTTTCTACTTCGGCATCAATTCCATGCACTGTGCCAATTGCCAAAGCCAAACTATCTACTCCGGTTTTTTTAACAAATTCTCTTGCTTGATTGGGTTTGGTTAAATCGCTTTTTTTAATCTCAACTTTTTCTTTATGAACCTCTGAACTTCCGCGAAGATAACCCACTTCTCCCTCAACTAAAATTTCGGGATTTTTCTTTTTGGCATATTCAACCACTTGTTTGGTAATCTTGATATTTTTCTCAAAATCTAAATCCGACCCATCAAAATGAATTGCTGAATATCCCGCATCAATTACTCTTTTGGCGCTTCCAAAACTCTTGCAATGGTCAGCATTCAAAATAATCGGCAAGCAGGTTTGTTCTTGCCAGGTTTTAACCAAAGCCACTGCCTGCTCAATGCCAATAAACTCTCTCTCTTTTTCTGAAGTGCCGACAATCACGGGTGATTTTAATTCCTGCGCAACTTCCACAACTGCTCTTATCTGTTCATCGGTAGAAACATTAAACTGGCCAACCGCATATTTCCCTTTCTGGGCTTTTTTCAGTATTTCAATTGGTTTCATAATTTAATAAATCCTTTATCAAAATTTTCAATCATTAATTTTTCTAACTTTTCCCTGCCCATATATTCCTCAAAAATATGATTCCAGAGCGCTTCTTGGTGATGGTAAAGATATTTAGCTATCTCTTTTTTCTTGACTAAACTCATTATATTATCAATTAAATCAAAACTCACCAATTTTGACTTTTGACTTTTGACTTTTGACTTAAAATATCCTCCCACCCAATCCAGCTCCAACCACATTTCTAAATCAATATTGTCAAATCTTTTCCCAAAATGACTAATATCCTGCTCAGCTTTCTCCCAATGAATTGCTTCGGGACTAAGATGGGGAATAAAAAGGCGAGGGTCTTGAGGATTGTCTTTGGCTAAATAGCGTTGAATTATTAACCAATTTATCCCCCTCGACTTTGCTCGGGGTAAAGTTTCCAAAACTTCGCCTTTTAACAAAGAGATTATTTTTTTACCAAAACTTGCTGTTTCAGAAGCCTTCTTGAATAATTCAGAATAAAAACTTACTTCATGCAAATAATGTAAAATCAGGGAGAAAAGCCGTAGGGTTTCGCCGGGAGTATCAATTTTCAAAGGAATGACAAAAATTACTCCTAATTCTTTAAGATGGCTAATATTATGATATTTTTTTTGAACAAACTTTTCCGCTATCTTTAACCATTTGCCCGATAAAACCCTTAAATCAACTCTTCTCTTCTCGAAATCATTTGGACTTAATTTTTTGTAAGTTTTATCAAAGACTCGGTGCATCCATTCTTTGCTTTCCACAAATCTTAAAGCCGAAAAAACTTCAAATAAATCTTCTTTTACCAAAAGTTCATTAACATTCCGATATTTGAAAGCTTTGATAATGTTCTGGGGAGGATTTTCCCTTAAAATTTTCTCAGCTTTTTCTTTTTTCAAAACAAAAAGTGGTCCGATATTAGCCAGTTCTAAAGCAAAATTAAAAAGAGTTTTTAATCCTCGGGTGGTAGTCCCGCTTGGTCTACGAAATAAATTATAAAGAGCGCGGTCATCTTTTTGTAATCGGGCAATTAAAGCTCGGGAAACATTCTCTGCTCCATGATTATGACGATTAAGCAGGGCGAGGGTTCGGTTCATTCTTCGTTCATTCTCTTCTACTAATTTATCTATCACGCCCGTTCTTCCACTAATGGCTGACATTTTTCTGTCCATTTCTATAATTATCTTTGACTTGGTTCGGAAAATTTTAGCAAAATACTCTTGGGGTGTCATAATTTTGATTTGACAATTTTCAAATTCCTCCATCTTTTATTTTCTAAAAATTCACTCTTGGTAAGTATTCCATTTTTTGCTCCCAGATATTCAACTATTGATGTTGCATTGGCAGACCCCAGTCTTATCGCATACTCAATATCTTTATCGGTAAATCTTTGACTTTTGATTTTTGACTTTTGACTTTGAAGAAGTCCGGCTGTAAAGCCGGCTCCGAAGGCATCCCCTGCTCCAGTTCTATCTACGTATTTTTTTTCCTTAAATGTCCCGGCTTGAAAAATATATTTTCCATCAGAAACCATCACTCCTTTCGGCCCTTTAGTCATCACTACAATTCTATCTCCCGACCGCTGTCGGGATCCCGATAACGATCGGGATAATTTCTTAAAAATTTCTTTTTCTTTTTGATAGGGTAAATTAGTTAATTTTGCTCCTTCCTCTTGATTTAAAATCAAAACATCAGCCGCGGATAAAATATTTTTCAAACCCGACAAACCCAAAGCCAGCTGGCTGGCTCCGGGATTAAGAGCAAGTTTTATCTTGTTTTTCTTGGCAAAATTTATTATGGGAACAAGAGTTTTTGCAGATTGACCTGACAAACCCGCAATATAAATCCATTTCGTTCTAAGTTTGCCAAAAGGTATTTCTTTTTCTTTCAAATAATGACAAGCCCCCTGATAAACCAAGATTGTTCTTTCTTTTTTGGAAACCGAAAGAATTATGGAATAGGCAGTAGTTCGTTTTTTGTCCTCAATAACCCAATCAGTAATTTTTAATTTTTTTAATTCTTGCTTAATGGCCTTACCGCCAGGGTCTTGACCCACTTTCCCCACGCAAGCAGTTTTAAATCCCTGCTTGGCGAAAGTGGCAGCTGTGTTTGTTGCTCCGCCACCAGTAGCGAAAAAGATGTTATCAATATAAATCTTTGACCCCAAATTAAAACAAAGACCTTGTCCGGTAATAAATTTTGGATATTTAAAGGTCTTAAAATCTTTACTTTTTATAAACAAATCTCTGGCTGCCGAACCGAATGTTACAATATCAAACATACTAAATAGATAAAATAATTAAATTTCGTAAGCACCTCGCAGTCGCAACAAGAGAAGGGACGCCCGCAGGCGATCCCGGGCTGGAGAAATTTAATTATTTTATTTTTTTCGTTTTAAGGCTTTCTTCACGACTTTTATTATTGAATCAACTCCCAAACCAAATTTTTCAATTAATTCATCGGGTGTACCTGACTCGCCCCACCTGTCTTTGATTCCAATCATTTCAATTGGCACTTGGGCAACCTGCCTGCCGGCAGGCAGGTTTTTGGCTAAAACTTCGGCCACTGCTGAACCCATTCCGCCGATTACTTGATGCTCTTCCAGGGTGACAATTGCTCCGGTTTCTTGGGCTGCTTTAATAATTGTCTTTTCATCCATTGGCTTAATTGTATGGTTGTTTATCACTCGCACATCAATTTTTTCTTTGGCTAATTTTTCAGCCGCAATTAAAGAATTATAAACCAATGGACCGCAAGCAATTATTGTTACATCTTTCCCATTTCTAAAAACTTCTGCCCGGCCAATTTTGAATGGCGTCTTGGGACTAGTAAAAACTGGGGTTGCTTCGCGGGCAAATCTTAAATAAACCGGTCCTTTCCACTTAGCTGCAGCAATAGTCGCTTTTTTGGTTTCAATGGAGTCGCAAGGAGCTAAAACCACCAAACCAGGCAAACAACGCGTAATGGCAATGTCTTCTAATCCCTGATGGCTCATACCATCTGGACCAACCGAAATTCCGGCATGCGCGCCAGTTAATTTTACATTAGCATCATTTTGGCAAACGCAAACTCGCAGCTGACTCCAATTTATTCCCGGACAAAAAACCGCATAAGTAGAAATAAAGGGAATTTTTCCTGCTAAAGCCAACCCGGCGGCTAATCCCATCATGTTTTGCTCAGCAATTCCGGTTTCAATAAATCGCTCAGGAAAAGCATCTCTAAACATCCCGCTTTTAGTAGAATCGCTCAAATCCGCGCATAAAACCACCACATTTTTATCTTTTTTGCCTGCCTCAACCAAACCCTCGCCATACCCCTGTCTTGTAGGTATGGCTTGTAATTTCTTTTTATCAATTAAATTTTTCACCAAATAAGCTTTCGGATTGAACATAGGTTTAAATTCCGCCTTCGGCTAATAATGCTTCATTTGTATACATTTGTTTATTAGTGGAATTGAATTCATGTTTAATTTGTCCAATTAAATTATCTGTGCTAAAAATTTTCCAATAGATTGGCACGAAAGCATTTTGTTCGCCTCTTTTTGTTTTATCTATTTTGAAACTAACTATTATATGCCTTGCATCATAAATTACCTTAAAATCTGTTGGCCTTTCTGCTGGCGAAAAATAAAATGACCTCTGTGTGGTTTGATAATTTCTTTCATTATAGGTTTTACACTCTATATAATTTGGCCTCTCGGCTCTATCTTCAACAAAAATGTCAGGGTAACCTACTGCTTTTTTCTTACCCTCCTTTGTCTCTGGTCTATCCGCCTTAAGCCCAATTTTATTTAAGGCTTCAATCATAAATGGCTCAATATGATTTCCAACCTCGTTTTCTCTTCTGGTAAATATTCCTTTTTGATTGGCGTTTTTTGTGGCAATTTTTGTTGCTTCAATTAAATCTTTTAATAATTGTTGGTCCTGCGGATTATCTTTATTAAAAGGAATTACATTGCAACCGGACATCGCTTTTATAGCGATTTTAAAAGGAATATTTTTAAGCGGTTTAAGAAATTGGGAAATTGTTCCCTCTAGTTCCTTGATATATTTTTCCTGTTCATTTGTCATATTATTTAAGATTTTTGAAAAATTAAAATATTTTCTTTTTGCATTACATTGTAAAGGCCAAAAATTATTTTGTCTATATTCTTTACAAATTTAAACCCTATTTTTTGGCAGTAATCAGTGGTAAATTCAACGGTTTTGACTTCCTTGCCCATATAGGTAGCATTTCCAACCACAATTACAGCAAATTTTCCCGGCTTAAGAACGCGGTGCATTTCTTCATAACTTTTCATTATATCTTGATTGTATAAATCAATTCTTTCTACTCCCTGCCCCCGCACACCAACAAATTCCTCTCTAATTTCTGATAATTCGTATCCTAATACTTTTAATGCGTGAGCATCATTTGAAACATAATCTAAAGCGATTGAATAAGGAGGTGAGGTTATTATCCCGTCAATACTTCCATTTTCAAGAGGTAATTTTCTAGAATCTCCAATTTTGATTTCTGTATTTCCTAATTTTAAATCTAATTCTTTAGCAATATTCTGAAAATCTATAACTGATTTAATCATTAAATCTAAATTTTTATAAAATGATTGTTCAAAATTTCTTCCTCTTCGAGCATTGTCGCTTACGGCTACCAGGTAAGCCATTTTGTAAAAGTTTTTTGTTTTTTCATTAGAAAGAGTATCGATAACTTCTAAAAACGATTTACCTTCTTGATTAAAAAGGCTGGGTTTAATTTTGTTTAAAATATTTTCTTTGTTTTTCTCAATTTCATCTATCACCTCCGCACTTTCTGTTTTGACATTACTTTGTAATATACATAAAGGTGATATATCAATTCCAATGCAATTAACTCCCAATAGTTTGGCTTCAACGGCGGTCGTTCCGCTACCAATAAATGGGTCGAGAACGGTATCGCCCTCCTTTAAACCAATAATATTTAAAAAAGCTCTTATCATTTGGGGATGAAATTTTCCTTTATATGGATAAATCCAATGGGTTAGATATTGATTTACAGAACGAGTAGTATTTTTTTGAATAATGCGAAAATAATCAGTATATTTCCCGTCGACTATTTTGAAATAAGCTGTCTTTTTGACAAGATTATCCAAATTTTCGGCGCTTAAAAGTTTAAATTCTCTTAATCCGTTTGTTACTTGAAAATTTATGCCAAGAGATTGAAGTTCCAATTGAGCAAGTGCTAATTCATATATAAATTGAACATTATCTAAAAGAATAATATTCTCTTGTTTAGGATTGTCGTCTTTTTTATAAGCCCAAGAGGTATTAATATCTTGTGCTCTTGCAATCATTCGTTTCCCTTTAAAATTTTTCACCAAATAAGCTTTCGGGTTTATCATATTAATCTGCTTCGCTTTTAATTTTTCCGCCTAAAGTTCTTAATTGCTTTAATGCTTTTCGGGCTTCCTCGGGTTTGGGAGCTTTGCCGTGCCAGGAATATTCCCATTCCATAAACTCCACGCCCTTGCCAGGAATAGTATGGCAAATTATCATTACCGGCTTTTCAAAAATCGCTTTTGCCTGATTAATGGCATCAACAATTGCTTCAATATTATGCCCATCAACTTCAATCACGTGCCAGTTAAATGCCTCGTATTTTGTCTTTAATGGTTCAAGAGGCATGACATTTTCTGTATAGCCATCAATCTGGATATTGTTTCTATCCATCAAAAAACACAAATTATCCAATTTATGCTTACCGGCAAACATCACCGCTTCCCAGGTTTGCCCCTCATCCTGCTCGCCATCACCCACAAGGCAATAAACCAAATTTTTCTTTTTATCCATCTTAAAAGCATAAGCCAGACCCACTGCTACTGAAGAACTGTGCGCCACTGGGCCAGAACTATTTTCAATTCCCGGCAAACTCCCCCGATGGGGATGACCCTGCAAACGCGAACCCAATTTTCTTAAACTTAATAATTCTTTTACTGGAAAATAACCTGCACGAGCTAA
>Ga0172362_10005882_pt1 | contig 10604 bp, 11 predicted proteins | sample LakKivs1_kivu2a2_FD_114534 | JGI IMG/M metagenome (GOLD analysis project Ga0172362, IMG submission 114534) | Sediment microbial communities from Lake Kivu, Rwanda - Sediment s1_kivu2a2 | ecosystem: Environmental > Aquatic > Freshwater > Lake > Sediment | place: Rwanda: Western Province, Lake...
CGAGCCTGAGGCAATGATTGTGGACTCAGCGACAAAATCGCCTTCGCTGGTGCTGACCAGATTATGCCTCGGGCTGGGCACTACTTTGGTAACCTCGGCAAGCAAGGTTTCCAATCCATAACTTATGGCTTGCTCATGGATAAGTTGACCTAATTCAATACCTGAGATACCCTTGGGGAAGCCGGGGTAATTCTCCACTCGCTCAGCGTAGGTTATTTGCCCGCCAATCATTCCCTTTTCGATAAGCAGAGTATTAAGCCTAGAGCGAGCGCAATATAAGCCAGCAGTAAGTCCCGCTGGTCCACCACCAATGATGACTACCTGGTAGTTTTTGCCCATAGCTTGAAACCTTAACTTGTAGTTGCGCCCTCCCACAAATCACAGCGTCCTCCCCACCTAGCCAGAATCTTGCCCTCCCCAGAGATTTGAGCAATCTCACATAAGTTGGGGCAAGCTTTACAGATAAAAGAAGAAACTGTGAAATCCGTTTGACTAACCTCAAATCCCTTGAAATTTGTCTTATGGCTATTGCCTCCGATTTCTTCGCGTAGCAAAAGAGCCGCTCCGATAGCACCCATGAGTTCATGATGAGGAGGAACAAGGACCTCGAGGCCCAGAGCTTCTTCGAGCGCCTTAATTATTCCTTGATTGAAGGCAACGCCGCCTTGGAATGCCACTGGAGGTAAGATTTCCTTGCCTAAAGCCACATTATTAAGGTAGTTTCGCACTAAAGCTTGACATAATCCATAAACAATGTCTTCGGTTTTATGCCCTATTTGCTGCTTATGAATCATGTCCGATTCAGCAAAAACGGTGCATCGTCCGGCGATGCGTACCGGAGCCTGGCTTTTTAAAGCCTGTCCCCCGAACTCTTCGATTTCTATATTTAACCGGGAGGCTTGGTGCTCAAGAAAACTGCCAGTACCAGCAGCACACACCGTGTTCATACCAAAATCGACAACCACGCCATCGCGAACTAAGATGATTTTGCTATCCTGTCCCCCGATTTCGATAATAGTTTGTACTTCGGGTATGTAATACATAGCCGCAACAGCATGGCTGGTAATTTCATTTTTTATCAAATCGGCACCCAGAACAACGCCAGCCAGATAACGAGCGCTTCCTGTAGTCGCTACCCCACAAATTTCAGCCTGAGGTGGCATTTGTTTTCTGATATCCTCCAAGCCCTTTTGAATGACACCGATCGGTCTGCCTTGAGTTCGCAAGTAAGTAGAAGCTATAAGCCGGTCCTGGTCATCAAGCAGAGCCAGTTTGGTAGTAACCGAGCCAACATCAACGCCAAGATAGGTTTTCATGTTCCCCTCCGTTTTCTTCTAAACCTTAGCAAATCGACGAAAGCCTCAAGCCTGGTGATCATCCCCGGCCTGGCCATCTGTTCATCGTAGAGGACAGTAAGCACAGGGATATCCTCTTTAGTTGATGGCATAATATTCTGAGCCACTATCTCAGGCATGCACGTGAAAGGCGCCAGGTGAACCAGCCCATCATATCCGTTCCGCGCATAAACCACCTTCTCCCCCACTGATTCCCAGCCATCGCCGCCGACGTTGCGTTTAAGATAAGGCATAGCTGCCTCATGAACTTCTTTCCACTCATTTACGCCTAAATAGTTGAGAAACAGGCGATATTTGACCCAGCGGGAAAGGCTCAAAGTACGCTCTACTTCCACCCCTAGCTTGCCTAATTCCATTTCTATATCCATGTTGGCGAACGGGTCAAGAACCACATAAACCTCACCAACAATGCCCACTTTAACCGGGTCAACTGTCGGGTCTTGGGACACTTGGTTCAGCCTCTTAATATATTCCTTAGCGGCGCTCTTGACCTCCCCGACTGTCCTGGCCTCGCCGATAGCCTTAACAGCTTCTCGGTAAACTTGGTTAGCCCTTCCCTTCTCAAGTTCTACCGCTCGCACCTTGTGAACCACCTTCTCTATGTTGTCTAAAGCAAATAGTTTGCCCATGGCAAAGCGGAAGGCTGAAATAATTCTGGGCAGGGGCGCATCGTTAGTCAGATCCTTCATAAGGCGTATGATGCTTCTGAATCTATTTTGAGATACGTCGAGTGTTAAGAAATGAGCGTCGTAGCCTAAGTCACGGATGATTTGTTCCTGTTCCTTAACGTAGTAGCCTAATCGGCACACGCCAGTGCCTCGGGCATGAATCAGAGTATCAGCTCCCAATTCGCAGGCCTCGATTAAGTTGCCCAAGGTAAGCTTGAAGGGCAAACAAGCTTCCACTGGCGAATATTTGACCCCAAGGTCTAAAGTCCGATGACTGGTTGGAGGTGGGACTATTAGCTCGTTCTCGCCATTGCCCAGTTTTTGAACCAGCGCCTCAGCTATAATGTAGGCATGTCCACAATGGGGTATTCCTATGCGCATACCCTTCTCTTCCTTTTGACCATATCGAGAAAAGCTTCTAACCGAGTGACCAAGCCTCCCTCACTCGTGTGCTCATCCAGACTGAGGTGTAAAAAAGGGATTCTGAACTCGCTCGCTCTATGCCGCACCATGTCTATCATCATGGAGTCGGGGCCGCAACCAAAAACAGCCACACTAATTATACCATCGGTTTTTGCCTTCAGATAGTATTCACCGGCACCTATTATATCGGCTTCGAAAGACCAATGTGGGGCACCTCCCAGCCTTGTCATAGCGGTGTCGAGTGCTTCTTGCTCTGCCATCTCCGGAGTAAGTACTCTAACTCCCATCGCCTGCAGTCGAGAAATGAGGCGATGACTGATGTAGTCGTCGTAGATAACATATTGATGCCCGATGACGGCAATAGACAAACCAGGAGATATATCAGGCTCCAAATATGATTTGCCCTCATCTTTGTGTATCTCATCCAGAGCTTGAATGGGTGTGATTTTTCTAGCGGACATTTCCTTTTGGTAGGCTAAATGGGCTTTCTCGGCTTGCTCGACGGCTTTTTTAATCTGGCTTTCGTCGGAGCTAAAATGACGTCCCATGTTATATATGGCGTGATATAAGTTGCGGCGCCCTTTATTCAAATCTATCTCCGGGTCAAGGATAAGGGGACACTCTGGCACTAAGGCCCTGGTCATATCCGGCAAGCCGATGAACTTGGAGCAATAGTAGGCTTTCTGCCCCAAGCTGCGCATCGCTGGGATAAACATATAGTCACATTTATTTACCAGGGAAATAGCATGCCCGAAGAAAAGCTTCACCGGCAAGCAAGTCTCAGCAACTGCCCGTGAATTCCCTGCGGTAAAGATTGCTTTGTTAGTTGGCGGTGACACTACCATTTCGGCACCCAGGGCTTCAAAAAATGTTTTCCACGCCGGGAAATATTGATAATAAGATAAGGCTCTAGGAATACCTACTCTAATCATGGCTGAACTCTTGTTTAATTTTATCGAGTATTCCTGGTTGGCCCAGGATATCCACCACAGTCATAGCCATTGCCTTGGCTGCATCCAATAAGCCCTTGTGTCCTGTTTCAGAGGCAGCGGCAGCTGCAAACTCCGGTGTATGTATCAATACCCCAGGGGGAGCAATGGCTATTGTCGGATGTATGCTGGGCACCACCTGGCTGACATTTCCCATATCGGTGCTGCCCATGCCAAAACGAGGGTCGAAGGCTTCTACTTGGCGCCCCAGCGATTCTAGATTTTGCTTAAATAGCCCGGCTAAAGTCATATTGTTTTTCATCGGGGCATAAGTCTTGTCTTTCCACCTATATTCTAATCTGGCCCCGATAGCTATAGATGCTCCGGTGAAACAGTTCAAAACCTTGTTCTTCAACTCAGCAAGATAATCATCATCCAGAGCACGTACTAAAAATACAGCAGCGCTGTGAGCAGGCACTATGTTGGGCGCTTCCCCTCCATCGGTGATTATGCCATGGATACGTGCATCCCCTCTTATGTGCTGGCGCAGCGAATTTATCGAGGTGAAAGCTAAAATCATAGCGTCAAGGGCGTTTATGCCTCTGTGAGGTTGGCCAGCAGCGTGGGCTGGCCGGCCAAAAAACTCCACCTCTAGGGAGCTGCAGGCGAGTGCCTCTTCGGTTGGCATGTTCCTAGTATTAGGATGTACTAGCATAGCCGCATCTATTTCTTGGAAGATTCCTGCTTTCACCATGTCTATTTTGCCACCGAAGACTTCCTCCGCAGGAGTGCCCAGAACCACAACGCTGCCCCCCAACTGGTCAATGACACACTTACTAGCAACACCGGCACCAACTGCTGCAGCAGCTATGATATTGTGCCCACAGCCATGTCCTATTTTGGGTAAAGCATCGTATTCAGCAAGCAAGGCAATTCTGGGACTCCCCTGGCCATATGTCGCTCGAAAGGCTGTAGCCAAGTTGGCAATGTCCCGCTCTATGTGAAATCCACTGTCCTCAAGATAGCTAGTAAGCCAAGCCGAGGCGTTCTCCTCTTTGAAGCCTAACTCGGGGTTATCATGGATATCCAAGCTCAACTGGATAAGCTGTTGCTTCTGTAATTCGACGCTATCCCTTACCTTTAGCTTCAGTTTTTCTATCTCCAAGGTTGTTTAGCGCTCCCTTCTGTAACTCTGACCTCTTTGTTCAAGGTGATAAAATAATCGTTTTCTAGTTACAAAACTTGAACCTCTTGTAAAGAGCTATTATACTTCGTGTTCGATTTTAATTTCTAGGCGGTAAGGAAATGGAAGAACTTAAAAAGAAGCCCCTCAGCGCTTCAATAAATGTGGCTCAATTGCTGAAAGAGCCTGTGGGCTCTAACCGAAGCCATGATATAAGTGGGATAATCAGTGAGGAAGTTGAAGGTTCTGTTGAAGGAAAGGCAAAGGTGATTCGTATCAGTAGGGGAGTCCTAGTTCAGTGTAAATTAACTGCTGAGGTGAAACTTGTATGTAGCCGCTGCCTTGATGTCTTCTTATGCCCCATAAGTTTCACTGTGGAAGAAGAATTTATTCCGATATCTGATGTGTCCGCTGATTTAGCACCCTCTTCGCCGGAACAATCGGGAGAGTTCACTATCGATAATAAAAACATACTTGACTTGGGCGAGCTAATACGGCAATATATCTTGTTAAATTTGCCCATGAAACCCCTATGTCGGCCGGACTGTCCAAGAATAAACTAACCCCAAAAAGTCTTGCGACTTTTTGGGGACCCCGTATGATCTTGATTTTGAATTGACGGGGTCCCCACGAAAACCGTAAGATTTTCGTGGGGTGAAATGAAGGAGGCAAATTCACATGGCACCACTACCTAAGAAAAAAACCTCTAAAGCACGCCAAGGAAAAAGGCGCAGCCATCTTAAATTAACTCCGCCGGCCTTGGATATATGCCCGCATTGCCACAGTCCTAAGTTACCTCACTTTGTTTGCCCAAGCTGTGGCTGGTACAATGACCGAGAGGTTATCGAAGTCAAGCCCGCCAAGAAATAGTCCGCATGGCTGAGCGATCCCAGGTAGCTTATGTTTTCCCAGGGCAGGGCTCCCAAAGCATTGGCATGGGATGGGACCTGTATAATAGTTATCCGTCAGCCAAGGAAGTTTTTGATGAAGCTGACGCTTCTTTAGGCTTTCCCCTCTCTCGTTTATGCTTTGAAGGTCCGGAGGAGGAACTAACAAAGACACATAATGTCCAGCCAGCGATACTGGTCGTCAGCATTGCCTGCCTTAAAGCACTCCAAGAGGCCAGCCGCGGCAATTTCCCGTCTCCGTCCTCTGTTGCCGGACATAGTTTGGGTGAATATACTGCTCTGGTGGCTGCCGGTGCGCTGGACCTGACTGACGCTGTTTTGCTTGTCAGGGAAAGAGGGAGATTGATGTATGAAGCTGGGCTAAAGAATCCCGGGGGTATGCTAGCTGTATTAGGACTTGATGAAGAAACAGTTAAAGATATATGCCTTCAAAGTAGAGCCGAAATCTCCAACTTGAACTGTCCCGGGCAGATTGTGGTCAGCGGCGCTATTGAAGCTTTAGTCGAAGCCAATAAATTAGCCAAGGCCAGAGGTGCTCGCGCCATCATCCCTCTAAAGGTTAGTGGGGCTTTTCATTCCGCCTTAATGGAGCCGGTCTTAGCTGAATTCAGCAAAATCGTCTCGAGCTTTAGATTTCACCGGCCAGCTATTCCTGTAATATCTAATTTGACCACTCGGCCGCTAACCGACGTTGACTCGACAAAAACAGAATTGGTGAAGCAACTTCGCAATTGCATCCGATGGCAAGGGTCGGTGGAATATATGATGCACAGTGGGGTCACCACTTTTTACGAGATAGGTCCCGGGAGAGTGCTTAGCGGTTTAATCAGGCGAATCAATTCCGAGCTCCAAATTTTCAATATATCAGGAACTGAGGATATAGTGAAGTTAACATACAAAGAGAGCCCAACTAGCTAGTATTTCATGAAAAATTCGCTTCTTTCCTTTCCACACTATGAAATCAAAGATTCTTCTAGCTGGATTTCGCGAGGACCTCGAGAGCTGTTAGATAAATCTGGGGGTGAATAAATAATGGCTAGCATCAGGCGACGGGCAAGGATCGCTGCTCTCCAAGCGCTTTATGAAACTGATTGTACGAAGCATAAGATGGAGACAGCTCTAGCTCGCTTAAAAGCGGAGGAAACACTACCTCAAGAAGCACTTAGCTTTAGCGAGGAACTTGTGAAAGGAGTGTTCCAGAACAAATCTGAGCTTGATGCTCTTATCAAAAAGTTTGCCCCGGCCTTTCCCTTAGAACAGATGCCTATCATTGATAGGAATATTTTGCGCCTGGCTATTTTCGAAATTCTGTTTAATGATAAAACTCCCTTCAAGGTAGCCATAAATGAGGCTATAGAGTTAGCTAAAACTTTTGGCGGTGAGTCTTCTTCACGGCTAGTAAACGGAGTCCTCGGAGGAGTAGTAAGCGAACTTGGCAAAAGATAAAAAGACGGCAAAAGAAGTGGAGAAGGGTGCTATCCTAGAAACACCGAAGCAATTTCTATTTTCGCGGCCATTGTTGTAGCAATTGCGTTTCTGTGTTACTGGGTGCTAAGAGATATCCACCAAACCTTGGCAGCTACCATTTGTATAGCTTTGGTTGTTGGGACTTTGCTGGAATAAGTTCTTATACAGCCTTGTGTATCTTCAAATGACGTACCTTCTCGAGTATCTGATATTACCCCGATTATATCGGGGTATTCGTCCAAGAGTTGCGTCTTCTCCTTGCTGGTTCTGGCTTTGAAGTAACTCTCCATTATTACTTTGAGATACTCATTTCTTGAGTGCATGTCTATCTTCTCCATAGCCAGGCTTTACCTCCTTCTGAAGCTTTAACCAGGCCAAATCATAATTTTTCGGTTAGATTTTAGATGATTCGAAAGAGGACTTTGTTTTATCGCTGTGCGCATGATAAGATATGCACTCTGAAGGTTTTTATCGGGGGATCCGTGCGTATTGATGTTTTATGTCTCTTCCCTGAAATGCTGACCTCTCCACTCAACCAGAGCATCATCAAGCGTGCTCAAGAGCGGGGATTGGTGAACATCGTGATTCATAATATTCGCGACTACACCCATGACAAACATCATACTGTGGATGACTATCCTTACGGCGGTGGCTGTGGGATGGTGCTGAAGCCTGAGCCTATCTTTGAGGCAGCAGATGTGATAAAACAGCAGCTCGGTGTAAGTGAGACGCCTATCATATTACTCACCCCTCAGGGCAGGCTTTTTTCTCAATCTGTAGCTCGGGAACTAGCCCTCCACCCTCATCTGATGTTAATTTGTGGTCATTATGAAGGTTTAGATGAGAGAGTGTGTGAGTACCTAGCTACTGATGAAATCAGTATCGGAGATTACGTACTTAGTGGGGGGGAATTAGCGGCCCTGGTGGTGGTGGATGCTATCGTTAGACTTATACCTGGGGTACTCGGCTCACAAGATTCCGCCAGCGATGATTCTCATAGCAACGGGCTTTTAGAATACCCCCAATATACCAGACCTCAGGTATATCGGGGTTGGTCGGTACCCTCGGTTTTGCTTTCAGGAAATCACAGCGAAATTGCTAAATGGCGACGCCGTCAAGCTGTCCTGCGAACGGCGAAACGACGTCCTGACCTTTTGGAGAAGGCTAATCTCTGCGACGAGGAACGGAAATGGATATTAGAGAATTTGTTGAAACCAAGATGAACGCCAATATTCCTCAAATCTCTTCTGGCGATACGGTCAAGGTTAGTTTGAAAACCAAAGAAGGGGATAAAGAGCGACTGCAACACTTTCAGGGGGTGGTGATTAAAATAAGGAGGGGAGTCGATGGTGGCAGCTTTACGGTGAGGAGAGTATCTTACGGCGTTGGGGTGGAGCGTACTTTCCCTTACCAATCTCCTTTTGTGCAAAGTGTGCAGGTGCTCAGGCATGGACAGGTGCGCCGAGCCAAACTCTATTATATGCGCAGGCTCAGCGTTAAGCAGGCTCGGCTTAAGGAAAGGCGAGAGAGAGCGCTAGAGCAAGCCTTGCCCGAAGGAGAAGGACCTCAAGGGGAAGAACCTGGAAAAGAAGAACAGACCTCTGAATGAACTACGCCGAGGTGGCAGTCAATTCACCGGGGAGCCGCTCAACTTTTTGCTATGCTATACCGCCAGGGCTCAGTATCAGTGTCGGCCAAGCAGTATGGGTGCCCTTTGGCTCCCAGGTTATTCAGGGGATTGTGCTCGGATTATCAGACGAGCCAGCGGTTGCAGAAACTAGAGAAATAGCTGGCATTGTTGCTGATTTTCCTTTGCTTTCCCCGATACAAATAAAGCTCGCCCAATGGATAAGCGAATACTATTTTTCTACGCTCTTCGACGCCTTAGCTTTAATGCTGCCTCCGGGATTTGAGAGGCGGGCTATTACTTTCTTTCAGTTAACGGCCCCTGATTTAATCAGGGGCCAAGCAGATTTGCCCCTGACATCGGAGCAAAGGCAAATCCTTGATATTATTAGAGAGAAAAAGAAGACAAGCTTGCCTGAGCTGGAAAAAACAATTGGCAAAAGAAAAGCTAGGCAAATCACCGACCAGTTGCTAGCCCGTCAGCTAATTACCAAAACTCTGGAATTGGAGAAGGCCAGAATAAAGCCCAAAACGCTTCCTTATATTAAGCTAATAGCTGACAGGGAAGAAATTGAACTGGCGAAGGTTCGCCTGAATAAGTCTCGAGCTTATAAACAGGCAAAACTCGTAGAATTTCTGACTAGGCAGACTCAACCTGTTCCAATTAGCGAACTGAAGAAACGGTTCAATATCTCTCCGCCCACTATCAAAGCCCTGGAGAGCCGCCATTTGGTCTCGGTCGGGAGGCTCAGGGTAAGACGTGACCCTTTATCTCACCTCAGCTTCACGCCTTCTCCACCTCCGGTTCTTACTGCATCTCAACAAGCTGCCTGGAAATCGATCCAAGATGTTATCGTGAGTGGAGCGAGGCATCCTGGCAGGCCTGCCCGCCGCACAGCTATGGCAGGCGGGCCACCAGTTTTCCTGCTGTTCGGCGTTACTGGCAGCGGCAAGACTGAGATTTACCTACGGGCCTTAGCTCAGGTTATTGCCGCCGGCAAGCGAGGCATTTGCCTTATCCCGGAAATCGCTTTGACCCAACAGACAGTAGAAAGATTTGCTAGTCGCTTTCCCGGGCGTGTGGCAGTATTGCATAGTGGTCTTTCCCCCGGAGAACAATTCGACGAATGGCAATGGATAATGGAGGGAAACTGCGATGTCGTCATTGGACCGAGAAGCGCCTTATTTGCCCCCCTGCCCAACCTCGGTCTTATCATTATAGATGAGGAGCATGAGTGGACATACAAACAAGAAGATAAATCGCCTCGCTATCACGCCCGCGATGTGGCTATTAAATTGGCTCAACTCAGTGATGCTGTAGTCATCCTGGGCAGTGCTACCCCTGACATTGGCAGTTTCCATAAGGCACAGCAAGGCGAGTATTATCTTGAAGAGCTAAAGGAAAGAATTACTCCTCGTGGTTATTCCCCTCTCCCGGAAGTAAGCATAGTGGATTTAAGGGAAGAGCTTAAAGCTGGAAACACAAGCTTGTTTAGCCGGTCCCTATTGGCTGCCATGAAAGAAGCTCTGGCGCAGAGCGAGCAGATAATTCTTTTCCTTAACCGTCGGGGCACAGCTACCTTTGTTCGATGTCGTAACTGTGGTTTTGTCTTTCGCTGCCCCCGCTGCTCTATAGCCCTTACTTACCACTCAGTGGAGAAGAAACTAATTTGCCATCGCTGTCGCTATTCTGTTCCAGTATCCCAAAATTGTCCCCGGTGTTTTCGGCCCCATCTCAGGTTTCTGGGCATTGGCACGCAGAGGGTAGAAGAAGAGGTAAGACATTTCTTTTCTGAAACAAGAGTGCTTCGCTGGGATAAAGATGTGATTACTAGGAGATATGCTCATGAGGAGTTGTTAAAGAATTTTCGTGACCACAAGGCCGATGTGCTTATTGGTACCCAGATGATAGCCAAAGGATTAGACCTGCCTCAGGTGACCCTGGCTGGGATAATCAATGCCGATACTGGCCTTAATTTTCCCGATTTCCGAAGTAGCGAGCGGACTTTTCAACTCCTGTGTCAGGTAGCGGGCAGGGCGGGGCG
>Ga0172362_10005883_pt1 | contig 10604 bp, 12 predicted proteins | sample LakKivs1_kivu2a2_FD_114534 | JGI IMG/M metagenome (GOLD analysis project Ga0172362, IMG submission 114534) | Sediment microbial communities from Lake Kivu, Rwanda - Sediment s1_kivu2a2 | ecosystem: Environmental > Aquatic > Freshwater > Lake > Sediment | place: Rwanda: Western Province, Lake...
GCATAGTAGGCCGTGGTGGAACTAGCTTTGATCCTGTGTTAGAATTTTATGAAGAGCACAGAGAATATACTAGTTTGATCTATTTTACTGACGGTGAATGTTCTACTAGCCTAAAACCATCCAAGCCTGTGTTATGGGTTATATCTGAGCAATCAGATATGCCTGAAGGATTACCAGGAAGAACTATTAAATTAGAATTGTAAACAAAAAACTATGAGTCAAGTACAATTAAATATTGATGAGTTAAAAGGATTTTTAGCTCATATGGTTAAGAATAACCAACACATTCAGTCAGAAGGAAAAGTTCCTGTGACTATTAATATCATGGGTGATGCTGGCCTCGGCAAGACTTCTGCTATTTTGCAGGTTGCTAAAGAGTCTAACATGGATATGGTTAAGCTAAATTTAGCGCAGTTCGAAGAACTCGGTGACTTAATTGGCTTTCCTGTAAAAGAGTATCAAGTTAAAAATGCTGATGGTAAAACTCTATGGATTACTGAGCAAGAAATTGAAACAGCAAGTGCTAAAGGATATCGTGTAGTAGGCAAGCGTATGGCGCATGCTGCTCCTGAATGGATCCAAGGTAAAGGCGAAGGCGGTTTCTTGATTCTAGATGATTTTACTCGCGCCGATCATAGATTCATGCAGGCCGTAATGGAGATCTGTGACCGTCAAGAATATGCTTCATGGAAGCTTCCAAAGAACTGGCATGTTATCCTCACTACTAATCCTGACAATGGTGATTATAATGTTACTAGTCTTGACGTAGCTCAACAAACCAGATTTATTTCTGTAGAGTTGAAATACGACGCTAATGTCTGGGCTAGATGGGCAGAAGAAGTAGGCATAGACGGCCGTTGTATTAACTTTATGTTGATGAATCCAGAGCTAGTAAGCCAAAGAGTCAATCCAAGAAGTATAACTACGTTCTTTAATGCTATCAGTTCTATTAAGAATTTCTATGATGAGCTGCCTTTGATTCAAATGATCGGTGAGGGTTCTGTAGGTGTAGATTTCAGTTCTATGTTTGTGATGTTTATTAATAACAAACTTGATACGCTGATCTCTCCTGAAGAAATCATGACTAAAGAAGAGAAAGCTGTATTTGAAATTCTTGAAACTATCGTAGGTGAAGGAGATGAGTTCCGTGCTGATCTATCTAGTGTGATGGCTACCAGAGTTGTAAACTATTGTTTGACTAAGGCCAAGACTGAAAATGTTCCTGAGACTATGATCAATCGTTTGGCTAAGATTACAACTGATTGTAAAGCTTTTACAGATGACTTGAAGTATTATATTTCTAAAGAACTACTTGGCGGAAATAAGATCAAGTTTGCTAAGCTCATGCTAAATCCTAAAGTTGCTAACATGGTAATTAAGTAATTATGAAGACAGTTCTTAGATTTGAAGGTGAAGTTGATAGTTACGGCAATCTTAATCAGATTAAACTAGAACAAATACAAGTTCTAGATACTAATACGCCGTTTAACATTGTCAAAAAAAAAGAATTTACTCCTAGTATAGGAGATAAATTTTATTTTCTGCCTGGGGTAAATATTCCCAGAGTTAAACTCAAAGATTTTACTGCTGAGTATAATGTAAAAGTTGTAAGAAATGTAGAAGATGCTACTGTTATATTCGGCAGTAATTTAAGCAACAATAAAGTGTTGTCTAGATCTTGGCGATATACAGTCAGCACAGAAGCTTTTACTGATTGTTTTAATGGTCTTGTAGAACAAGACAAACTAGATGAGCAAGTTGTTGAGCGCACTCAAACAGCATTAGAATTTTATACAGAACCTATTATTATATCTGATTATCGTTCAATTGCAATGATGGGAGATCATAATTTGTATACTAATCTAATAGTAGACCCTGCTTATAATTATAATGCATCAAAAGAAAGTAAGTATGTAAGCGAAGTAGATGAAGAGTATATTGATCTTGTAAAATTTGTTGGCAATACAGAGGTTCTTGATGAGAGTTGTCTGTTAAATCTAATTAATGGCGAAGATGCTGTGTTGGTTAATAAAGAGGTTTATGCGCAATTAGATACTATGTTTAGTAGCTCAGATTCTGACAATCATATTGTTGCAATGGAAATTTTGGCAAATTGTAAGTATAAAGAAAGTTTGTTTTATATCGTTAAATTGATGAAAAACCACTATCGTAAAATGCAAGAGTCAAAAACTGTAGGACATGTGAATTTTAAAAGTTTGTTGAGTTACGTTGGCATAGACAAGTATGGAATGCATTTCGATACTGATAGGCAGATTAATAAACTTTTAGAAAAAGGCGTACTAACTCCTGGAATGCTGACCAGCATTATTCAAGATGACTTAATGAATACGGGGTATTTTAGCTCTGATTGTGTGCAGATTAAAAGTCTAACAGTAAATGACGAAATAGCTAAGTTTTTCAATAAAAACTATACTTTTGAGTTAATGCCAGATTTTGAGCCAGTTCCAGAAACTAAACCAGAACCAATAGAACAGCCTCAAACTAATCAAACAACCTGGCTGTAAATTAAACATGCGTAATTATGGTAAGTGAATTAAAATTAGAATTTCCTGAATTTATTACGCATATACCTCAAGGCAAAAAGATCTGGGTCAAGATTGGATATAACAAAATCCACGCATCTGTACATTATACCACGCGGGCTGCTCTTGTAGCGGCCATGCATGGGTATATTGAGAAGCATATTCCTGAAAATCTTACGATTCAAGGACCTGTGGAAACAAGGCTAACGGTGTATGCTCCTATAAACTTCGGCAACATGAAGATGGTCATGGATAAGGAAACTAATAAACGTAAAGTACAATGGAAACCTGCTCCTGTTGGATACAAACCAAACTGGGATATAGGTAACTTAGCGTTGATCTGGCTTAAATGCCTAGACGATGTGTTAATTAAGAAGGGTATCCTCCCTGATGATACTGTTGAGCATCTTCAGCGTACTACTTATGAGTTTATTCCTGTGGCTAATCTTAAAGACAGAAAATTGGTTTATAAACTTAAAACAATCAAAAAAAATGGTAGAATACAAACAGATAGATAAGCTCAATCAAAGTCTTCTAAAAAAGATACTTACTAGTCCTAGAAGTTTTCTAGACGCACAGAAAAAGTATGCAGAGGAAGATTCGGAAGAGGAGCATTTTGTGTTTGGCACTATGGTAGACATAATGCTGACAGGAACTAAAGATGAATTTGATAAAAAATTCTATCGCATTCCTGATAATATCAAATGCTCTGATACTGTAAAAACTATTGTCTTGGGAGTATATCAAGATGTACTAGAAGATGTAGTTCCGATAGATGAGTTTAAGAATTACAAGGATTTAATTTTACAGCACTGTAAATATCAAAACTATTATCCTAATTGGAAAGATGAAACAAGAGTCAGTAAAATTCTTGAAGAAGGTGCTGGTTATTTTGAAATTCTGGCCAAAACTGGCGGTAGAACAACTGTAACAGAAACAGAATATTCTAATGCTGTATCTTGTAAAATGGCTCTGCAAGCAGATCAGTTTACTAAACCTTTTGTGGATAAAAAGTATGATACTGAAACAGAATTCCTAGACAAATTTGTAGTGCAGTTTAATGTAAACGGCGTAGAAATTAAAGGTGAGCTTGATAGAATAGTATTGAATCATAAAACAAAAACAATTACTCCTGTAGATTTTAAGACTACTGGTAAAAGTATTAACATGTTTCAGTATGATTTCTGGAAACTTCGCTATGATTTTCAAGCAGCTACTTACCGACTGGGGCTAGTTCAGGATCATAGAATCCAAGAGTTAATTCGCAATGGGTATCAGATTAATCTTTTTCACTATATTGTAGTAGAAAAGGATTTAAAGAATCCCCCTATGATATTTATCGTTCCTGCGGAAGTAGATAAGATAGGTTATACAGGTGGAGAGATGTCTAACGGCAAATTCTATGAGGGGTTGATACAAGCAGTTGCTAGGTATCAATATGCTGAAGAGAACAATGCTTGGGAATATCCTATGGAGTATTATTTAAATGGAGGGTTTTTAATGCTTGAAGTATGAAAGAAATAAAATTCACAAAAACTGCAACTTTCTTATTTCCGCTACTGCAAATTCCTAAAAGTCTTTTTGACTGCGATGTTAGAGATCGATTTGGTAGATTTAAATATAGCACTAGATTTATTAATGCATATTTAGAAGATGAATCGGTAAGCAAATATCAAAGTACTGAAGATATTAATTATGTATTTGTTGTAGTAAGAAGTTTCCAAGACGTGGATTTTAGTACTTTTTATTCAACCATACAAGCATTGCCCAATTATGTAGATGATTATGAGTATAAAGGCTGTTGTATATTAGTCTTTTCTGTTCCTAAAGAAACAAGCAACGATTTTAAATTAATAAAAAACGGTGCCTATTCTCAAGTAAGCACAGAAGGTAAAAGATTGATACTAGCCAATAATTTTTTCAGTGGTAAAGTATTTACTCTTCCTCTAATTTTAAACAAAGCTGATGTTCTTAAAACCAGCTGGGAAGAGAGATTAACTTTTATAGGTAAAGATATTTATTCTCCTGTTGATTTAGGGGATCAAGAAGTCTGGCCAATAATAGACATGCACAAAGAAATACTGACTAAAGAAATTATTACTGAAATTCACATTCAGAAAGATTTATTACCATCGGAGGAGTTTTAGCTCCTCCGATTTTTATCTACATAAATTAGATTATCTAATGATAGGGAGGATTTATTCCTCCCTTTTTAAACTTTAAATTATGGCGAAGACAGACAAAGAAAAGATCTTAGATCTTAAAGAAAAACTCAAACAAGCCAAAGCAGAGTGTAAGTTTTTAACCGCTGCTTACAAAAGAATGGAAAGAGAAAGATACCATTATAAAGATCTGTATAATTATACTAGAAAAGATTTAATCAGATGCAACGAGGAAAAGAATTCTGGGTTAAACAATTGGGAGAATCCTGGACGGAAGTTTTAAAACCTGTGTTGCGCACAGAGGAAATGGATAAATTAATCAATGGTCTTGTATTTGACTATGCATTTATGCACATGTATCCAGCAGAGAAAAAAGATATTTTTAAAGCGTTTAAACTTTGTCCTTTTGATAATCTCAGAGCAGTAGTAATAGGTACGGAGCCTGGGGTTTTTACAGGCACAGGACCGTTAGCATTCTCAGACACCTCTTCTATCCATACTAATGCTTCGGCTATTAAAATTCGTGAATGTGTGGCTAACTATAAAAAAGAGTTGTATTTAGATTTTGACACAACTTTTGAGCACTGGGCAAATCAAGGCATTTTAATGCTAAATCGCAGTTTAACTTGTAGAAAAGGCGAGACTAGATCCCATCGTGAAGATTGGAAGAAGTTTTTTGGCATGGTGCTATATGCTATTATGCTACATAAACCAGGGACCATATTTTTACTTTGGGGAAAAGAGGCGCAGAAATATGCTGAGGTACTATCTACTGATCATCATGTATTTTCTTGGGAGCATCCTATGGCAGCAGATAAAAAGTTCTCAAAATGGGAATGCCCAAATTTTGCTCAGGTAGATTTATTATTAAAGACTCATGGAAGACAGCCCATTATTTGGTGAGTATTCTAAATATACTCGTAGAGTATTTACCAGGGGAGAACTTGAAAGTATTAAAGCAGAAATTATTAAAGGCAATACTATTGCTAAAATTGCTAAAGACTATCAGGTTGACTATTGGGTAATAAGTACTATTTTTAAAGAGTTTATTCTTAATGGTCCTTACAATAAAAATAAAAATCCAACAGTTAAGTTGGGCCATAAAGATGAAGAATACTACACAGAAGAAGAAATGTTATCAGGTATAGATTATAGTTCTTATACTTGGGATAACTTAACAGAAGAAGAAAAACAATTTTATTTAAACTATGGCACAGAAGACAATAACAGAGATGATAGCTCACTGGAGTGAGGTATTTGATTTACCTATTAAATCAGAATTAGGATTTCCTGATAATAAACGCATAGATTTAGCTCTTAAACTTATTAGAGAAGAGTTAAAAGAGACAGAAGAAGCTATTGCTTTTAAAGATCTTAAAGAAACTCAAGATGGTTTAGGCGATTTATTATGGGTAACCATCAGAGCTATGATGGAATTTGGAATAGATCCACAAGAAACCATTCAAAAGATTTATGAATCTAATATGTCTAAAGCAGATATCAGTGAAGAAGATGCTATTATAACTTATAAACATTATCTTGAGCAAGATATACAGACATATTGTAAAGAACGGAATGGGTTATTTATAACTTACCGTTTTGGAGATAACAAAGTATTAAAGTCCCACAAATTTAAAGCACCAGAGCTATGACAGTAGGTAAAAAAGTGGTTTGTATTGATGATAGTATTAAACCTGGTAAAGAAGACTTTGTAAAGTATGCTTTTCCATCGTGGATTAAACAAGGTCAAATATATACAGTAAGAGCTATAGTAGAGAATCAAGGTATAGTACCAGGAATGCTTTTAAAAGAAGTAGTGAATCCTAGTATATTTATTCATCTAGTTAAGTCTTATCAAGAACCTGCATTTAGACTAGAAAGATTTAAAGAACTAGAAGAGCAGTATAACTCAGAAGAGATAGTTAATGAATTAGAATTAGAAATTAATGAATTAGTGTACTAATGAGCGAGAGAGAATTTTTAATAGAAGCAGCTGGGTTTTTCTTATGTCTAGAAAACGGCGGATTAAGTATAGGAGATCAGTTAGATCTTTTAGAAAAAGCATGTGGAGAGGATTCACAAGTACAGCCTCCAGATGAGGTAATAGTATGGGAACCTTTTGAATACTGGATGGCAGATAGGCTCTTAGAAGAGATTTATAGTTTATCAGGATTATTAGAACGTGTGTATGAGCAAGGAAGAAAGTCAGGAATTACTACCTGAGACAGTTACTTATATTATAATGCTATCTGCAATGCAGGTAGTATTAAACTGTGCGTTTGAACTTCAGGGAACTATTTATGACCAAGGTAAAGTCAAACAAAAAGTTCGTGAAGCTATTAATGTAATGACCTTGCAAAACAGTAAAAATCGAAACAGAATCTGGGTAGCAGATGAAAAGAAAGCAGCAGACTTAATGCATGCAATACAGAAAATAGGAGAACAAGTAGCAAAAGGAGATGGCTTAGCATTAAGTTTAATCACTAAATTATCTAGAGAAGGATATGATCTCGCAAAATGTGTTGTAACAGAATTGTCTGATGAAGAACTGGAAAAAAGAAGGGCGGAATTATAACCGCCCTTTTATTAATCCATTACTTTATCTCCTGTTTTGTATAGTCTGATGCCTTGTGCAGGCCCAGGTAATAATTGCCCTGCATGAATTAACCATTTAGGTTGTCCTTTAAAAGGTCCTGATTCAAAGACATCGTCATCTACATCATCATTAAAATGGGCTCCTATATCGCTTACTACTTGATGAACATCTTGTACAACTTGAGCTAAGGGCACTGCTGTTTTAGTAAGTTTTTCAAACTCTAAAGGATTAGTATAAAAGCCTATGTCGGTACGTAGTCTAATAGTTTGATTCAATAAAAAGTTTGTTACCATACTTTTTTCTTCATCATCGTCATCTACTAGGCCTCTTAATAAAAGTGCTATTCCCATAAGCCCCATCATCAAATACAACTCAGTCATGTTCTTACGCATGTTAGCAGCATCAACTGCTGAGAATTTTTTTTCAAATTCAGTATTCTGAAACATTAATTTTCTAGATAGCTGTTTAAGTGTAAACAATGTATCTGATAATACAGTTTCAGAAGTACTAGCTCCGCTAAATAAACCTGCTGCATAACCTATTCCTGCTCCCAATGCTGTTCCTACTCCAGGTAAAAACATTGTTCCTACTGCGGCACCGCTAGTTAATAACTGGCCTTTAGTATAACTACGATATCGTCCTTTGCGAAGATAAGGTTCGTCTAAACCGTAAGATAAAGCATAGTCTATTTTTTCGGATTCAAATCTGTTTGCAAATCCTTCAAACATCCAAGTTCTAAATTGACTAAGTGCTCTACCTCCTATAGTAGCTTTTACTTGTAAAGCATTGTTATAATCACCATGATTCATTTCGATTACTCGTTTAATCTTTTGAATCATTCTAACTTCATCTACTTCTGTAGTATATCCTTCTTTGAGTTTTCCTGTTTCTATTTCATAAGCATCCCACATACTTACTGTATTTCCATCAGGATCTGTAGCAGGAAACTCCATCATTATTGCTACCATTACTGGAGCGTAGTTTAAGTATTCAGAACGTTCCTGAATACTAAAAGGACCAAATCTTTTAAGTTTTGACAACGAAGACTTCTGAGACATGTCAAACATTTCTTTGTTAGAAGTTTGAAGCAAATCCCACTTGTCCATAAGAGTTCTAATCTTTACAGCGTTAGAATTAATTCCTTCCCAAGTATTAAAAGAATAATTTCGAGCTATAGAATTTAAGACTAAAACAGAAGCTTTACGGAAACTTTTCATGGAATATTCTCTACCATCAGAAGCTTGAATAATATTAGATATTATTCCAAATCCAACGTTAGAGAATCCTGAAAATAAGTTCCATCCCAGTCCCTTTAGAGTCATGTACTTTAAAGCAGTATCTCCTACTCCTGACATTGTTCTTACCCCTCCAAGAGAATCGATTTGTGCTTGAATAAAATCTCTAGTAGCAGGATCCTTTTCTTGCTCTAGTAAATTTTCTAGTCTTTTCTTTTGTTTTTCTTCTGCCTTAGTGTACAGCTTAGTATTTGTAACGCCTTCTACTTTTCTACCTCCTACTCCATAAAAAGTAGAGTCCATAAAAAAGTCAAAAGAAGACTTTAAATTAGCAAGCCCTTCTTGAGTTACTAACTCTCCGTCTTGGCTTTGGGGCTGCCCCTCTGCGTTTGTTACTATTTCTTTACGAGCTTTAAGTTCTTGCTCAGCAAGTTTAATCTGCGGCTCTATAAAAGACTTATGTTTATAAGCTAAAACAGTAAGAGAGTATGCTTTAAGAATTTTTGTGATATCCCAGGATTTTTCTCTAGATAGAATATCTCTTGCTTGTTTTTTAAATTCTCTGCGCTCTAATTCTGTAGCAGGTTTACCTGTTTTTTGCTGATGCTCAATACTCATAACTTTTACCATATCTCGGACTCTATTTTCAGTGTCCTCAATATGTTGTATCTGAATATTTTTTTCAATGTTTCCTGTTAAAGGATCGATATCTGAGTAAACAGTAGTAGCAAAGTCAGTTGTAGTTTGTAACTGCTTCATTTTATCCCAGAATGGAATAATCCCCATCATCATTCCTTTTTCAGAAAAGATGTCCATTAGATTCTTTTCTATAGTAGGAAGTACTCCAACTCCTAAAAGCTCTTGCTTCTGAGCAGGAAGCATATAACGAAGAGAGTTTAGAGTTTCCATCATAAAATTGTAGTACTCTAACAAATCTTCGTCAGCTTCTATTTTTGCAAAATTTTGATCATACCATTTAGTTGGCTTGCCGTCTGTTTCTTTTCTAGGAACTTGCTCTACATAGTTTCTAATTCCTTTAGGAGAATAGAAAATATCTTTGCCATTCTCTTTTCCTTTAACTCTGGAGACAGGATTCTCTGCCATATCCATTCCCCAATAAGGAGAGTTTTCTTTTAACCATGTTTCGAACAGAGCGTCTTTCTCACCTTGAGATAAGCCTGGTTCCATTTGCATGCTTTCATAAATAGCTTCTCTTCTAATCTTAAACTTTTCTATTTTCTTTTCTACTCGTTTAATATAATACTCGTAGCCTTTTTCACCAAGGTGAAATTTAAGATCTGAAATATGCTTTTGTTTAGAACCTTCGTCAAACTTAACTCTAGTATATAAGAACTTAGATGGCATAGTACCATCTTCTATAGTGCTATCTTCAAATAAAATTCGTGGATCAAAAGATATAGTGTTTTTATTCATCCAGTCAAAGAAAGCAGTGATCTTGGCTTTGTCTTTCTTGAGATTTCCTGTCTTAGCATCTCGTTGTCTAAATGCTTCATATAGTAATCTGTTTCTAGTTTCAAAGAATTCAGGAGAGAATCTATGTACTGTACGTCCTGTTTCTTTGCCGTCTTCTGTAACTTGCTTTAAAATATTAAAGTTACCGCCTGCTTTCTTTAAAAATTTTTTAGTCAGGCTATCAAGCTTATCCCAAATTTCTTGAGCTTCTTGTTGCGCTTCAATATTAGCTCGTTCTACCGCTGCAAAAATAGCTTGCAACATAGCATCATCATGCCGACTAAGATTTAAAGTAAGGCCCGCAACTTTATTAATATCAACTAAACTTGCAAAAATCTGCTCTTGAGTAAGCTTACCGTCAGTGTACTGACGAATAAAGTTTCCGACATAGTCTTTACGAAGTTTATTGATTCTTCCCTGAAGATCTTCTCCTTCAGATTTGAGTGCTCTAAATACAGATCTAATACTATCAGTGTTGAACTCATCTTCATCTAAGAATATATGTTCATTTGCTTCAGTAGAAAAATCTCCTGCTTTAATCCAAAGGTTTACTATACGCTGAGCATAGTAGATATCATCATAGCTTACTGCTGCA
>Ga0172362_10005885_pt1 | contig 10602 bp, 8 predicted proteins | sample LakKivs1_kivu2a2_FD_114534 | JGI IMG/M metagenome (GOLD analysis project Ga0172362, IMG submission 114534) | Sediment microbial communities from Lake Kivu, Rwanda - Sediment s1_kivu2a2 | ecosystem: Environmental > Aquatic > Freshwater > Lake > Sediment | place: Rwanda: Western Province, Lake...
GAATAAAATTTGGAGTTTCAAACTCTTAAATCTTCATCAGAGAAACTCTCGCAACCTTTTAACGGCGTCGATCTTTTCCCTTTGACCTATCTTCGCATCCTGAATTGCGCCCTCAAGGATTTCTGTAGTTTTTCTGTAGGTTGGTTTGTCAACTGGGTAAGGTATGCCATCCTTGCCCCCGTGAGCGAAGCTGTACCGCGCCGGATCCTTCCAAGACGGCGGTTTTCCGTATATCAAATCAGAAACCAACGCCAGCGCACGGACGGCCTTGGGACCGATCCCTCTGATGGCGACGAGCTCCTCGTAATTTTCTGGCCGAATCTCGTAAGCCCTCCCGAGCGCCGCGATCGTCCGCTCGGTCAAATCTGTGATAGCATGTCCAGTTGGCATGACAAGTTTCATCACCTGCGGGCTCCTCTCGAAATACTCATCGAGTGATTTTTGTTCTGCTTCACGAACGTAACCCATCAATCTCCTCGGGTTGTCTCGTACCAGATCGACGCTTGCCTCGCGTGCCTCCTCGCTCTCGCGCGCGGTCATGTCGAGCACAACCTCTTCTCGGCGCTCACCCATAATGCCCGAGTGCGGTTCCTCGACAAAGCTGCGAACGCCATCCGAGAGCCAGTGGTAGCGGCGGGCCAACCGGTCGTGCATCCCCTGTTGCACCACGGCCCAGTCCCCATCCTCGCTGAGCACGAAGCAGTGGTGGTAGAGCTGATAGCCGTCCTGCACGCAGGCGTTGTCGACCTTGGCAGACATTTTGCTCGCGTATTTCAACTGCTCGATTTTTTTAGTGTTGAGGGAAAAATCATCTCCAATTTTCTGAATTTCATTTGGAGCTTTTTTGGAAACTCTGCCCTTGCCTCCGCAGATGGCGATACCGAATTCATTTGGATTTACTGCTTCTTTTAGGGCGCCGCACACGGTAGTGGTCAGACCTGATGAATGCCAATCGAATCCCAGCACACACCCAAGAGCCTGAAAGAAGAAAGGATCGCTCATCCTTCTGATGAACTCTTGCCTCCCGTACTCGTGCACGATAACCTCAGTTATAGCCCCACCCAAACGCTTCATCCTGACGAATAACCATGGTGGGCATTTTCCAGGATGCAATGGTAGTTCAGCTACTCCCGTCCTTCTCAATCGATCACCAATTAATCCATTAAGACTGCTTTTTAAGGGTCTTTTTGGGAGAGAGGTCACCGAAAGTATTCATCGCTGCATTTCAACTTAGTCGAACTCTAACCACAGGTGGCCCAAGTCGGAGTCTAGAAATGATAGAAAATGCGGGTTGTCCGCTGCCAGTCACTTCACCACGTAGTAGCCCGCCGCCTTCTCCCGCGCCACGCGCTTCGCATAGCCCTTCGCCACGAGCTCCTGCAAGGCGTTGTTCGACATACCTTTCGGCAAGCCAGCGGCGCGCATGACGTCGTCGGCCGTCTTGAGCGATTCAGGACTCGTCGCACCGAGCTTCTTCATCGCATCGTAGACCTTCTTTCCAGCGGGTGTCAAATCAGCAGTCATTGTTTCACCTCTTCCCACAGTCTTCTCTCTGAAATACGTGTTTAAAAGCTCTTACTTTGTTATCTCCAAACTCATGTCCAAGGCTGGAGCTCGAAGCGTCATATAGCTGGAAGATATCATGTCAACTTCTGTCGCTGCATAATCTCCGACGTTGGACGGTTCGATCCTTCCGGATGCTTCAAGCACCACTTTCTTTCGTAAATCTTCTTTTTCCAGCATTCTTATCGCGCGCCTTATCTCAGCGGGAGTCATGTTGTCAAACATCACCACATCAGCGCCGGCGCGAGCTGCCAAAAGTGCATGCTCAGGTTTTCTGACCTCCACTTCAACTTCTATGCCCCTGAACTTTCGTGAACGGTGAACCGCCTCGACTACATCGCCGACAAGTCGGATGTGGTTGTCCTTGATCAAGATGTGGTCGCTGAGGCTGTAACGGTGAGGTTTGCCGCCTGCAACAATGACCGCACGTTTGTCGAAGTAAGTTAGAAGCGGGGCGGTCTTTCTAGTTGCGGCAATCACCACTTTGGGATTTTTCCGCCTCGCACGATCCATGAGTTCCTTTGTCGCCGTAGCTATACCGCTCATGCGCATCAGCAAGTTTAACGCTACCCGCTCCGCCGCCAAAATTCCTCGAGCTGGGCCGACCAAATGCATTATCACGCTTTCGTTTTTTATCCGCTCACCATCAGATTTTAGAACTTTTACATTGACGCCCATTTCCTTGAAAACCAAAGCAGCCTCCGACACTCCAGCGAGTATCCCAGATTGCTTCGCGATGATCTTCGCCTTGGCAATCGCCTTTGGAGAGATCAGAGCCTCCGAAGTCACATCGATCCTGCCTACATCCTCTGCTAACATTTCACGAATTTTTCTTCTCACGAGTCCCTTAGTCATGCGCAGCCCTCCCTGAAATCTCCAACATTCGATCGATCGCAGCACGAGCCTTCTTGGCAATATTCGGCGGCACCGTCACCACATGTTTTCTATCGCGCAACGACAGGTAAACTTTTTCTAGGGTGTGCTTCTTCATCTGTTGGCATATCGCCGTCTCGAGCGCAGGTATGAACTCCTTGTTTGGAAATTCTCGTCTGAGCCGCTCAATCATACCAATCTCAGTTGCGATGATGAATTGTTTCGCCGACGATGCCTTCGCACGGACCGACATTTGGCTGGTGCTGCATATGTGATCGGCCAAGTCTTGGACCTCAGGATCGCACTCTGGGTGGACGAGGACCTCCGCCTTGGGATATTTTTCCTTCAAAAGGGCGACATCCGCGGCGCTGAACATGCGGTGCACGTAGCAATATCCGTCCTCCGGGAGCGGGATGATTTTTTTATCGGTGCGGCGTTGCACGTACCAAGCGAGGTTCTTGTCTGGGCCGAAGAGTATTTCCTTCTCGTCCAAAGCGTTCACGATCTGTGACGCGTTCGCGGAGGTGCAGCATACGTCGGCTTCAGCCTTCGCCTCTGCCAGCGTGTTTACGTAAAGCACTACCGCGGCATCTGGGTGCTCCTTCTTCACCTCGCGGAGCACTTCGACGGTGAGCTGCGCTGCCATCGGGCATTTAGCCTCTGGGTCTGGGATGAGCACCGTCTTTTCGGGATTGAGTATAGCTGCTGTTTCTGCCATAAAATTCACACCACATAATAGAATCAAGTCGGCGCCTACCTTGGCCGAGTGCCTCGCCAAGTCGAGAGAGTCACCTATGTAATCAGCGAGGAGCTGAATCTCCGTTCGCTGGTAGTTGTGCACGAGCATGGCCGCATTCTGCTTCTTCTTCAGCTCAACTATTTTGCGGCTCATCTCAGCCACTTGCATTCAAATCCCTCAGCCAACGTTTTCGGCGAGGGTAGAATTAAGGCTTTGCCACCATTACCTTTGTGGCCAAACGACTTCCAATCTTAGTTTGTTAAACATTAGTGCTTAATTTTCAAGAAAATTTAAGTTATCGTGCTTAAATGTGAGGGGTTGTCCTTGACAAAAAAAGCGAAGTTCAATGACCTGCGCTCCGGCAATTTTGCTCGAAAAAATATCATCACGGCATCTGTTTTTGGCCTCGCCATCGGTTTCATTGCAGGTTTACTGGGAGTGGGTGGTGGGGAGTTCAGGCTACCAGTATTGATTTGTTTTGTCGGCTTTCCCGTGGCGATTGCTGCTGCTGCGAATCTAATCATAGGACTAGTCACCGCAACGGTGGGGCTAGCCACCCGTTTAGCTGTTGGGATAGTGCTTCCTGAGGCCATCGGTGCCTTAGCAGTCATGTGCGTAGCATCGATCATTGGAGCATACGCTGGGGCGGCGCTGACGGCTAGAGTAAATGAGAAATACCTAAAATTTTCGGTTGGCGCACTCCTCGTCGCGATAGGAATAAAAATGATCCACGAAGCTTTCGCACAAGAAGCACCATCTGGTCTCGCCCTCAGTTATCCTACAAGCCTATTTTTGGCAGCTGTGGTTGGTGCACTAATTGGCGTAGTCAGCGGGGCGCTTGGCGTCGCTGGCGGCGAACTTAGAATTCCAGCGTTTATGTACGCATTCAACATGCCAATAAAAACTGCGGGCACTGCAAGCTTACTTGTGTCCATACCGACGGTAGCTACGGGGGCATTCAAACACGCACGAATGAAACATGTAAGCAGAGGCGTTGTCGTCGTTTGTGTCGCGATGGCGATACCGTCCGCTGTAGGGGCTTTAGTCGGTGGTCGTCTAGCCCTTGCAGCGGGAGAAGCATTTCTAAAAGCTACGCTCGGCATTATACTTCTGTTGGCGACAGTACGAATGGCGAAGCCGTGAGGCTCAGGTCCCAACCCGAATTGTCTCTGTGAGATTTCGCAAAGTGCGAATCGCCGAGAGCGCTGCGAGATAGCTCGTGCGCGGATTGTCCGGCGAAGGCACGTTTCTGGCTTCGGTCACAAATTCACCTGCCTTACCCTTGATATGGATCTCGTGCACGTTGCGGTCGAGCGACGGATCTGCAACAACCCGCACCATTGTTTTATCGAACCCGATTCCCGCCAAGCTAAGAGTAGCCGCGACATTGACGCTCTCCGGAAAAGCTTTGACCGCTTCCCGCGCTGGCCCCTCAAACACGACCGTTGGCTTCTTTATCTTGGTTAGGTCCAAGCCACGCTTTTGAACATATGCGCCCGGCGCTAAGGTCTTGGCTGGCTTGCGCGTGGTCAACGCCGCCCCCTCTATTCCAGCAATCTTCGCAGCTTTGACGCCGTCTATCCCCAATATTGCGCCAGATGGCACGTAGATTTTCTTACCGACTCTCTCCGCCTCTTTTTTTATGCTCTCCAGCAATTTTTCATCGCCAAGAGCCCCGACGCTCATTATCATCAAATCTTTTTTAGATCTGAGAACATCAAGCGCATATTGGGCGACGGCTACCTGAGAAGCTGCTTCAATGACCAGATTTATTGATTTATCCGCCAAGATTTCGCCGATGTTTTTTGCCAACTCTGGTTTGGAATGTAATTTTTTTACAAGTGATTCGCAACTTTCAGATCGGATGTCAAAAAGCCACGCCAACTTCATATCGCCAGCTTCACCTGCGTCTATGGCCTTCGCTATCATCGTCCCAATCGTGCCACACCCGACGAGCGCAACTTTATATTCGGCCATGCTAACCAACTATACTTTACTGAGTAGCTTTATGAATGCATGGTAATCAATGTTCTCCTCCAACCTGTCCGCTATGTTCTCAAAACACGATTTTAGTATTTTTAACAACTTGAATTGGCTTTCTCGACGGCTTTGATCAAAGGAGATATCAAACGAACTGGCAAAGGAGTCACTTTCACCTCGCCACTTTTTATATCTTGGATCATAGCATTCAAATCGCTGCCGTAATCTTCCCGACACGCACGAAATATTTTCCTCACTAACTTGATGCCGTAAAATGCGATGAGTTTTAACCCAAATCTAGCTACCGTTCTTTTCATGCTGGGGCAAACACTCTTCTCAAGCAACGTCGGGACCCAAGAGAAGTTATGCTCCCAACATTTCATTATGAGTTCAGAGTGCATGGGCGTCATCTCCTTTCTCGTGAAAGAGGTGGCCTTCCCCCATAATCCCCCCATCGCTACGAAGAAGAGCGGTACGATCAGACTTTTGAATCTCTCAAGCTTCTCCACTAGTTCTATCGTCAACTCAACATCCTTCTCCGTTTCTCCAGGAAGGCCCAAAATCAGGGTAGAGCATGGAACCCAGTGATTCTCGGATAATACCTCGAACGCGCCCACGACGATGTCCTGCCAATCCTCGGGTTTGAAAGGTTTACATTTCCCCATCATGTGTTTTTCGATCAGTCTTGGGCTGCCTGTCTCGATACCAGTCTGACCACCTATCTCCTCGTCATCGCTTGCACCGAGCACACCGGATATCTCTCCGATGAGATCTGGGGCACTCGCCACCGAGGAAAGCGCAAAGTGGCTGATCCCCACCCCTTTGACGCCGGGGTGATTCTTTACCGCTTTGAAAAGTCCCACGACGGCCTCTCTATTTATCTCTAGTCCCTTGGCTTTGTATCTCAAGACGTCCTCCGCATGCAACGTGGGCTGCCTTCCAGCCCTGAGATTGACCTCCACTTCTCGCAAAATGTGGTCGATTGGGAGACTGCGATACAACTGAAGCGTCGGCACACAAAAATCACAGCCCCTCCCGCAACCCCTAGCTATCTCGACAATACCATCCACCGTCGGCCCCCCTATCACGGGTATTTCTTCCGTTGGGACCACTTCACCCCGCACGACTTCAGGCACCACCCCCCCATTGATGATCTGCTCGAAGAGGCGTGGGGCGGTCCTCTCGCCCTCGCCAATGACCACACAATCTATTCCAAGCCTCCTCCTTACTTCAGCATCCTCCAGCTGCCATGCCCCGGCCCCGCCGACGACTATTTTTGGTCTATATCTTCTGATGGAAGGGTGATTCAGCAACTCCCTGAATTTTAACGCCATGTACGCCTCTCCGCCAAAAAGCTCTGTGAAAATAGAGGTTGCTGGCCCTATTCCTAAAGGGTCGTTCTCGGTGATCCCCACAACCTTCGTTTCTGGACCGATTACCTCATCGAGGTGTTCTGGATGAGCTACAATTACATCTCCCCTATGAAAACCGTAGTCAAGTAGCGCGGCCTCGATCTTTCTAGTTCCATTCGGCGCGACCGTGGGAGTGCAGCTACCATTTGTCTCAACGGATGGACAAAAGAGGGAGAAATAAAGCCGATCAGATATCAGCCCCTTGGGTATGCAGGCACTGAACCCTAAGAATATGTGCCCACCGTATTCACTCATGAGTGTCCTGTCTGCGGTGAGAACTACTTTATATCCCACCATGCTCATTCCTCAAATTTTTAATATTCATTATCATCAAACACGCCAAAAAGCTTTATCTTTGCCATTCGCCAACGTTTTTAAGCCACTAGGAAATACTCAATACAATCCTGAGCGCGAGGGTCGACCTGATGATGGGAAAAATAGCTAGAATGTGCGAACGTAGGCCACGTACGGTCATTCTCGTCGCGATCCTCCTTTCATGTTTCATGGCGTACGGTGTTACAAAAGTGTCAATGACGACCGACTTTAAGAAATTCCTCCCCGAGGGTTATCCCTCAGTTAAGACAACCCTCGAACTGGAAAACCAATTCGGCACCACATCGAGCGAGATGATCCTGCTCAAGGCTGACAACGTTACCAAAGCAGATGTCATCAGAGCTATGCTCGCGCTGGAGAACGCCCTGCAGTCCGACCCGCAGCTCGATAATTATATCACAGATATTTTGATGTATACTGATTCTATCCTAAAATACATCCCGAATTATGAATTGCTCCCAGACAATATACTTGAAACGAGTGTTGAAACAATTTTAGAAAACCTTTTGTCTAATCCTCAAACCGCCGGAGAGATAAATAAACTTTTGACTGCGGATAGGAAAGCAACCGTGATCTACGTTTACATCAACACAAAACTCTCCAGATCAGAACTCATGGACAAAACAACGATCCTCAGGGCGCGCGTCGATGATTTCAAACACGCCCACACCAACCTGACGGCCAGCGTCGGAGGCACATACTCCAGCTACAACGACATCATGGAGATGATGAACCGGGACAACCGCATTCTAATTCCAGTCGCCGCGATCCTAGTGGTAATAATTTTATTCTTGACATTTAGACGATTTTCAGACATCTTCTTATGCGCACTCGTGATCGGCTTGGGAAGCATGTGGGCAGTAGGTGCGATGGGGCACCTAGGACTTGATTTCACAATGGTTCACGTGGCCCTGATACCGCTCCTCTTGGGTATGGGGGCTAATTACTCGATCTACATCCTCTCTCGGTACTACGAGGGGCGCGGCAAAATGCTACGTGCGGAAAAAGCCGTCGTGATTTCAGTTGGCACAATCGGCGTAGCTGTTCTCATGTGTATGGTAACGACCGTGATCGGTTTTGCCTCATTTTCAATCTCCGACCTGCCCCCAATACAGACCCTTGGCATTCTCGCTGGGCTGGGAATCCTCTTCATGTTCGTTCTAGCAACCACTTTGTTGCCGTCCATAATCATCCTGAGAGATAAGGGAAAAACAGGAAAAGTGAAAGCGGCTGCTGCTAAAAGAGGAAAAAGGTTAGACATGGCCTTGTCAAGTGCCGCGACTGGTGCCGAACGTCACCGAAAAATTGTAGTCCTCGTGGTCGCGGGCATAGCGGCGCTATGCGGAGTTTCGGCTTTTGGGGTTAGCACGACAATGTCCTTCGAAACATTCTTGCCTTCCGATGTAGAATCCATAGTGGCCCAAAGTGAAATAGAAAACCTATTTGGTGGGCAATCATACCTCTTTGTTCTGGCGAGAGGACAGCTTTCGAGCCTCGGTGGGTTAGGGAGCATGTACATGTTTGAAAACGCCGTTGTTTCGGACGTGAACAATCCCCAGCGTCAACTTATCACTGGTTCGCTCAGTCTGGCGGATTTGGTCTTTGCCCACGCAATGGCCACGGGAGAAAATGTTCTCTTGCTGACTGAGCCAGAAATTTCCGCCATAGTCGAGAACCTAAAGACTTCACCAGCAACTCAAACGTACATGCGCATGCTTTTATCGGGAGACAATAGTGTAGCTGCGATACTCTTCTTTGTAAACGCGAAAACCGACAAGGAGATGGAGCAGGCGACTAAAATCGTTAGGGCCCATGTTCCAAGTTACACTGGCGTGTTCCTTACCCTCACCACAAACGGGGCACCGGCAGTCGGAGGTGAGCCGGCCATCATCGCCGATATCATGGGAGGGATCACCTCAGGAATGGCAAAAACGACCTTGGTGGCGATGGTTCTCTGCCTCATGGTTCTAATCATAATTTTCAAGTCTCCAGCAATAGGTGCCATGTGCATATTGCCCGTGGCGCTGGTGCTGGCATTTGAATTCGGAACTTTGCGGCTGCTCGGCTGGTCGCTCGATGTCCTCACCATGGGAATCTCTGCACTCGTAATTGGCTCTGGAATAGACTACAGTATTCAGATTGTCTATCGATTCAGGGAAGAGTGGAAGGTTCGCGGCCGGCCACCCCAGGAGGCAATCAGGACTACTGTAATGAATACTGGAACATCAATTTTGGCGGCGATGGCTACGACAGTCGGAGTTTTTGGTGTGCTGGCGCTTTCAAGGATGCCAGCGCTGGGGAGGTTCGGGAGCCTAACTGCAATTGTGATTGTCTACGCACTAATAGCAACACTTTTCATTTTACCATGCGTCATCGCGTTTTACGCACTCCGCAAGAAAAAAGCGCATGCAACGGGCAAGCATCGGCAAAATAGAAAATATTTTCAGAAAATTTACTGACTAGAATGACATAGCTACTACGATTTATTTTCTTCGCAACCCTATCTACAGTTTTTGCGACAGGATTAAAAGAAACTTGTATCCTATTAATAGTTAAAGCTTAAGTTTTAATCTACAGATTAAAATGTGAAAACAATGAAAATATCTCTAATAAATCCCCCATCGCATTTTTTTGCCCCGATGTCGTTCAAAGAAAAGGCTTCTCTTTTTTTCAACTTTCTGAAAAATGGGGTTGTGAGCGCTGAAACTGCTTGGCCCCCGCTTGGCATTCTATACCTCGGCGCTGCACTCAGAGAAGCTGGATATGAAGTATCGGTCCTAGACGCTGCGGTGAAGGGATGGTACCACAACAAAATAGAGGAATGGATAAAAAAGGAAAACCCAGATGTTCTGGGCATCAGCACACTAACCACAAATTTCACGCAGGGAATAGAGATCGCGAATAGAGTAAAAACGAAGATGCCGGAGACCAAGATAGTAGTTGGAGGATATCACGCAACTTTTATGGCTGAAGAAATACTGAGAGAATTTCCATTCGTGGATGTCATAGTCAGAAATGAAGGAGAAGAAACCCTGCTGGATGTCTTGGCCGCCTTCAAGAACAAGAAAAAAATGAACAAAATTGATGGGATTTCCTACATACATAAAAAGAAAATTGTCCACAACCCTCAAAGAAAATTTACCAAAGATATCGACAAAATTTCAATACCTGATAGAAGCCTAGTCGAAGATGACTACGCCAACACGTTGGCAGGTGTGAGTTTCACCACAGGAAAGTTCACCACGATCATCACATCGCGCGGCTGTCCATTCCGTTGTACATTTTGTTGCTGCACGGCTTTCAGAGGTAACATGACTTCTTTTAGGTCACCTGAAAATGTTGTCGATGAAATAGAGCAGTTGATAGAACACGGATATGAAGACATCGGCATAATCGATGATAGTTTCACGCTCATAAAAAAACGGACGGAAAAAATATGCGAGTTGATCAAACGACGGCATCTGAAGTTCCATTGGTGGTGTGGTAGCAGAGTAGATTCCGCCAGCTATGCGATTTTTTCCAAGATGAAAGAAGCGGGATGCGAGGCCGTCTTCTTCGGCTTGGAAAACGCGAACCAGAGAATCCTCGATTACTACAACAAGAGGATAACCCCACAACAGTCGGTCAAAGCCGTGAAAGCCGCCAAAAAAGCGAAACTTAACGCCACTGGCACCTTCATCGTTGGCGCACCCATCGAAACAA
>Ga0172362_10005887_pt1 | contig 10601 bp, 6 predicted proteins | sample LakKivs1_kivu2a2_FD_114534 | JGI IMG/M metagenome (GOLD analysis project Ga0172362, IMG submission 114534) | Sediment microbial communities from Lake Kivu, Rwanda - Sediment s1_kivu2a2 | ecosystem: Environmental > Aquatic > Freshwater > Lake > Sediment | place: Rwanda: Western Province, Lake...
CCAGCAGGTCTCGGGCGTCTGGAAAGTTCTGCCCAGGCAATGTTCACTTCGATGGCGTATATTGCAGACATCAGACTGAACTACGGTGCTGTCGGTGTTTCGTTCGGCGGCTTCGGCGTGGTAGGCATCAGCGTGAGGTCGTTCAGCTTTGGCGATATTCTCTTGACGACGAACGATGATCCTGAGGGCCTCATGGGCAGGACCTTTTCACCCGCCTTTATCACCGTGGGGCTGACCTATGCGCGAGCATTCACAGACGCCATAACAGTCGGTGGTACGGTGAAAGTCATCTCGGAGACGATGGCTCGTGCAAATGGTTCCGGAATGGCTTTTGATCTTGGCGTGCAGTACAGAAATGTCGCCGGACTCTCTGGGCTGAACATCGGTGTTGCTCTGAAGAACTACGGTGCACAGATGGACTTTGGCGGCAGCGGCCTGTTACGTAGAGCCACTTCCTCCGAGGGAAAGCGTCCAGAGCAGTACTACAGGATCGAAGCAGCCAGTTTTGAATTGCCCTCTCTGCTAGAAATGGGCATAGCCTACAAGCGTGATCTGACTAAGGATCTGTTTGCCGTTGTCACAGGATCTTTCGTGAACGATAACATGGCCCTTGATCAGTACCGCATAGGTGGAGAGATCGGCTACACCATGGACAAACTGCGATTCTTTGGCCGCGGTGGGATGGAGTATTCCCCAAAGTCGGATGTTGACGAGGTCATTTGGGGTCCATCCGTAGGAGGTGGTTTGTACTACGCTGCTCCCGGCATTTCTTTGATGTTGGATTATGCGTATCGTCAAACCAAGTACTTCGACAACAATTCGATGTTTACGTTGACGTTTGGATTCTGATATCTGTTGTTCAGTCACAAATCAGAAATCTCAAAACTAAACAAGAGGAAGGCTGTCCGAAAGGGGCAGCCTTTCTCTTGTTTGCCGACACAGTAGGAGGGAAGATGCAACGTTTAGCAAGAGAACTGTTCCTGTTATATGGCATTGGTTTCGTCTTTTTTCTTGTATCGTGTGAGAAACACCCTTCGTCCATGAACTACTTTCCTGAGAGCGGCCGAAACGCACTTTATCAGAGGTCGCTTGATCTGCGCAGCAATCTCAACGTTCTTTCCATAGCGATTCAACCCGGTTATGAGGATCTTTGTGCTCTATCGTACTTCCGTCTTGGCCGGGGTGCAAAAATCGTGAGCGCCTACATCACCAACGGGGAAGCGGGCGAGAGCGATGTTCAAGAAGAATATCCTCCGTATCTTTCTGCGATCCGAAGACGGGAAGCTTCGAATGCGGTATCGTATATAGGGGGAGAGGTTCATTTTCTCAACATGCCGGACATTGCTTCGGCAAGAGATTCGAGAAAGGTGAGAGAGTTGTGGCAGAGCGATACTTTGCAAACGCGGCTGACCAGGCTGATTTCAGAATTCAGACCAGACATCGTCATCGTGGCTCGGGATTGGACATCGAAGGATAAAAGTCCGAGATGGGAGGTTCTGTGTTCCGATGTTAGGGCAGCGGTCGAGAAGCACAATTTCACCGCGTCCGATAAATCTTCATCGCGCAGCACCTCTCGACGGTTCTGGAGCGTGAGTCGCGTTTTTATTGACGGAGGAGATGAAAAAGGCATTTCGATTCCTATCAACGTTCCTCATCCACGTTGGAGAAAAACATACAAGGAAATCGGGGAGGAGTCTGCTCGGATGTATGCTTCCCTGGCTATACAGAGGCGGATGTGGATGAAAGATGAGGAACCGTCTTACAGTCTCGTTTTTCCAGATCGGCCGCTACGCATCCAAAAAGTAGACGAAGGTCTGCCCGAGCGTTTCACGGGCCGGCTTGGGGGGGTTGAGAGGCAGATTGATGATTTGACCCGATCCACGCTTAAAGGCAAGACCAAGGGTGCAATAAATCGCCTGGCCACCCTCAAGGATTCCATCAGTTTTTATATCCAACGCCGGTATACCTTGAGCGAGCGCGAGAACAGGGCCGTTTTCGAATGGAACCGGGGACTCGAAAGTCTTCGCTGCACACTGTTAGGCGTCGAAGTGAAGTATTCCATCAGCGAAACGGAACTCACAGACCGACAGTTAACTTTTTTAACGGTTGATGAGGTAAAAGGGATTACCAATGAGGGGAAAACGGATATTTATTTTGCCGATATGGAGCCCGGATGGGCGATAAACGAAGATACGGAAAAAAGACTGCCTTTAAAGCTACACGAGAAGTACCGCCTGCTCACTCCTGGAAACCTTGACTACACGTTTCCACCAGCACAATTCAAACAACGATCCTCAACTTTTGGAAAGGCACTTACCTTTTACATCGTACATCGTGCCCCATCCAGAGAGAAAAGCTTTATCCATCGCACCACGGTTGAACTGTCGTACGGGCCAAAATTTGTTACGGAGATTCTGACCCCCATCGTTCGAATGGTGCCGGGTGAGCGCGTTGTCGTCAGGCTCAAGAATCTCTCCCGGGATGGTGTAGCAGATACCATCAGGGTTGAAAATCCACTCGGTCGTTCAAAAGGGAGTGCCTTTCGGATGAGTTACAAAGAAAGTTCACATCTTGATACACTCTTCCTTGCATGGAAGGGCAATCCGAGTGACGGAAACTATTTGATTCCCGTGAAGATTGGGGAATTTACAATTGCACATTTTGTTGCGAGAAAGTTTCATGTTGAAGTTGACACGTCTAAGAAAATCGGAATCATTGCTGGATTAAAGAATAGTTCAGTCGAAAACGCTCTTCGGCGCATGAACGTGAATTTCTCCAATGTCGGGTTAGATCGAACGTTCTCCCAACAGATTGATACGCTGGATGTACTCGTTATTGACAGAAGATTACTCACGTTGAAGCCCCAAGTTGCTGGTTTTAAAGATGAGATAGATCATTTTGTCAATCGAGGAGGTCATCTCATTATCATGGCTCAAGATGCTGGATCGTGGAACGAAAAACCACTTTGGGAAGGGTTGCATTTGAAACCAACCTACCTATTCGATGAAAATATCCCCCTTCAGGTAGACTACGAGCATACCCTTCTCAAATCGCCCAATATCATTGAACCGGAGGATTGGGACGGCTGGCTTTATTCAAGGGCTTACAACGTCTTGTCGGGTAAGGTAGTAGAGGAGGCAAATCTTCCAGTGAAGGCGAAGCAGGAGGATGTACCGTTGATCGTTTCAGGGCAAGAAGGTCGCGGGAAACGGACGTACGTTGATTTTGCACTCGGTTACCAGTTAATGAACATCCACTCAGGGGCGTTTAAGTTGTTCGCAAACCTTATTTCGTATTGATGGAGGAAAATTGATCATGAAAAAATTTGGATTCATCGCTTTTATGGTCGTGTTATACGGTTCTATCCTCATGGCACAAGACATAACCCCGAACCTATCTTTTGTCGTAAACATGGATTATGCAAGATTTCATTACGATGACCGATCTGGTTATTTAGAAATATACTATTCTTTTCATCCCTACATTTTAACTTACCGGTGGTCAGAGAATCAATACAGGGCTGGTGTCAAGTTGCGGACTCGACTACAGAATCAAAAGACCAAGACACTTGAGGTGAATGAACAGGCAATGCTGCCTTGTGCCGTCATGGATACGAGTGATGTTTCTTTCCGTTATCCATTCATTACCCAGGCAGGATATGCCGTTCCATTGGGTGAATATACCCTTGAAGTGATCGCTTCTGACTCGCTCAATCCGTCTCGTCGTGATAGCATCAGTTTGAAGATCAGCATCGGTGCATACACCAGTGAGGTTGTGTGTAGCGATTTAGAGCTTTGTAGCAATATAAAATCATCTGTACAAAAAGACGACCCATTCTACAAAAATGCGCTCGAGGTTGTTCCAAACCCCACACTCATATTTGGAATCACCAATCACCCTGTTGTGTTTGATTATTTGGAGTTGTATAACCTGAACCCGGAAGAAACGTACAAGGTTAAAACACTTATCATTGACTCCGACGGGCAGATAGTAAAAGAATCATCAAAAACGAGTAAGTATGGGGTGGAAAACGTCGTAGAGGTCGGTACGACAAACGCGACCTCAATCGTGTCTGGGAAATATAATTTCCAATTTTTACTCTTTGATCAAAATTCTCGTGAACTGGCTCGTACGGAGAAAACGTTTTTTGTCTATAATCCACATCTGCAAGTTCCTTCGTCAACGGTTTATTTTTTCGATACGAGTGAGTTGGCGGGACTATCTGCAAAGGAGTTGTCAGACGAATTTCGCCAGGCACAGTACATTGCGACAGATCAGGAGATCAAGATGTTTGCGCAACTTGATACGGAGTCGGGTAAAAGAGAATTTTTCGGAAAGTTTTGGGAAAGTGTTCAAAAGGGACGCTTAGGCCATCCACCGATAAAAAGAGGAGATTATCTCAGGCTCGTTAAAACCGCCAATGAAAGGTTCAGTGTGGGACCGAGAGAAGGTTGGAAAACAGATCGAGGACGTGTATACATTATTTATGGCGAACCCAATGAAATCGAACGGCATCCCAGCTTAGGAGAAGTGAAACCTTATGAGATATGGTATTATTATGAAATCGAGGGAGGTGTCCAATTTTATTTTATAGAGCGGAGGGGTGGGGGAGACTTTGACCTGGTCCATTCGACGAAGCGAGGAGAACTGAGGAATGATAAATGGGAAGAACTATTATTGTTGAGATGAGAAAATGAAAAATAACAGCATTAAAACCCTATGGAGTCTATGGATTGCTCTCGTAGCTGTTATAAGAATAAATGCGCAACAAATTTCTGTAAGTGGGTTTGTCAGGGATGTGAATACCCACAGGGGAATTAGTTATGTAAATATCTATATTAAAGGTAGTCAAATTGGTACGAGTAGTGATGTGGCAGGAGAGTATTTACTTCGATTACCGTATGCGAGTGAAAAAGTTGTGGTTGTTTTCAGACACATTGCTTACGAATTACGAGAAATTCCACTCAGATCGCTACTGGAGATGAAGTACGTTGATCTGCAGCCGCGTGTAATTCCGTTGAGTGGCGTTACCATTAGGGGGAAAGGAGGCAGAGCGTTAGAAATAGAGAAAGATTTGCCTCAAGCCGTTTCGATGGTCGAATCGAAGAGTTTTGAAATTCGGGGCTATACAGACGCGGGAGATTTACTCAAAACGGATCACAGTGTTCAGGTGGAGGAGGAGTTGAGCGGTAAGAAGACGGCATCAATTCGAGGAGGTAATCCGGATGAAATCGTCGTGTTGTACAACGGTGTGAAAATGAACAGCACCTATGACAATATCTTTGATCTATCCATAATTGATCTGGAAGATATTGAAAGGTTCGAGATTATCAAAGGCAGCAACACGGCACTCTACGGACCGGAGGCGTTTTCCGGGGTGATCAACATTGTTCCGAAGCTGCAGTACGATTACAATATCCGATTTCAGCAGAGGTTTGGTACGTATCAATCCGGGAACTGGGGACTGCATCTCTATAAAAAGCTTAACCGACTGCAGGGATCGTACAGTTTTAAACAGGGAGGGGCTAAACGGCATTTTCTCGATGTGGCCGATGACAAGTCAGCATTGGAAAACAGGTCCCTTCACCATACTGCCAATCTGAGCTATAGTTTTTCTAACCATTCGGGAAGGGAGCCAAAAAATACACTGGGACTTATGTATATTTATTCTTCGTTGAATTATGATAACCAACGCGACGTGGAAAGTCTGTCGAATTTCAACGAGCTGGTGTCGCTTCAATACGAAGGAGATATCGCAAAATTAAAGAACTTAGATTTATCCGTATCCGTGTCTCAACAAGAGGAGGATCAATTCGTAGTCAGTGGTAGGGGGGCAATAAATCGTCATATCAAGGATAAAACTCTGCATGTAAATACTGAAAAAGGAGTGAGATTTGGTTTGCTGGAGCTTTTATGGGCCTATCAGCTCAAGGCTGCTGAACTCGCCTTTTCCGATGAGAGGCGTAATTTCCGGGAAGAGCAAATTGGATTGGAATCTGCGACCTTTCAGCAATTGCATCATGGGTTGGTCTCGATAGCAAAATTAAAGGAAGATATCCAATCCCCATTTTTAAATAACATCGAGATAAGCGGCAGTTTTCGCTACGATTGGGTAAAAAACCGTCAGGACAATCCGATTACGAGGAGTGGAACTCCAGAGGCAGAACAGGGAAGTTCCGTTGGCATTTTTCGGGAGAATAGATGGAAAGAGACCACATTTAAGTTTGCCTTAAGTTTATCTGGGTACACGGAGGAGCTCTCTTTTCAAGGATACCTGAGTTTTGGGGCAAACACGAAATTCCCGACACTTTATCAGCAGATAAGTTCACCGCTTCTACTCACCCAAGGTGCATCTATTTCCAATCTTTATCCTGAAAAGAATACAAGTACGGAACTCAATGTAAATGTAGCGAGAGAACTGGGAAAAGAAAACAATATTTTCGGGTGGCAGGTGTCCGGCACATTTTTCCAAAACCAATACGACAATAAATTTCGCATGTTTGCCACACCAGGTATTCCCATACCGTTCTACGATAATGTTCCCAATGCTCGCATTTCCGGATTCGAGACCAAATCCAGTGTTTTTTTATTTCGGAAAAAAGTCACGGTAGAGTTGGGACTGTCCCGATACTTTATCTCTGAAAAGGCAGCTTTTCCGTTTAAGTCCGATTTTAAGAGCACGGTGAATTTTATTTTAGATCACGCCGGTTATTCATTTCAGGTTCATTGGTTTAGAGAAGGAGAACAGACAGGCTGGGTCCGGCAGCAATACAGTGGTTTTGCCGAAGTGAATCTTCCGGAATATTCCAATCTTGATTTACATTTGAGCAAGACATTTTCACTCTTAGGATTTAAGCTATTTATCAACGCGAGCGGCAGAAACCTGTTGAATAAGGATGAAGTGGTTCTGCAGGGTTTGGCTATCCGTGACCGCAGGTTCTACCTCACCATGGGAATTCAGTATTGAGGTGGATCGAATTTGATAGAAAACATATTGGAGGTGAATGTGGAAATGAGGGGGTGGAAGGGGATTTTGCTGGCTGTTACGGCAGGAATTGTTTTGGTGAGTGTTTTTCGTTGTACATGGAATCCATTTGGGGAAGAAGACATAACAGCGGGATACCGTCAGGTGAGTGGTGAGGTACGACTCCATGACGGATCGAGTCCAGAAGGTGTTTACGTGTGGCTTGAGGTTTTTAAACTTGGTACCAAAACAGATGAAACAGGTCATTTTACGTTAACCTTACCGCCGAAATCGAGTCAGACATCGACAAGTGGTCTCAGCGGTTTTTTTAACCTCTATTTCTATATAGCCAATTATCTGTTGGACTCATCACAAGTGGGCATTGTAGAAGGTGAGTTTGTGTACGACAAGGCAGATATCAATAAAGAGGGTAAACTCTACGCCCCCAAGATGATGCGGAGGTTCTTACGAATCGAAACCTTAGCAGAGCCAACCTCGGTTTTTGCAAATTATACGGGTAATATTGAAGTAAAGGTCACTCTCACAGCAACGATCGATTCCGTCACTGTTGTTGTCCCCAAGTCCATTGGCGGGATGCTGGGTGCTGTTCTTTTGAAACGATCGGGTTCGGAGAATGTGTATATTTTTAATTCAGCTCCTTTGATTGAATCACGGGAAAAGTTCCTCGTGGGGAAAACACTGCGCACGATAGGAATGTCCTTTAACTTGCTACAGACACCCCTCGGAGTTGGCACATACGAGGTCATTCCGTATCTCCTGATGGCACATGAGCCGATTCCGGAAGATCTTTTGAAAAGTCTTGGCCCCAACGTTGAGAAACTGGGCCCTGATTATCTTAACATCCCATTTCGGCGAGAGGGGGGGCAGTTCGAAGTGAAAGGATTGTCCAAGAATTTCAATGGGAGCTCACTTATTGGGAGATAATTTTTGGAGTTATACTGTGGTTTTTAATGTTCGATGGTTGCTGAGCAGGTTCATGGCTGTCTGCGCCTTTGCCTTTCTTGCTGGATGTCGTGACAACGTGGTTCAGCCGGGAAAAACCCCGGTTGCACTGGAGATAACTGCGCCGGCGTTCTTTGTCTATTCTGGCGGAACGTTGCAGCTTTCTGCAATTGCCAGATTTGCAGATGAGACGACTGGAGATGTTACCCGCGAGGCCGTCTGGACAAATTTTCCAGGCCATGCTGGTAGGGTGAAGGAGGGAGGTCTCTTTGTTGCAACGCTCGATTCGACGGGCATCGAGACCGTTCGCGCAGATTATCAAGGTCAGACAGATAGCGTAGACATCGAAGTCACCAAAGGAGCCCGTTCACTTGTGATCTGGCCGGTATCGCTTACTATCGCATCGGGTGGGAAGGTACAGTTCGCAGCCATTGCGGAATTCCATGATGCCAGTATGGAGTACGTTACCGACAAGGTGTCCTGGTCTGTTAGCCCAGGTGTTGCCGCAACGATCGATAGCAGTGGTCTGTTCAGATCCAAAGTGGGATTAAACGGTCTGGAGATTGTCACAGGAATGTTTCAAGCGCTGTCCGCTCAGAGCAGGGTGAGGGTTCAGGAGACGTTAGACAATCCGTTTGAAATGGTAACGATCCCTGGGGGGAGTTTTGTTATGGGAGACGATGACAGCGAATGGCCGAACGAAAAACCAGCCCATGAGGTAACCATTGATGCATTTGAAATTGGAAAGTACGAAGTTACTAATGAGCAGTACGTCACTTATCTGAACGAGGCACTCGTTGCCGGCGAAATCATGGTTGAATCGGGAATTGTTACAGGTAGAAAAGGTCCTTTTGCATGGAGGACCTATTTGAAGTTGTTGGGAGTTCCTGAGTTTCCGGACAGATTTATTGAGTACGTCGAGGTTGAACCAGGCGCTTTTGTCTTTCGAGTTAAGCCAGGATTTGAAGAGTACCCCGTGGTGAGGTTAAACTGGTACGGTGCTGCTGCCTTCTGTTCTTTTTATGGCCTGCGCTTACCGACCGAGGCAGAATGGGAGAAAGCGTGTCGTGGAGGCCAACACCTGGAGTATGGTACACAAGATGGCAGCATCAGTCACGACCTGGCCAATTATGCAGGAGTGGGTGGAGATGATGTGTTCAACGGCCTCGCTCCAGCAGGGTCCTTTCCCCCGAATCCGTACGGTCTGTACGATATGAGTGGGAACGCAGCCGAGTATGTCTTCGATCAATATGATGAGAACTACTACGCAAACAGCTCAACAGAAAACCCCACCGGCCCGGGATCCGCCTTACTTACTGAAATATCTCCCACTGATCGTGCGGTTTGGCGAGGTGGTTCCGGACTAATTGCTGGTCAGTTTTGCCGCTCCGCTTTTCGTGGATATATTGAATACATGGAGAACACCAGTTTGTGGAGCACTTGTTTTGTTGGTTTTCGCGTCGCACGATCACTGCCATGAATTCTGTGTTCTTTCTTGTCCAGGGAACACTGATCTGCTTAATACCGCATATGGTGCACTTCACTCTCGGAACCCGTACTGTCTAGATAGGCCTGATGCTGGAAAAAGTCACGATGCCACGTTCGTTTTTTGGCATCTTGAATTGCACAGTTTTCAACACCACATTCAGGACAGTTGAATTTGCTTCCTTTCTTGAAGTCGAGAGTGATGTCTGAACGTCTTTTTTCAGGATCAAAGGTGATGCCTTTAACAAACTAGAGTTCTTCAAGACCCAATGCCACAGATAACAGTTCATTGGTTGGCATGCTGATTCTCCTCCTGGTAGGTAAAATCGTTCAAGAAGGATATAGGCATTTCAAATTAAAAATTACCCACTCAATGTTGGAGAGAACCATCAAAAATAGATAATCTTACTCAAATCATGCTCTTTGGCTACCCAAACACTCAGTGCGATGGAAGCGGGTCGTTCGGTGTCCGCATTGTAGTAGGCATGCATTTCACTTGACCAAAAGAAGGCAGCATCTCCTTTATGCAAAATTTTATGAGCGTTGCCAATTTCAAGTCCTACTTTACCCGAAAGGCAAAAAAGCAGTTCTTCACCGATATGAGATCGGTATTTGCTTTTACCATACACCTCCAATACGACAGCATTGATTTGCCCTCCCGGCAATATATAATCGATATCTCCGATTAGCATTCCTACTTCACGATCATTTTTCACACGATTTTTGTGCGTGATATGCCGCCATATGGGATTCCCATTCTCGTCCCTCAACCTTTTTTTAATATCAAAATCTTTGCCTTGGACCAATTTCTCCTCAATTAAAGAAAATGGATTGGTTTCGAGGGCATTACAGATTGAAAGCACCGTATCCATTCTTGTATTTAAACCTTTTTCAAATCTCACGATCGTATTTTTGTTCAGACCTGTTTTCTTGGCGAGGCGTTCGATGCTTAGTTTTTTTGAAAGACGGATATTTTTGGCATGTATGCCAAATTTGATGGGATTAAAAGGCGGTGTTTGGATTTGTGCCATAATTATCACTCCATGTAAGAAAAAGTAAGAAGAAATAATACAAAATTAATAATAAGAAACTTCTGAAAAATGATTTTAAAAGGATTGTCATTCCGGGCTTGACCCGGAATCTCAGCCTAATAGACTCTGAATCAAGTTCAGAGTGACAAGAAATGTGA
>Ga0172362_10005889_pt1 | contig 10599 bp, 10 predicted proteins | sample LakKivs1_kivu2a2_FD_114534 | JGI IMG/M metagenome (GOLD analysis project Ga0172362, IMG submission 114534) | Sediment microbial communities from Lake Kivu, Rwanda - Sediment s1_kivu2a2 | ecosystem: Environmental > Aquatic > Freshwater > Lake > Sediment | place: Rwanda: Western Province, Lake...
AGCAGCAAACATATATTCTAAACGACTTCCACAATAGGCCGCATGTTAATGTCCAAGCTCTAATTGAATCGGCAGTCACAGCAGCACGAGAATTTGGGATGCAGTTAATGGTAACCTTCGCAGCCGACAACATTCTTCTAGGTATCACCCAAGAAGGAAAGACTGGCGAGGTTCTGACCAAGATGGCCGGAGTCATGCCAGCTCTCCAAGCCGGTTCACTGTATGAAGCTATAAATCAACTTAGGGCAATACCGCCGGAACAGTATGACACCAAGTATGTGACCGCAGCCAGATTATTGTCCGCAGTCAACAAGATTGAAACTTATCTTGAACTGCCCTTGTCGGAGTCTCTCTGATGCAATTGTTATTTACTAATAATGACATGTTGCTCTCTCGCCTAATCAGAAGAGTCACAGGTGAGCCAGTGAGTCACGTGGCGTTAGCTGTCGGTGACTTTGTAATCCACAGCCGTGGTGACCGTGGAGTCACGCTGGAAACACGTCTGGCGTTTGACCGAATTAATAGGACGCTATTTACTATTGAATTACCAGATGATCCCACAGTGGTCCCACGTATTCACAGAATGGAACGGGCGGGATACGACTACCCGGCTCTCGTATACCTAGGAATCCGGGCCGTACTACCCAGTTGGCTACGTCGGAAGTTACCGAAAGCAAATCTCTGGCAACTCTCAGGTTCTTACATATGTACAGAATTTATTACAGCTGCCCTCGGACAGCCGGTAGACTCTATGATAACACCATATCAACTGTATAAGAAGCTCAATGGCTGATCCCAGACTAGTAGCAGCAGCCCTGAAACGTCTGGAACTTATCCAGCGTTCTTCCGCCTTTGATCCCGTTAATCCATCCTCACAACCCACATCCGCACAACAAGCTGTTATCGATGATTTCGGAATCATCCCAGTCCAGTACATCGTCGCAGGATCACAGTCGGGAAAGTCCCAAACGTGTTCAAGGCTTACGAGTTGGGTACTGGAGGAAAATCATCCCAGGTGGAAACGCCCGGTTGAGTGGGGCAATGAGCCGCTGCTAATTCTCGTCGCAGGTCGTACGGGTAAGCAGATTGAGGAATCCCTATTACCCAAACTGAAATCCTACTTGACTCCTGGTACGTACAAGGAAGTCAGGGTAGGTAACATGATCCAGAGACTTGAGCACAGTAACGGCAACCGCATTGTGTTCCAATCTCTCGAGAACCCAAACATAGCGAGAGAACGTGTACAATCATATGTGGCGCATCTCGTGTGGATCGATGAGCAGCCGCCTGTAGTAGCCCTTATTGACGAACTGTTACGTCGTGTTCAGGCCCGTGGCGGCTATTTCCTGGCTTCATTTACGCCATTAATTGAGGATATAAATATACAACGTATGGTGGATGCCAGCAAGGCCCCGTACAGCAAAAAGTATCAGTTTTCCATGTTAGATAACCCACTGTACGCAGATCCGGGGAAGCGTGAGAAGATCCTCCAGGAGATGTCAACACTCCCAGAGTCTGTTCGAAATACGAGGTTATACGGCGCTTGGTCCGCAAGTGACTCCGCAGTCTACTATTTCAATTATGACCTAATGGTTAGGCAGCTCCCCGAAAGTTACCGAACTAGTTGGCGTCACGTAATCTCCGTGGATCCCGCCCTGAAGTCTGCTCTCGGTCTCACGGTGTGGGCAGAAGAACCCCTACTGGGGCATTGGTACCTGGTTCACAGTGAGGAAATATCTGGTATCTATGACCCAATCCACATGGAAGAGACGGTCCATAAGAAGACGATGCACTACAACATAGTACGTCGCATTAGTGACCCACATGAGGTATTCTACATGCAAATTGCTAGTAGGATGGGAAGACACCATATTGGGGTATATAAGAAGAACAACAGAAAGGGCGAGCTGATTAAGGGACTGCAATCTGCCCTGGGAACCCGCATATTTATACCTCCACATAATACCGATTTCATTGATCAGTTGGTCGGGTGTAAATGGGCTGGGGCAGAGCGTGAGCGTATTATTAATGCATCCAGTAAACACCTAGTTGACTCTGCTCAATATTTCGTAGATAATATACCGAAGCATGAGAAGAAAATTGAGACTTCCGGATGGCAAGAGCATCTGTATCTAATGAACGAGAAGAGAAAACAGCAGGAATCCCGACGGATTAGGAGACGCAAGTAGTGGAATTGATAGTGGCATTTCTTCTAGTAACACTGCCCATACACGGCCTCCTATGGCTGGCAATTAGACATGAGCGTCAGCAACTGCTGCGTCAATATAAGGCTTCAATTAGTCGAATTCAAGTGAGGGGATTATGAAATTACTGTTGAAATTATGTATGCCACCGGTACAGCCGCCGGAGGCCCCCGGTAAACTGCCCGAGAAACGAGAACAACCGAAGAAGTCTCTAGAGTCTGAAATACGTGAATCTATTAGACTTATCGAATCCGATGTGGATAGCGTTATCGAGTGGAGAGCCCTGAAGCTATTCTACCGGGATCTTCTACGTATTAAGAAACCAAATAAGCGTGTACAAGCGCTTATCGATATGATAAAACCAGTATTAAATAAATATGGTCACAGCTGAGGGACCCATGCGCATTGTACATTGGGATGAAGAAAAGACAGGTAAGGAAGTTCTCCGTCGGTTCCAGCACGCAAGTGGGGCCAGGAAGAAACTGGAAGATCAATGGACAGACAACGAACGCTCGGTATACGGCGTCAATGGTCTAGCAGGATTCTCTGTTTCCGTTGACTCAATCCTCAGCGGCGAAATGTCTGATGTCGATGCCCCCAGCGACAGCGAGAGACTCAATGTAAGCTATACATTCAAAAACTTGCGTTTTATACACAGTCAACTGTCTGCAAACCCACCGTCAGTTGCAATGAAGCCGACCAGCAGCGATCAGGAGGATACGAAGAAAGCGGATGCCGCCGACCGAGTCTGCAGATACGCATTGAGAAAATATGCGCTGCAGGAGCGTGTAGATTCATTGACCCTAGGCGCTCTTGTCTACGGAACCGCTGCTCTAAAGACTGTATGGGACAGTACTCGTGGTGACATCCTGGGCTTTGATCCAGCTACTGGTGACATTCAGTTGGAAGGCGATATTGCCATATCTACTCCACATACCTGGAATTTATTTCTCGATCCAGATGCACGTGCTGTTGATCAGATTAAATGGGTCATTGAGCGTATATACATGGATTTCGATGAGGCAGTAGCCCGCTGGCCAGAGAAGAAGGAAATGCTGGAACAGGCGAAATTGACCGAAGGCGAACGCACTGAGTCCAATAGAGGAAACGGTAGGTCTCCCACACGAGAAGAACACTACAATGCCGTTGAGTTGTATGAGTACTGGGAAACTGGACTTCCGGCCAACGGATACCTAGGCCGCTACTGTATCGTAACCTCAGCAGGTAAGGCAGTAGTTCCCTGTGGTCCATCTCCATTCCGTTTTCCGAAAGCAGGATCCATGGAGGCTATCCTCAAGAAAGGATATAGTGAGGAGGAAACACAGGCGAGACTACAGAAGCTTCCGCAGATGGCAAGTTTACCCTACCACATTCTAACGGATATCGACGTAGTAAATTCAGTATGGGGCAAGTCCGCAGTGGAGTACGCAAGCCCGCTGCAGGATACATTGGCCTCCCTGGACACCGCTACCCTAGATAACGTCAAGGCCCACGGCGCAGCCCGTATGATTGTACCGAAAGGCGCAGAAGTCAATACGGATATGAGTAATAGCCCGTGGGACGTTGTAGAAGTTGAAGCAAATCAGCCGCCGTTCTTCATGGAAGTTCCGCAGCTTATGCCAGAAATGGTCTCCCTGCGCCTCAATATGAAGGGTGGCATTGATGACGTAATGGGCGTAAACGAATCCATGTTTGGTCAGCAGAGTAGGGAGCAATCGAGTGCTTCCATGCAATATGCGACTAACCAGGGTAACATGATACGACGACGTCTGTTTAATAAGTACGTATTAACTGTGGAGTCTATATATAAGGCCATCCTCAATCTCGTACGTAAGCACTGGACAGTTGAGCGCAATATTCGGGTATTAGGTAAGGAAAAGGCCCTAGAAGCACTGGCTCTTAAGGGAGCAGACATTGACGGTGGTTATGACGTAGTCGGGGAGTATGGAGTCACGTTGAGTCTAGATCCAATTACTAGACGTGAGGAAATCATGGCGCTCCAACCTATGTTTGAGAAAGCCGGTGTCCCGACCCGCATGTCACTTAAGCTGATGAAGCTCAATGAACTTGAAGGCATGTACGATAAGTTACAGATGGCGGAAGATAGACAACGTGAGTACTTCGATACCATCATTGCTACCCACCGCCTAATTGAGCCGGAGGAAATGCAGGACCACGAGAATATGATTGCCTGGGCCCTCGACTGGTTTATGACTGCTGAGTTCAAGTACCTGGATGAGGTCTCGAAAGCACTGTGCCGTGAACACGTGAAGCTGAGACTTCAGATGGCTGCACAGGAGAAATCTGGAGGCCTATCAGCTCAACCACAGGCACCCGGACCAGCTGGAGCCCCCGGAGAGTTACCCCCACAGCCTGGACCAACTGGACCAGTAGACGCAACTAATGTAGGAGTACCACTGGTAAATGGGTAATAATACCTATTTTGTGGAAAGAAATATGAAGATTCAAGATCAACCTGGTTGGAAGATTACATTTCGTGAGTACCTGATGGGACGTGACCGGGCGGTTATGCCGACTAATACCGAAGTAGCTAATATGACAAGGCTTCTGGTGGCTCTCAATGCCCTGCGGCATGCCTATGGTAAACCGATGACTGTAAGCTCGGGCTGGCGTCCTCCCTTCTTCAATTCCAAGGCCAACGGTGCCCGGCGATCGGCTCACATTACCGGTGAGGCCTGTGACTTTGTGGACACCGATGGACAACTGGCAGCCTACTGCCTAGATAACCTGGAGTTACTTGAGAAGTTGGGGCTTTATTTGGAAAATCCAGAGAAAACAAAAGGTTGGGTCCATTTACAGACACGTAAGACAGCAAGCGGTCGTCGTGTATTTGATCCATAGTAAAATAACTATTGACAACTTCAGATAAATAGTATATATAGTAAATACCGCCATTTCTATGCTTACCTGGTATCTCTCATGTCGAGTCAGACCCTGCGTATGTAAGCAAGAATACTGCCCATTCCGCCAGTCGAACGGAACGGCTAGGAGAAATTATGGCCAATTTAATTAATGATGCAATTAGTGAAATCTCAGCAGGTCCACAGGCAGGAGCTAGTGAATCGGCGGGGATGGTATCAGACGAAACGTCGGTGTCGGCATCGGAATCTGTCGTGGATTCAGATGACATCGAAGTCCAGTCAGCAGCGGGTAGTGAGGATACCTTAGAAGGCGCTTCAGGCACAGGGACTCCAGCTAAACAGACCGAACCCAAGGTCTCTGCGGCGGAGAGCAAGAAGCTACCGGAAAAAGAAATAATCACTGTATCTGATGACAAGGGCAAGCGTAAAGTCGAGGTAAGTTACAGCGATCGTGCAAGTATTAGGAAAGCCTACGAACTCGCACATGGAGCCCGTAAGTGGCAAGCTGAGAGAGATAGTGCCCTATCCAAGGTTACTGCTCTAGAGGAAAAGGCCAAGGTACTAGATGCCCTGGAACAAGCCTTTGAGCAAAACGGAGAGCTGGGAGTACTAGATCTCATCGCAGGTAAGCAAGGAGCAAGTCAGGAGTTTATTGCGAAACAGGTGGCGAAAGCCAAGTTTCTCGAGAAAGCAACTCCGGAAGAGAAAGCTCAACTTGAGCGGGAGGAAAGACTCCAGAAGCTCGAGCGTGAGATGGCTCGCAGGGAAAAGATGGACCAGGAGAGGGAAGCCAAGTTAACGGCTGAACGAGAGGCCCGGGAAATTGAAACTCTGCAATCTAGCGTTAACCCCATATTCGAGAAGTATCGCTTTGCTGGGAAGCTTGGCGAGGACGAACAGGCAAGGGAAGACGAAGATCTCTTCGATGATATGCTCTGGAACACGGCACTGCGACGATTGAAGCCGTATGAGGAGCAGGGCGTTGAGATGACCAGGGAATTGGTCGACCGTGAATTCCGAGCAGTTGCCTTTCAACTACGCAAGCGCATGAATGCGCAGGTGGAGAAGAAAGCAGCGGCAGTGGTGGAACAGAAGAAACAGGAAGCCACTGAGAATGCACAAGCCTCAACGATGTCAGCATATAAGAAAGGATCCGTTTCGCAAGAAGCATCCGATCTAATTGGCAAAGGTGATTTCCGTTCAATATTCAGTAACTGGGGAAAGTTCTCCGGTTCATTTAAAAAGTAACAAAGGACTAGTTTACTATGGCATTTTCAAACATTAGCTCTCTGAGCCTGGGGAATATCCTCCAGATTGCGTTCAGCAAGGGCATCCGTCAACAAATCTCTACTGATTATCGTGACTACGAAATGGTAAAGCGAGCGAAGATCAGTGGATCTGCACCTCGTGAAATCCGTTTCTACTTCCAGGAAGGTCTCCTCCCTGCGAACACTCAGTGGCGTAACCCAGGGACAAGCAACAGAGCTTTCCCACGTGCGTTCCAGCCGGCGACCAATGAATACTCAGCTAAGCTCAAGGAAGCTAACGCTGCCGTTGAATTGGAGTACAACCTGTGGGAACGAGCTAAGATGAGCCCAGAGAAGTATGCAGAACCTCTGCAAATGATTCTCTCGTCTGCAATGGCTTCTACCAAGCGTGAAATGGCTCGTGCCCTCTGGCAAGATGGTACTGGTGTAATCGGTCAACTCGGAGCTAACGCTGCTGCAGTTACTTCACCAGCATCTGACAAGTTGGTATTCACTTTGGACCAAGGCGACTCTACTCGTGGTCACGTCGGTTACTTCGAGTACGATGATATCCTTATCCTCCGTGACGCCGACAGCACCGCAACTGCCTTGGACCTCGACGCTGCTGTCGGTATCCAGGCTCCAGACTACTGGAAAGTAATCGAGAAGGACCGCATCGCTGGTACCGTTACTTTGCAAGCGCTCAACAGCTCCTTCGCCTCGTACGGCACTATCAGTGCCATCCAGGCGCAGGCTGCGAGTGGTGCAGTGTTCTATAAGTATGACCAACCGACGATCCCAGACCTCACTGCTTCTATCGCCGATTACGGCACAGTGTCTGAGTCTCTCGCTGGTCTCGAGTCCCTCGCTGCTAACGATGGCCGTGTTATCCACGGAATCACCATGAGCGGTAAGACTGGTGCCTCTGAAGTAAACGCAGGAGCTGCCCTGTCTCTTGTTCACCTGAATAAGGTTATGGACAAGGTTAAGGTAGAAGTAGGTCAAGACCGCTATAAGTGGAAAATGGCTTGCGCTGCTCCCGAAGTTCAATCTCGGTTGATGGAATCTTATGAATCTGACCGTCGTTTCCAAGCTAAGGACGATGTCCGCAAGGGATCGAAAGTCTTCGGATTCCAACACAGACAGGACTTTATTGAGTTCGTTGACTCTGAATACGTCCACCCTAAGCGCTTGTACATCTTGCCAGAAGAAAAATCTGGTGAGAAAGTAATCGAGTTCCACGGTTCGGACTTCAATACTGTTAAGGCTCCAGGTGGAGATGATTTCCACTTGAAAGTTGACGGTGGAGCATACGTTAACTCAATGGTTTCTTTCATGCAATCGGTATGCGTACTTATCTGTAAGCATCCGAAAGCAATCGCTCGAATCCGTAACTTTACTTAATCTGGGATTCGACACGGTGGTGTCACCCCTGTTGGGGTGCCGCTGCCTACAGGATTCGACACGGTGGCGTCACCTGCCACGGTATCGACAACCAAGTGCAGAGTGGTGAGTACCGGGATCGCTGGATCCCTCCTAACCCCCTGACCCCCTCTAATCCCCAATGGGGACGACACTGGGGCATATGACCTACAAGGACGTCCGTGTCATATACGCTTACTAGAAATCTACGGCTACGACTCGACACTAACCTGTCGACTAACAGCAAGTACAATCTAGAGAGGCTAGATCTCCTGGGGGCGGCATTAAATGTCGACACACTGCAGCGTACTGTTATCCGAAGTAAGGGTGACATCATTCTGCAGCCAAATTCAAATTCAATCGGCGGAAGTGGAACCGGAGGCTCTGTACAGCTCGGAGAGTCCGGTAATCCGCTGTCATCATTTACAATACACGCAGAACAATTGAACCTGGACGGCGCTCCGGGATTCAAGGATCAGGGAGCCGGGGGTACACGTTATCTCCGGCTTTCGTATCATTCCGACCTGAGCGGCTCAACCGATACTACCGCAGACCGTGAACTACAGATTGATCTGGATGGGGCCAACCGGGAGCTAGTGCTCGGTGGTAATTTGAGAACCGCCGGCGGTAACCTTGTGGCTACCCTAACGGGCAACACCAATGTCACATTCCCAACTAGCGGGACTCTGGCGACGCTGGCCGACATCATATCTGGCACAGGTGACGTGGCCTCATATGCTACCGGCTGGTTTCCAGCAGATGGCCTCAGTAAGTCCGTGGCCCACAACCTAGCCAGTACTGACGTCGTCATAAGCATAGTAGACATGAGTAACGACAGGATTGTTATCGTAGATGACATTCACGTTGTTGACAATAATAATATCACAGTAACAGCAAGCGAACTGCCGAGCGTTTCCGGTTGGCGCATTATCGTACACTCGTAGGGGAAGTTTCCCCTCCCCACGGGGCACCCCTCCCCTCCTACAAGAAGGATAGATAGATGAAATTATTCGGGTCCCTAGAACGACTAGTAAAGATTGTATTCAGAAAGTCCGGTTTCGATGTCACAGTCGAGCCATCAAGTCAGAGTACAGGTAACTCGATCATTAACGTGCCGGATATGGCGGGAACTACGCAGGATGTGGTTCTCTCGACACAGGCACAGACTCTTACTAATAAGACGATCGACGGCGATAACAACACGCTGTCTGATATCTCGATTTCCTCACTCAAGACTGTCCTTGGTGATGCCGATGAAGTCATACTGCGAGATAACGCAGGTGCAGTGGTTTCTGCCAAACTGGTTAACGCCAATGTTGACGCAGCTGCTGCCATTGCAGAATCCAAGTTGGCTCTAGACCACTCGACTAGTTCCCTCAACACAGCCATCTCCGGCAAAGTCAGCAAGTCCGGAGACACAATGTCCGGCAATCTGGCAATGGGCGGCAATAAGGTAACAGGTCTCGGTGCTCCGTCAGCTAACGGTGATGCTCTTCGCTATGACGAACTGGGAGCTGCCAACGGTATTGCAACTCTCGATGGTTCTGGTAAGGTCCCCTCAGCTCAACTCCCAAGCTATGTAGATGACGTCCTCGAGTACGCAAACCTTGCGGCACTTCCGGGTACGGGTACTGCGGGTATCATCTATGTGACTGTGGATAACAACAAGGCGTACCGCTGGACTGGTTCCGTTTACATTGAGATTTCTCCATCTGAGGTAAACTCGGTTAATGGAGCCACCGGTATCGTTGTACTAGATACAGATGATATCAGTGAAGGTTCAACTAATCTATATTTCACTAACACTAGAGCACGTGATGCCATTACAGTAGCAGACTCTGCTTCTGTTGATCTTACTTACTCTGGTGGTCAGATTTCAGCGGCAGTACTACCTGCTGGTGTTGACCACGATGCTCTCAGTGGATTTGTCGCCAACGAACATGTGGACCACTCTGCCGTAAGCATTGCAACCGGAGCCAACTCTGGTCTCAGTGGCGGCGGTGATATCACGGCTACTAGAAACCTTGTAATTGATCCATCAAATGCCACGGCGATTGTTGGCTCTCTAGCCGGTACTGAGGAACTGTTGGTTGACGACGGTGCCCTCAAGAAGGTTACCACTCAACAGATCGCAGACTTGGCTGCTGGGTCAGCGGCCCAATCTTTCACATGGACCGATGGTTCTGCAACCAGATCGTGTTCACACTCATTCTCTACCAGAGCAGTGTTGGTAGAAGTATATGACGAGAATTATGAGACAGTTCTGGTTGACATAGTTGACCGTAGTTCTACTTCCCAAGTCGATTTGACTCGCAGTGAAGCTACTGTTGGTGGGAATTGGACGGTCGTAATCCGCAATTAGTAACTGATGGAGGATGAGGAAGTGTCCTCCCCATTGCCATCCGGCACTGGGTCCCCTCCTCTGGGATAGGAATTGTAATGTTACCTACTGATAAATTGAAAAAACCCGCTGTTCGTGTAAAGGTGGCAAAAGGCGGCGTACAGGATGAGCCCGCTGTGACATTTGGTGGCGGAGGATCCGTAGTGCCTGTTGAGATGGTCAAGCCAGCAGCACAGGCACCGAAGGGTAATCTGCCTGCGGACAACTTGTTGCCACAGGGACAGCCGCCATTGGCTACCGCCCCGGCCCCCACCCCAGCTCCACCAGCTCCCGCAGCTACACAGCCGCAGTCGAAATACAATATCCGCAGTAGACTCAATCAGTTGCGGATGCCGGGACGTAGGGCACAATAATTGTTGACATTACCAGGGACAGCTGGTATTATATAAATGAGTTGGACTGTCCGTCCAACTAGTATATCCCCGGAATCTCCGGAACCGAAA
>Ga0172362_10005890_pt1 | contig 10599 bp, 10 predicted proteins | sample LakKivs1_kivu2a2_FD_114534 | JGI IMG/M metagenome (GOLD analysis project Ga0172362, IMG submission 114534) | Sediment microbial communities from Lake Kivu, Rwanda - Sediment s1_kivu2a2 | ecosystem: Environmental > Aquatic > Freshwater > Lake > Sediment | place: Rwanda: Western Province, Lake...
CGCCCGGCGGCTCATTTCCCTGCTGGCCAACGCCGCCCGTGACGATCGGCGCCGCCTGCTCATCACCGAGACCAACGAGCGCATCCCGGCGGGTGAAGCTTTTATGGACCGGCTGGGCGGCCACAAAGGGCTGGTCGGACATGTCAATCAGCTGCGCCTGGACGAGCTTGACCGCAGCCTGCTGGTCCGCTGGCTGGAGCGCGGCACCTCACTTGCTGACGATTTCGAGCTTGGCTTGTGGGATGGTCCCTACCCCGAAGAGCAGATCGACGCCGTGGTCCAGCTTTTCGAGCTCAACAACCAGCAGCCCTTCGGCGATATCGAGATCGAAGATATGCATCTCACCGCAGAGCAGCTGCGCCAGTCTGAACAGGCTTCCTTCGCCCGCGGCAACCAGCGCTGGACTTTCTACGCCATCGAAAAAGCCACCGGCAAGTTCGCCGGCTACACCGAGACCATCTGGAATCCCAATCGGCCGCAGATCCTGCGCCAGGATATGACCGGTGTCTTCCCCGAATACCGCAACAGGGGCCTGGGTCGCTGGCTGAAGGCCGCCATGCTCGATAAGGTGCTCGCCGACCGTCCCCAGGTGAAATTCGTGCGCACCGGCAATGCCGACAGCAACGCCGCCATGCTGAAGATCAACGATGAGCTGGGTTTCAAGCCCTACCAGGCCACCGCTTTGTGGCAGGTGGAGGTCGATTCTATCCTCTCTTATCTTGACGGCCGCCAGCCGTGAGGTGGCGCGATGCCCGAATCTGAAAAAGTAACCATCAATATGTCCGCTGTCGACCTGGGGAAGATCGATCTGCTGGTGCAGGAGGGCCTGTACTCCAACCGCACCGACTTCATCCGCACCGCCATACGCTCCCAGATGGAGAAGCACGCCTTCGAGATTCAGCAGTCCGTAACCCGTCATTCCTATGCAGTCGGGGTGCTCACCTATAACCGCGCTGATTTTGAGAAGCGCAAGCAGAATAATGAGAAGCTGAGCATCGCCGTCGTGGGCATGCTGCACCTGCAAAATGACATCTCCCCCCAGCTGGCCTCCGAAGTGATCGAATCCATCCAGGTGCGCGGCGTGCTCATCGCTAGTGAGGCGGTCAAGGCGGTGCTTGCCGGCCGCATCACCTGAATACTTTCCAACACCGCTATACCCTGCACCGCGTAGACCCGCTCACCCCCATCGAAGAGACCATCGGCGCCATCGCCCACCTGGTCAAGCAGGGCATCACTTTCGTCCCATTTTCACCCAGGTTTACCGCGATCGCTGCTCGGGGGTCAGCCGGGCTTTCGTGCAAACCTGACTTTCACGTCCGCCTTTTTGGCAGTTGCTTGATCACCCTGTCTGCCGCCAGCTTGCCGGTTAGAATCGATATGGGTAAGCCGGCTGGGCTGTAGGTCCACTGGCCGGCCTGATAAACCCCCGGGATGGCTGTGTTTACCGCATTCATGATCTTCGGCAAACGGTTTTCCGCTGGCATGGGCTGGTTGCCGAATGACCAGCCCGTGATGGCCCCTTCAGCATTCCCCGTGATCCTGGCTATGCTGAGGGGTGTGGCGCTGAATTTCTTCACGATGGCCTGTTTAATGCCCGGGTAGATCGATCCATCCAGGCTATTCACCATCAGGTTTTCGCACAAGACTTTAAAGTCCTCATACCAGCCCATCGATTCGATGTGTTTGCTCAAGTGGTAATCGAACAATACGCTGACGATCAATCCAGTTTTTCCTGCCGGAGCCAGGCTATCATCCCGCATCACCGGGATTGATATTTCGTACGTCGTCAGGCTCAGGTAGGATTCCAGCCATTTTTCGACCTCTTCGCGTTCACCCTGGGTCGGTATCTGGCCAGCCATCGATTGGCCTTTCCGGCTGGGCGTGTAAAAGAAGTGCTCGCTGGCCCTGGTGGCGAAATAGCTTTTATCCAGGTCTGCTTCCAGGTACAGCGTAAATATCGACTCATTGCCCCTTTTATCGGCGATTTCTGAGCGCCGTGTTGCAATCGCCTGCTTCACGGGCTCAGCTTTGATTTTCGCTACGTCCAAACTGGTGTATAAGGATTTCAAATCTGCAGCCCAGATCAATCCCTTGTAGCGATACTCATTCCCGCGATCATCGAACGCCACCCGTCCTTCAGCGTCAACCCGGGTGATGCGTGTGTTTGTGCTGATCTGCCCTCCGTGATCCTTGATGAAGCCGATGAATTTTTCCACGAACTTCCCCGTGCCTCCCCTGGGATAGTTATAGTCCAGGTATAGCTTGAGATAGCTGAGTGCAAAAAATGCCGGGGTTTTGTCGAAAAAATGCTGGGTGATGATATCCAGCAGGCTCTGGTTGCGGGTATATTTTTGTAAAAATTCCTTCACCGGCTTGTTCAGGGCACTGATCTTCGGTGCGGTCAGGGCATATTTCACCATCCACGGCAGGATCACCCTGGCCATGTACTGGCGATCCTTCTTCATGTCTAAAAATAAAGGGTTATCGATGCCGTATTGCACTTTCATGTATTGCATGATCTTGCGTATCTGCAGGGTTATTTCTGCGATCTCATCGCTGCATTCGGGATAGAGCCTGCTGAGTAGCATCTGGTAATCCTTCAGGTTCTCTTCCGAATTAATGTGTATCACCTGGTCTTCTATCCCGATGGAAATATGGTTGCGGACGAATTCAACCTCCAGGCCAAGCTGCCTGAGCATGGGGAAAACTACCCCTGAGTTCTCGATCGCTCGGATACCCCCATCGAAAACAAATCCATCCCGCCTGAAGCTGTTCACCAGGCCCCCACATGTGCCTTCCTTCTCGCACAACAGCATGGATCTGCCTGCCTTGGTGAGGTAGGCTGCTGCTGTTAAACCCGCAATCCCGCCGCCCACGATTATTGCATCATAGTTCATCTCCACACCTCAAAAACACACTTTTCAATGAGCAAAATTCTTCCGATCAACCCCACCGTTGATCCAATGATGTTGCCTGTATATTGATATCATACCAGCCCGGTCAGTTCTTCACTGATCTCCCAAACGCGCTTCCCCAGGTCGCGATCCAGCGCATGGGCCGCAGGTTTCTCTTAAATCGTCAGGTTGAAGTACTTGCCGCTCACATTGGCCATCTCAGGCGCTGCAGCCAGGTAATAAATCGCCTCTCCCGATATTTCGGCCTCTTTGAGCACCCACCAGATAAGGTGACGCTTATACCACCGGTAAATGCGCCCGTTGTTCATTCCAATATTCGTTCTCACCTCACCCGGGTGCATTGCATTGATGGTGACGCCGCTTCCTTCCAGCCTTTCCGCCAGCTCCCAAACGGTGAGTAATTGTGCTACCTTCGAGGCGCCATAGCCCTGCAATCCCTTATAGCGCCGGCGCTCCCAGGTTAGGTCGTTGATATCCAGGCCGCCAAAACGGTGACCTTGCGAGTTCACCTGGATGATCCGCGCTGGGGCGCTGTCCAGCAATCGCCCCAACAGCAGGCGGGTGAGTAGAAAAGATGCCAGGTGATTCACACAGAAAACCATCTCATGGCCATCTTCAGTTAGTATTCGCCGCGTGTTATGCAGGCCGGCATTGTTCACCAGCACATCAAGATGCGGGTGATGTTTCAGGATTTCCTCGGCAATCTCTCGTACTTCATTGAGCTTCGAAAAATCTGCCACCAACACCTCGACTTGTGCTCCGTAGGCAGTTTCTAGCTCTCCAGCCACCTGTCTGGCCTTTTGGTCATTCCGGCACACGATCACCAGCCTTGCGCCACCCTGTGCCAGCCGTTTGGCAGCCTGGTAGCCCACTCCCGACGTCGCCCCGGTGACGATGCACAGGCGACCATCCATGCGGGCTTGCGTGGTTTTTTGGGGCAAGCGGGCGTTGGCGATGAATTGCAATTCTTCAGGCAGTTTCATGCGGTCAGCTGGTCAACCGAAATAGCGCCGCATAAATTTCCAATACGGCTTACGCAGCAGGGGGATGCCGTTCAGGATGGTGCCCCAGATATCGAAGTAGTCGCGCTGCTCGATGATCTGGTTCTGCTGGTTTATGGTCAGCTTTGTGCATCCGAAAAGTGGTGTGCTGGGGAATTTCTTGAAGGTCATTACCATTTTCCATTGGAAAAAAACAGTATTCCCATCCATAACGATAGAGAGAATATCCATGGACAGATGTTCACAGCGCTGTGCCAGCCGGTTGCACACGGCCATGAACTCCTGCTTGCCCTCGACCCTCTGGATGCTGTCTTCGAAAATGATATCGTCATGGTAATACGAGAAGATGTGCGACCAATCGGGTTTTCCCTCCTGGTTATAAGTTTTCGCCCATAATTCCCTGATCGTCTCGACGGTCAATGGTTCCATTGATAATATTAAACCTAACCCTGTTCGTTTCTTATATATTAACGAATGTAGACGATGTGTGCCTTTTTGAAAAAATCTGCCGTATTATAGTACAAAATCGGTGCATAGAATCAACCGATTCGGGTAAAAATGGTCAGCCTTGTGCAATTCGTCCCAACCAGTAAGGCTTGGTAAGCCCGCTGGCTGCCTTATTCCTTCTTCCTCTCCCCCGGCATGCTCACGCTGATCGTGCTCCCCGACCCCACCTGGCTGCTCGCCGTCAGGCTGCCCCCATGCGCCTCCACGATCTGCCGGGCGGTATATAGCCCCATCCCTGCCGCCGGCGTGTTTTTCTCCAGGGTGTGGTGGATCTGGTAATACTTGTCGAACAGCCTGGCGCAGTCTTCCGCCTCCATCCCTCCCCCCTCATCGATCACGTTCACCAGCACCTTGTCATTCAGCGCCTTCCCTGTCACCAGCACCACGCCGTCCTCCACCGAGAAGTTGATTGCATTCTCCACCAGCTTTGCCAGCACCCGCCGCATCCTCGCCGGGTCCGCCTCCACCTGCAATCCCGCCTCCATGGGCGCCAGCACCAGCTTCACCCTCTTGGCGCTGGCCTTCACCTGCAGCGTCTGCAAGACGCTGCTGATCAGCCTGCCCAGGTCCACCTTATGCCAGTTCAGCGCCAGCTGGTCGCGCTCGATGAGCGAAAAATCCAGCAATTCATCCACCATGTCCAGCAGCCCCACCACTTCCATCGAAGCCTGCTGCACCAGCTTCTGCTGCACCTCTGGCGCGGCGGGCTTACTACCGTGAGCCTGTTTGAAATATTCCATCACTTTCAGGATAGGCTCGCGTAACCCCCCCGACACGTTGGCGATGAATTCCCTCTCCAGCATCATCACCTGCTTTTCGGCATCCTGCACCTTCTTCCGCTCGGTGATGTCGCGGGTGATGCTGATGAACCCGGTCGGCGAGCCCGACGTGTTGCATTGCACCGCCGTATTGATTTCCACCGGAAACTCGCTGCCATCCCGGCGCATCATCATGTATTCGCCGCTCGACATTTTGCTCTCGTAGAGTGTCTTGCGGATCATCTGCGCCGCCAGCTGCCGGTCGCGCGGCAGGATGAACTTAAACAGGTTCGAGCCCACCACTGCCTCGGGCTTGTTGTAACCCAGCATCTCCGCCGCCTGCTGGTTACACAGGATCATCTTCCCTTCCAGGTCAGCCAGCGTGATGCCGTTGGGCGAGGTTTCCACCAGGGTCCGGTAACGTGCTTCGCTGGCGCGAATCAAAGCCTCCACTTGCTTCCGCTCTATGGCGTACCTGATCACGCGCAGCACCAGGGGGCCGCTGATCTCGCCCTTCACCAAATAGTCCTGCGCGCCGCGCCTCACCGCCTCCACGGTAATCGCGTCGTCTGCCAGCCCGCTGAGGATCACCACCGGCAGCCGCGGAAAGCGCCTCACCGTGGTGTTCAGCGTATCCAGGCCGCGGCTGTCGGGCAGGTTCAGGTCTAGCAGCACCACGTCATAGGGTTGCGAGCCCAGTTGAATCAGCCCTCGCGACAGCCGGTCGGTATGGTCCAGCCTGATCTTCCCCAGGCCGATGTCTGCCAGCGCCTCCTTCAACAGCAGGACGTCATCGGGATCATCCTCGATCAGCATCGCATGGATCTGATGGTTGCTCATTTCTCCGCCGGTTTTTGTACGACCTGGGCGTTGAATAGCAAAGTCTGGTTGCAGCCGTTGTGCTTGGCCTGATAGAGCGCCTGGTCGACCGCATCCAGCAGCGCATCCGCCGAATCGGCATCCTCCGGGAAGCCGGCGATGCCGTTGCTAATGGTCACGCTAATCTCGTCGTAGGCGCCGTGCTCGTTAGCTACCCGAATCGACAGGTTGTCCACCACTTTGCGCAGTCGCTCGGCGCCGTTCCACGCCTGCTCGGCCGTGGTTTCGGGCAGCACCACGATGAACTCGTCGCCGCCGTAGCGCGCTGCCAGGTCGCAGCCGCGTGTGTTGCTCAGCAGCACCTGCCCCAGGTGCTGCAAAATCACGTCCCCGCTGCGGTGACCCAGGTGGTCGTTGATTTCTTTGAAATGGTCGATATCGACCATCATCATCGAGAATGGGTGCCCGTAGCGCCGGCTTTTAATCACCTCGTAATCCAGGAAGCGCATAAGCTCACGCCGGTTGTATAATCCGGTGAGCTCATCGTGCACCGCCAGCTCGCGGATCTTCTGCAGCAGGCGGTTGCGCTCCAGCGCATATCGGATGCTGCGGTCCAGCAGCTGCCCGTCGATGTGCCCCTTAACCAGGTAATCCATCGCCCCCGCTTCCAGCGCCGCCTGGTCGATCTCACGGTCCGACCGTCCGGTGACGATGATCATCGGCGCCCGGCAGCCCGCCTGCGAGGCTTCCTTCAACAAATTCAGCCCCGAATTTTCTCCCAGGTAATGGTCCACCAGGTAGACGTCGTAGTTGCTGCGCTCGATCTCCTTCAAGCCTGCCTGGTAGGTCTGCACCCAATCCAGCTTGTATTTCTGCAAGCTGCCGTGCTCCATGAGGTGGTCGCGGAGGATCAGGTAATCATCCTCGTCATCTTCCACCAGCAGCACGTGGACGGTTCTCGTTTCGGGTTCCATGAGATTTTCCCCTTTCATAAGCCTGGTAGCTCCTTCAAGCAGCCTGTGCTCGCATGCTCAGCGAGGCATTCAGTCGGATGCGCATGGGCGGGCGTAGCTCTCCAGCCCGTAACTGGCATCATCGGCGTGGAACAGCTCCACCACCTCGAACCAGTAACGCTTCAGGCCTTTAACAATTTCCACCAACCTTTGGAAGGTGTCGGGTTTGGTGATATACCCGGCAGCCCCCAGGTCATAAGTGCGCAGCACATCTTCCTCAGCGCTGGAGGTGGTGAGCACCACCACGGGGATGCCGCGTAAATTCGGGTCGGCTTTGATCTCAGCCAGGCTCTCGCGCCCGTCTTTGCGCGGCATGTTCAGGTCTAGCAGGATCAGGTCGGGCCGTGGCGCCGCCTGGGGCGCAGCGTAGCTATCCTGTCGGCGAAGGTATTGCATTAGCTGGATGCCATCCTCCACAAAGTACAGCTGGTCGTTTTGCCCGCTTTCACGGAACGCGTCTTGCACCAGCACGCAGTCGTCAGGGTCGTCTTCAGCTGTCAGGATGGTGATAGTTTGGCTGGTATATTTCATGTTCTTTTCCTGTTAATTCTCTCTGACCGGTAATCGCACGATCTGTACCCAATATTGCCCCAACCCCTTGATGGCCTCCACCAGCCCGTCGAAGGTAACCGGCTTGGTGATGTAGCTGGCCGCCCCAATGTCGTAGCTGCGCATGATGTCCTCCTCAGCCTTGGAAGTGGTCAGCACCACCACCGGGATGTAGCGCAGGCGTGAGTCATTCTTAATCTCTGCCAGGGCTTCTCGCCCGTCTTTGCGCGGCATGTTCAGGTCCAGCAGGATCAAGTCGGGGGTGGGGGAGGCCTGGCGGTCGGCATACTTGCCTTCATGGTGCAGGTAATCCAGCAGCTCCACGCCGTCTTCCACGAAATACAGGCTGTTACACAGCAGGCTTTCCTTAAAAGCTTCATTGATCAGCAGGCGGTCATCGGGGTCATCGTCTGCCATGAGGAATACCACCGGTTTGGCGCTTTTAGGCATGTGAGTTTTCTCCTTTTGGTTGGCTGATGGGCAGGGTGACAATGAAAGTCGAGCCCTTCCCAGGCGTGCTGTCGGCCGTGATCTCGCCGGCGTGGCGCTCCACGATGCGCCGGCAGATGGCCAGCCCCATGCCGCTGCCTTCGTATTCTTGCCGGCTGTGCAGGCGCTGGAAGGGCTTGAAGATGCGGTTGAGGTATTGCAAGTCGAAGCCGATGCCGTTATCCTTCACCATGATCCGGCACTTCTTGCGGGTGTTGGTGGCTGAGATCTGCAGCAGCGGGGGCACCCCCTGGCGGTGAAACTTAAGCCCGTTGTTGATCAGGTTTTGCAGCAGCTGGTGCATCTGCGTGGGGTCGGCCTCGATGGTGGGCAGCTCTCCGGCTTCCACCTTGCCTCCCGTGCGGTCAATTTGCAGCTCCAGGTCCGAGATCACCTCACGCGCCAGCTCGTTCAGGTCAACCTGAGTGAAGGGCTGGGCGCGTGTGGTTACCCGCGAGAAGGTCAGCAGGTCGTTGATCAGTGTCTGCATGCGCAGGCTGGCCTCGCGCATGCGCTTCAGGTAGTCTTGCCCGGTTTCGTCGATCACCTGGCCATACTTGTTCGCCAGCCGGTCGCCGAAGGCCAGCACCTTGCGCAGCGGCTCTTGCAGGTCGTGCGAGGCGATGTAAGCAAACTCCTGCAGGTCGCGGTTGCTTTGCTCCAGCCGGGCAGCATATACCTGCAAGGCCACTTCTGCCTGCTTGGCCTCGGTGATGTCGTCCACCGAAAGCAGCAGGTGCGGCTGGCCGTTGGCCGTAAACGGGGTGAAGCGGCAGTCCAGCCAGATTTCCTCCCCGTTGCCCCGCGTGGTCTTATATTCAAGGCGGGTTTTCTGGCGGGTGCGGATCGCTTCCTGGGCTTGTTCGAACAGCCCGTTAGCTTTCCAGCTTTCCAGCTCGTTATAATTCTGGCTTAACAGGTGTTCTTGCGTGGTGCCCAGGATATTGGCTATCGGTTCGTTAACCAGGATGCATTTGCCCGTTGCATCGTAGGTGGTGATGCCCAGGCTTGAAGAGTTGATCAGGGTTTTGTTGTATTCCAGGGCATCCGCGATGCGCTGCTGGTCCATCTTGCGCTCGATGGCTGAAGCCACCTGGGTAGACACGAACTGCATCAGGTCAAACTGCTCGTGGGTGTACACCACTCCCGGGGTGTAGCTCTGCGTCACCATCACGCCGATCACCCTCGTACCCACCATCAGCGGCACGCCGATCCAATCCACCGAGTCGGTGCCCACCACGTCAGCTTCGCCGTGCAGCACCAGCTGGGTGAAAACATCGCCGGGTGCCCACAGTGGCTTTTGGGTGGTGAGCACGTATTCGGTGAGGCCGTGCTCGGGCTTGCCCGGTACCGGCGGCTCGTCGTACTGGTCCACGTAATAAGGAAAGCTCAGCAGGTTGTTCTCGGCGTCATACAGGGCAATATACAGGTTCTCCACTGGCATCAGCTCGCCCAATATGCCGTGGATAGACTTGAACAGCTCATCCAGGCTGGTGGTGGTCACCACGGCGTGCGAGATGCGGTAGATGGCCTGCTGAAGCTGCTCGCTGCGTTTGCGGCGGGTGATGTCGATCATCACCCCTTGCCAGAAGAGCGGCTTGCCGTCACGGTCGCGCACCATGCGGGTTTCGTCGCTCACCCAGATCACCCTTCCGTCCTTGGTCACCAGGCGGTATTCCGATATGGAAGGCTGCATGGCTGCATAAGAGCGCTCGTACTCTTCGATGACGTGCCGATAGTCTTCGGGATAGATCATTCGACCCCATAGCTTGTCATCTGCCAGCCACTCTTCGGGGGTGTAACCGGTGATGGTCTCGAGCTGCGGGCTGATGTACAGCGTCTTGTAGGCGTCCTCAGCCGAGTCGGTGTAGATGATGGCCGGCACCTGCTCCACCAGGGCGCGGAATCTGACCTCCATCTCGGGCTCGTCACGTTTTGTCTTGCCAGGGTCGTTAAAATCTTGATGAACGGTGCCCCCCTGTTCTGTTTTTGCTTTTTCTTCGGGCATCCGGTCAGCTCCACGTGAAGATATGAACAAATTTTTGCCAATTGCAACGCAGTATGGCTGCTGTTTAGCGTGCAAGTATCGTGCCGATTGGCAGATTGAGCAATTCTATACCATGCTGGCTTTTTTACCCCTCAACCTTGCATTTTTGTAAGGTGGCGCATCTACCTGTGTTGGGGCCATCCATCCGTATTGCCCCTGACTCACCAGCCCGAGACCAATCGATTTACCATCCCTGTAGAGACGCCCCACCGGGGCGTCTCCTCTACCCCCACCATGAAAGAGTCATCGCTCGCGATCATCCCACGTAGGGGCGACCCATCCATTGCCTGCCGGACACCTGGATGACCCGTATCGTGTAAATATCCTTCCTCCAGGCACCCTCGTCGGGTCGCCCCCACAGGTCCTCTCCCCCGCCCACCGGTCCAAAACCTGCTGCCTTGGCATCCTCGTATAAACCCCCCACCGGGGCGTCTCCTCTACCCCCACCATGAAAGAGTCATCGCTCGCGATCATCCCACGTAGGGGCGACCCATCCATTGC
>Ga0172362_10005891_pt1 | contig 10597 bp, 10 predicted proteins | sample LakKivs1_kivu2a2_FD_114534 | JGI IMG/M metagenome (GOLD analysis project Ga0172362, IMG submission 114534) | Sediment microbial communities from Lake Kivu, Rwanda - Sediment s1_kivu2a2 | ecosystem: Environmental > Aquatic > Freshwater > Lake > Sediment | place: Rwanda: Western Province, Lake...
AAGTGAAATTGAGAAGGTAATCAAAGACACCTGCCGAATTTTGAGAATAAGAGATTGGGCCAGGATCGATGTTCGGCTTGACGAGCAGGGCGTTCCCAACATCTTAGAAATAAATCCGCTGCCGGGAATCCTGCCCAATCCTGAAGAGAATTCCTGCCTGCCCAAAGCAGCCCGGGCTGCCGGTTATAATTACGACCAGCTCATCAACCGGGTGGTCTGGGAAGCTGGGAAGAGGTACGGCTTGCCGGTTGATTTTTACGGGGAAGTCTTCCAGCCGGCGGCCGGCTCACTGGGTCTCGGAGGAGCCGATGGCCACTAACGGTCCGAGAGTCGGAGTGGCTTTCAACACTTACGAGCCGTTCATCTACCGCCTGGAAAAAGTTTCCGAAGATTCCGTGGTCGGAGTGGCTGAGATAGTATGCGAGACTCTTAATCAAGCCGGGGTGGAGGCGGTGGTGGTCCCCCTGCAGCGGAGCATGTTCACTTTTCTGCGGCGCCTTAAGGAATCCAATGTGGAAGTAGTGATCAACCTGTGCGAGGGCTTTTTCGGCAATCCTCAGTGGGAAGCCAATGTGGCCGCGGTTATGGAAATGCTTCATATCCCCTTTACCGGAAATGGCTCCCGCACCCTGGCCCTCTGCCAGGATAAACATCAGGCCAAAGCTGTCCTCAACTCATTTAACCTGCCGGTGGCTGCCAGTCAGCTTATCACTTCGGCAGAAGAAATGGTTGACCTGAAATTTCCGGTGATCGTCAAACCCAACTCTGAGGACGCCAGCGTCGGGGTGCATCCGGAATCGGTGGTATATGATCAGGAAGCCCTGGTCGCCAGGGTGGAGAAAATCGTCAGCACCTATAATCAGCCGGCAATAGTTGAAGAGTATATAGAAGGACGGGAGTTCAATGTGGCCGTTATGGAAGACGGTGAGCCCCGGGCCCTGCCGGTCTCAGAAATAGATTTTTCCACCATGCCTGAAGGTTATCCCCACATCTGCAGTTATGAAGCCAAGTGGCATCCGGATCATATTCTTTATAAAACCACGGTTCCTGTCTGCCCGGCCCGCCTTAATAAAACACTGAGCGGGAAGCTGCAGGAGCTGGCTGTTACTGCCTTCAAGGTGATGGGCTGCCGGGATTATGCCCGGGTGGATTTGCGGATGAACGGGGATGGCGATGTATTCATTCTCGAAGTCAATCCCAATCCGGACATCAGCCTGGACGCTGGCTATGCCCGGGCTCTGAAGGCGGCCGGAATCGAATATGCGGATTTCTGGAAATTGATGGTCAATAACGCCAGGCAAAGGAAGGAAGGCAATGTTGCGGCCAATGGCAAAAGCTGACCGTCAGGCGGTGCTCGAATTGATCCGCGACACCGGCTTTTTCACCGAGGCCGAAATTCAGGTAGCCGAGGAATTGATTGATATTTATCTTAATAATCCCGAACAGCGCGACTATTACATAGTAGTGATCGAAAATGAAAAAAGAAGGATCGCCGGCTACATGACTTACGGACCGACGCCACTCGCCGAGGGCACCTGGGATCTGTACTGGATTGCGGTTTCGCCCCGGACTCAGGGAAAGGGTTATGGCAGCCAGCTGGTCAGTTTCCTTGAAGACCAGGTTAAACAGAATGACGGGCGGTTGATTCTGATAGAAACTTCTTCTCAACCCAAGTATCAACCGACCAGAAAATTCTATGAAAAACTTGGATATACCGAAGTGGCCCGTATCCGGGATTTTTACCGTCCCGGAGATGACCGGGTAATCTTCGGAAAATATTTTCGCTCAAAGGAGTGAGAAAAGGAGACAATGGAAGACTGGCAACGAATCTTACGCGACAGCCTGCGCACGCCCGAAGACATCGCCGAGCACTTCGGCCTGGATCTGGAGGAAGTCCGGAAAATCGGCCGGACCTTCAAGATTCAGATTACTCCTTATTATGCGAGCCTGATCAAGAAAAAAGGTGACCCCATCTATAAACAGGTAGTGCCGGACCTGGCTGAGCTGGCCGAAAACTCCGGCCAGGAAGACCCGCTGGAAGAAGACCTGGATTCCCCGGTTCCCAGCATCGTCCACCGCTATCCCGACCGGGTGCTGTTTCTGGTTTCTCACAGCTGCGCTTCTTACTGCCGCTTCTGCACCCGAAAGAGAAAAGTCGGCGACCCCAGCAAGATTCATCCCCGCTACATAAAAGACGGAATCAACTACATCAAAGACCATCCGGAAGTCCGCGACGTGATCATCTCCGGGGGCGACCCGCTCATCCTGAGTGACGACAAGCTGGAAGCCATTCTGAGTCAGGTGCGTTCGATCCCCCATGTGGAAATCCTGCGCCTGGGCAGCCGGGTGCCCTGCTTCCTGCCGCAGAGAATCACCGAGAAACTGGCCAACATGCTCAAAAAATATCATCCGCTCTACCTGAATGTTCACTTCAACCATCCCGACGAAATAACGCCGGAAGCGGCCCGGGCCCTCAACCTGCTGGCCGACGCCGGAATTCCCCTCGGCAACCAGACAGTCCTTCTCAAGGGGATAAACGACGACGTCCCGGTCATGAGGAGGCTGATGCAGAAGCTGCTGACGGTCAGGGTGCGTCCCTATTACATTTACCAGGCTGATTATGTCAGAGGAACGGACCATTTCCGGACGACAGTGGAGAAAGGACTGGAAATATACCAGGGCCTGAGAGGCTGGACTTCCGGTCTGGCCGTTCCCCAGTACGTGATCGACGCTCCTGGCGGCGGAGGCAAGATTCCTTTGATTCCCGAATACGTGCAGTCGATCTCCGATGAAAAAGTGGTACTCAGGAATTATGCCGGGGAAGTCTTTGTCTATCCTCAGGTCAGGAGCCAGAAAAAGAGACGGCCCAGGGTGCAGCCACCCTGTTATGCGGCTTCCAGCCAGCAGATCTGACTTCCCGTTTTAACAGAACATCGGGTCTTTTGCCGTTGATCTATTTTTCCCCGTTAAAGTGCTGGTTGATTCTCAACAATATTTTGCTAAAAAAGTTCGCTTCCTCTGCTTGAAGCAGCGGTTTTTCTTCCACTCTGTCTGTCGTTTACTGGGACTGCTGGATCTGCAGAAGATAATCGGCCAGACCTGTCTGCTGGAGAATGGAGAGGGCTTCCTCGTTACTGACTCCTTTTTTCAGACGCAACGATTCGAGAATCCTGATGATTGACAGAGCCACTTCGGCAGTCTGCCCGGCCACCGCCTGTTTATCCCTCAGAAAGGCTATCGAGTCATAAAGAACGGCATTGGCCTCGCCGTAACTTATTTCGGGACGGCGTCCGTATTTTTTTATCCAGTCCGGTTTTCTGAGACAATCGTTGACGTGGGATTGGATAAGATAGGTGGCCCGGCCGATGAGCTTGAGGTTGCTGGGGCTGACGTTGGTCATGGTATTGCCGATGACCCGGCCCAGCCTGGCCATGACCGCTGTCGAATGGGCGTTGAGCACCATTTTCAGCCCAACGTTCTGTTTTAAGAGGAACGGGTCGTTTTCACGGCTGATATTCAGCATTACCGGAGTCAGAGCAGGTGCGGGGCCGGTTATAAATTGTCCGTAAAAATCACGGATTTTCTTTTGCAGGGCTACGGTCTGTTTTTCGTTGAGGTCGTTAACGCTGACCATAACCAGTCCGGCCTGGCTTTTCAGACACAGGCTGGCAAAGCGGCTGAAGGGCGAGCCCGGGTCAACAAGTTGGTTTTCCTCGGGTGACAGACAGACTATGACTCCCAGGTCTCCGGGTTGAGGTCCCCTTTTCTTCAGGTTGAACTCCGCAAAGGAAAAATCATAAAGTTCCTGCTGGTTGTCTCCGGCCCTGTTCAGGCTTTCCAGGGCAGCCCGGCGGAGATAGGGGTCATCAACTTCTTCTTCAAAGCGAGGCCGGTAGAACTCGGCCCGGAGTCCCCGGAAGGGACGCCCGAGAAAATTCAGCCAGGCCTGCTTTTTATCGGCGGCCGGAGTCCAGACCTGGATCCAGCACCTGCGGGCCGGCTCCTCCACCGTGTCCAGCGGGAAAAGCCGGAAGGTCGGGCTGCGTTCGGTGCTGTCTATGAAAACGGTGATCAGAGCTTTGTCGGCGAAATAGGTGGAGAAGCGGTTTGCGGCATAGGTTGCCGACTCCTGTCCGGTCCAGGCGGCGATCAGAGGCACGGCGGCTTTTATCCTGGAAATTATCTGCTTGAAATTACGGAGCGTCTCCACCAGGTCATAATGTCGGTTAAAGCCGATTTTCCGGAGTTCTGCGGGGCTCAGAAACCCGGACAGAAGGTCATAAACCGCAGCCTGAAGGGCGGCGCCCAGGACATAGGTTTCGATCGTTGTGGCCTGCATTCTGGTGGAACCGGTTATGGCCATGGGGCCGGTGGTCAGGTTTATCTTGGTAATGCCCGGTTCTTCCAGGACCGACCGGCTGCGGTCAAACGGTCTCAACCGGTCATCCGGATTGTTATAAACAAAATAAAGCTTCTGGCGGCTGTGGTCCGGGTGGTAGTCCGGCGTTTCCTTCCACTGTTCCAGGGCGGCCAGGATGGTACCGATGACCGAGGATGTTTCGCCGCCTTCGGTGACGCAGACCACCAGATCGCCCTTTTCAACCTGATGGTCCAGAAGCTGGAGTCGTCCGATGAGCTGCAGGTCCTCAAAGCCCTCCAGGGAAGAAATCAGCGCCCGGTCGGCCCCGGTCATTTCTCCGCTGAGCTTTTCGGAAATATCAGGCCCCAGGTTCTTTTCGACCTTGAGCCAGATGGCTTTATCCTGCCGCACCGAATTCCAGAACGGACGCCAGAAACTGCTTTCCATCTGCTTGGCCAGCCGGCCGGTGGCTCCACAGCCATAGATGTAAATTTTTCTGCCGGCCAGGATGGTTTTTTTAATTTCTGCAGAAAGACGTATCAGGTCTCGCGGGTCGGCGGCCAGTTCCTCCAGCCTGTTGACGATGTCCTCATCCACCGAGAAGAGCATATGCAGGGCGGAGGGAATATCCGTCTTGATTCTTTCACTCAGATTCCAGGTCTTTGGATGGCGTTGCTCGGTCAGCAGGGTATGCAGCTGAAATTGGGTCTTGTTCTGAACATAATCGAGCGACTCGACCGGAACTTCCAGACCCAGAAGCGGCAGCAACCCGGCCGGAGCGGCCGCCTGCTCCTGTTCCTGACCGGTCCCGGCGGTCAAAACCAGAAATCCTACTAAAATAGTAGGAATTAAGATGATTCCTGCCGTCCGTGTCAGGGACAGCCTGTCATTTATTCTTGGCCTGTTTTTCATTTTCCACGGGTTTCCCGTATTGATGGGTATCATCCAGAATGTCGGTCTTCTGCCAGTCTCTTATCCAGTCTTCCACCAGAAAGACCTGGAGTCCGCCCAGGGCAGAAGAGCAGACCACGCGGCGCAGACCGGCATTTATGATCATTTTTTTGCAGATGAAGCAGGGGAAGGCGTCAATTTCCTGGCCGGTCCGGGGATCGCAACCGTAAATGAACATATCGCCGCCCAGCAGGCTGACTCCGGCCCGGGCGGCGTTGATGATGGCGTTCTGCTCGGCATGAACCGATCGGCATAGTTCGTAGCGCTGGCCGTGGGGAATGCCCAGACGGTCGCGCAAACAGAACCCGTGTTCCAGGCTGTCGCGGGTTTTCCGCGGAGCGCCGACGTAGCCGGTGGAAATGATCTGGTCATCACGGACAATGATGGCTCCGATAGACCGGCGGAAGCAGGTGCTGCGGCGCGAAACCTCACGGGCGATGCCCAGATAATATTCATCTTTTGAGACGCGAAGAGAACTCCTGTCTCCAGCCTGATGTTTTCTGGCCCCGGTTTTTTCTGTCGGGCTAAGTTTTTTTCTGTTCATCCGAGTTCCTCCAGTCTTGTCCACAGGTCTTCGAGCGAGCCGTCGTTGATGATGGTCAGGTCGGCCAGTTGGAGACAGACTTCGAGCTGCTGGCCGGTTTCCGAGGTGGTTTTTTCCTGCTCTTCCTTGCGCCGGAATTCATCCAGGGTGGTGGCCGATTCATTGCGGCCTCTTTTCCTGGCCCTTTCGAAACGGATTTCCAGGGGAGCGTCAACCGCCACCAGGATGAAATCCCCCAGACTTCTGAGGAAGGCCACCTCGGCCGGATTGCGGATGCTGTCAATGACCGTCGGTCCCTGGATTCTGGTCGCTACCCGCCGGGCCAGGACGGCGGGCCCGAATTTTTCCCGAAGCTCGTTGCCGCAGGCGATCAGGTGGTCGCGGCTGGCCTCCAGACCCCTGGCCTGGAGCTCCTCGCGGATGACGTCCGAAAGGGAAACATAAGCGAAGCCTTTTTTCCTGAGGAAATTTGCTACCTCGCCCTTTCCGGCGCCGTTGGTTCCGGTCAGGCCGATCAGTCTGTAAGCGGTCAGTTTCTTTTTATCCAGCATGATAATCCGGCTAAACCCTGAAAATAAGAATATATCCTAACTTCGGCTAAATTCAAAGGGGGGTTAGCATCTATCTTTCTGTGAGGGCCAGGAGATAAAGAATCCTGCGACAGATTGTCCTCTATCGTCCTCGTTCATCAATAACCCGTGGAGAACTCCTTCCGTTGCGGGGGACAGGAGACAGACCCACCGGCAATCGTGGGAACAGAGATGGTTGGAAGGGGGTTATCCGGCCAGGTTATCGGACCCGGCTGCTTCCTGCTCTTCTTTCCTTCTTCGCTTTTCTTTGTTGCGGCCGACCACCATGGAAATCAGGATGCTGAGGCCATAGAGAGCGATCATCGGCACGGCTACAATACTCTGGGTAATCATATCCGGAGTGGGGGTGATTACGGCCGCAATGACAAAGGCAGCCAGGACAGCATATTGAAAGTTTTTAATCATCCAGCGCGAGGTCAGGATGCCTATTCTGGAAAGGAAATAGACCAGGGTGGGCAACTCGAAAACCAGGGCGATTCCCAGCAGGACCTTAAGGGCGAAGCTGAAGTACTGGTCGACGGTGATGACCGGCTGGAAGTCCCGGCCCAGGGTCAGAAAGAAACGGCAGGCCCAGGGAAAAACGATAAAATAGCCAAAAAGAGCTCCGAGGGAGAAGAAAAAGGTGGTGAAAAAGACAAAGGGAATAACGTATTTCTTCTCTTTCTGATAGAGACCCGGGGAGACAAACATCCACAGCTGGTAAAAGACAAAAGGCGCGGTGATGAACAGAGCAGCCAGGAAAGATACCTTCAGGTAGAGCATGAAGGGAGCGGTCAGGGTGGTGAAGGCCAGCTTGGTTCCTTCCGGCAGATACTGGGTGACCGGTCGGGCCAGGATGGCATAGAGCTGGCGGCTGAAAATCCAGGCGGGGATAACGGCCACAATAATTGCCAGGAAAGAATAGAATAATCTTTTCCGCAGGTCCTCGAGATGTTCAAGGAAGGTCATCTCGTCAGGTGACTTTCTGGCCTTCCCCGGGCTCATCGGCTTTCAGGTCCTTTTTGATGTTGTCCTGGAACTCGTTCAAGTCTTCCTTGAACTCGGTCAGGTTGGATTTAACTTCATTGATTTCGGATTTGATCTCACTGGCGTTAATTTCTTCTTCCACCTTGTTTCTCAGCTCATCGGAAGCCTTTTTGAATTCTCTGATGGCTCGGCCTACTGATTTTCCCACCTCGGGCAATTTTTTCGGCCCGAATACCAGCAGGGCGATGATGAAGATGACGATTAATTCTGGAACGCCAATGGATCCGAACATTTTTTCCGCCAGTTAAACTATAGCCTTTAACCGGAGGTCAGTCAAGCCAGATTTGGCTTTACTTTAAGATGTCCCTCTGGTAAGATTTATTGTCTGTAAACAGGATTTAACCGGTTAAATTATGAATCAGGCTTCAAAGAAGATTTCTCTCCTTATCGTCTTGTTTCCCCTGCTGTTCCTGGTCTGCCGCTCTTCGGTGGCCATTGACCCCTGGCAGCAGGGAGTGAATAAATTGCTGACTCTCACCGGACTTGTTCAAAAAGAATATTTTGAAGAAAAAGACGCTCGCAAGCTGACCTTCTCGGCCATCAGGGGCATGCTGGACACCCTGGACCCCCATTCCTATTTTCTTGACCCGGAAGGAGCCCGGACTTTTACCGAGGATTACACCGGCAAATATTACGGCCTGGGCATTCAGATCCAGAAGCAGGAAGACAGGCTGGTGGTGATAGCCCCGATTGAGGGGACTCCAGCCTGGAGGCTGGGAATTCAGCCCGGCGATGTCATCACCCATATTGACGGTGAAAGCACCAGGCCCCTGAGCAGCACCGAAGCCATGCTCAAGCTGCGGGGAGAAAAGGGGACGAAAGTCACCATCACCATCCAGAGAGAGGGGCTGGACAAAGCCTTTGACCTGACCATAACCCGCGAGGAAATTCCGCTGAAGAGCGTTCCCTACGCTTTCCTGCTGGACGAAAAGAAAAAAATAGGTTACATCTTCGTCCGCAATTTCGGTCGCCACACTGTCGACGAACTGGAAGAAGGGCTGGAAGATCTTACGGCTAAGGGTATGGAAAGTCTGATCCTGGACCTGCGCGGAAATACCGGCGGGCCGGTTTTTCAGGCTGTCGATATGGCTGACCTCTTCCTGCCGCGTGGAACCAGGATAGTGGCCATGAGGGGCCGTAATTCTGCCTACAACCGGGATTTCTTTGCCAGCCAGGATAACCAGTATGAAAGCCTGCCTCTGGTAATTCTGATCAATACCGGTACGGCCAGTGCCTCCGAGATTGTGGCCGGAGCCATCATGGATAACGACCGCGGCCTCATTGTCGGCGAGGATTCCTGGGGCAAAGGCCTGGTGCAGACGGTTTTTCCGCTGGCGGCCGATATGGCCGTGGCCATCACCACCGCCAAGTATCTTACCCCCAGCGGCCGTGAGATCCAGAGGGATTATTCCCACCTTGAAGATTATCTTATGGCCCGCAGGGCTCCGGAAGACAAACGAGAAATCAAGTATACAGCGAAAGGCCGTAAGGTCCTCGGCCAGGGCGGGATCAGTCCCGACTACGAGGTCAAAACCGGTTATAAACCCCTGACCGTGGAGTTTTTGATCAGGGGAGCCTTTTTCAGCTACGGAAGAAAATTCAGCCAGCACCAGACCCGGCTCTCGGCCAGTTATGTTTTTCCCCAGGAATTGAAAAACGGAGCCGCAGCGGAGGGACGCCGGGTTTTTGATGACAGCTTTGAGGTCGGACCGGAAGTGATCAAAGATTTTCTGGAATTTATCGGGACGACCGGCATCAAGTACGACCTGAGCAGGCTGGACGAAGCCGAACCTGAAATAAAGAACGAACTCAAACGCGAGATTTATGCAGCTGTTTTCAGCCTGGAAGAGGGAATCAGGGCCTACCGGCAGAACGACCCGGTGGTGCTTAAAGCCATTGAAGTCATGCCCGAGGCCATCAGGTTCGTCCGGGAAAACCGTTGACCGGGCTTCAGTTCAGCCCTCCGGATAAAATGCCTCAAGGAGTGGGTGATGAAACTGGCCATCGCTTCTGACCACGCCGGGTATGATTTAAAAAAGGAAGTTATCAATTATCTCCAGTCGGCGGGAGTAGCTTTTATGGATTTTGGCTGCGGCCCCGGTGAAAGCGTCGATTACGTCGATTACGGAGCCGAAGCTGTTCGCCGGGTGGTCTCCGGTGAATTCGACCGGGCAATTCTTTTTTGCGGGACGGGTCTGGGCATGGCCGTGGTGGCCAATAAATTTCCCGGAATAATTGCCACCCCCTGCTGGGATGAATTCACAGCCACCGTCAGCCGGACCCATAACAATTCCAACTGCCTGGCCCTGGGGGGACGGGTGCTGACCTCTGAACAGGCTATAAAAATCGTCAGAATATGGCTGGAAAAGGAATTCGAGGGCGGCCGTCACGAGCGCCGGATAAAAAAGATTTTTGCTCTGGAAGAAGAACTGAATAAATTAAAATAGCTCAGGAAAGGGTGGGCTGACCGGCTGAGAGCCGGCAGCGGCCCAGAAAAGGTTGATGAGATCATGATAAAAGGAGATTGCCGATGACAGAATTCACCTCAAAAATTTCTGCCTGGTGCGAACGCATAGAGCAGAACAATATCTGGCGTCAGAAAAAATGTTTTAACCTGATTCCCTCGGAAAACACTCCATCTCTTCTGGTCAAGCTGGCCGAAATCGCCGACCCCTCCGGCCGCTACGCCGAACACCGGACAATGAAAGGCCAGGAAGTCTATTTTTACCAGGGAACGGATTTCATCCGGGACGTGGAGCTGGAGGCCAGAAAAGAACTCTGCCGTTATTTTGACTGCACCGATGTCGAGCTCCGCCCGATCAGCGGTCAGATGGCCAACGAGGTGGTTTTTAAGGGGCTGGTCAAGTTCGTTAACAGAAAGAGAGCTTCAGGACAGCCCTTCCGCCGGCTGCGGCTGGTGATGAACAACGACCTCAACAAAGGTGGACATCTCAGTTCCCAGCCGATGGGAGCCCTGTTCAACTTAGTGGAAGAGGACCCGGCCACCGGCAAGGAAAACGTGGTCAACATTCCGGTCCGCCAGGATAATCCCTATAAGGCTGACCTCGACCGGCTGGCCGAGCTGTTGAAAGAACACCGGCCGGAGCTGGTGGTCTTCGGAAAGAG
>Ga0172362_10005892_pt1 | contig 10593 bp, 5 predicted proteins | sample LakKivs1_kivu2a2_FD_114534 | JGI IMG/M metagenome (GOLD analysis project Ga0172362, IMG submission 114534) | Sediment microbial communities from Lake Kivu, Rwanda - Sediment s1_kivu2a2 | ecosystem: Environmental > Aquatic > Freshwater > Lake > Sediment | place: Rwanda: Western Province, Lake...
CCCCGGGGTGGCGCTGCGAGTGCGCCCCGGGGTGGCGCTGCGAGTGCGCCCCGGGGTGGCGCTGCGAGTGCGCCCCGGGGTGGCGCTGCGAGTGCGCCCCGGGGTGGCGCTGCGTGTACGCCCCGGGTTGACGCTGCGCGTGTGCCGCGGCGTGCCGACTCCGGTACGTCGGGCGTGATGCTCACCGGCGCTGCGGACGACGCTCGCCGGGATCCGGCGCGGTCGCCCCGCTGGCTGCTGGTCGCAGCGATCATGGGCTCCGTTGTCGCGGTCGCGCTGCGCGTGCTCGCGGTCGCGAGTGCGGGGCCGCTGTGGCGGGACGAGGCAGGCAGCGCCAGCACCGCCGCCGTCGCGACCTTCGCCGGGCTCTGGGCGCGCCAGCCGCTCGACTCGTTCCCGCTGCTCTGGCAGCTGGTGCTGCGCGCGTGGACCACCGTGCTGTGGAACGACGGCGACGTCGCGATCCGGACGCTCGGGCTCGTGATCGGCGTGGCGGTCGTCCCGGCACTCTGGTGGACGTCGCGCTCGCTCGGCGTGCTCCCGATCGCGAGCCTCGCGGCCGCGGCGACGCCGCTGCTGGTCGTGTGGAGCGGCGTGCAGAACCGCGCATACGGCCTCGGGAGCGTGCTGCTGGCGCTGCTCGTCGGCGCCGTGTGGCGCGTCGTGCAGCGCGCTTCGCCCGGACGGGTCGCCCTCGCGGCGCTGATCGCGCTGCTGGCGGTCCACACCACGTATCACCTGCCGGTGATGCTCGCGGCGGTGCTCGCCGGCGCGGTCGCCGTCGGGCTCGCACGGCGCGACCGTCGACTGATCGCGGTCGCCGCCGGGATCGGGATCGGATGCGCCGCGAGCCTGCTGCTCTATGCCGGTGTGCTCGAGCGCACGCGCGGCTACGCGAAGATGGTCTACGGCCGTGTGACGCCGGAGTCGATCCTGCACGGACTGCGTCTTGCGCTCGATCCGGGCGGCACGGTGGGGGTCGCGGCGCTCACCGCTACCGTCGCGCTGTGCGCCTGGGCGGCAATCGCTGCGCTGCGCGGTCGTGGCGCGGGCGCCCACGACGAGCGGCCCGACGTCGTCGCGGCCGGGCGGCCGGGTGCCGACGCCGCGGATGCCGTGCTGTTCGCGGCAACCGCCGGCGTCGTCGCGGCCGGCGCGCTGGTTCCGTTTCTGCTCTACCTGAGCTTCCTCGAGCAGCCCTGGTACTACCCCGGCGTCGTGCTCGTCGTGGCGATCGCGCTCGACGTGGTGCTGCAGCGCGGCGTCCTGCCGCGCGCGGTGCGGACCGGCGGCGACGTCCTGGTGGTGGCCATCCTCGTGCTCGTCGTCGTGCCGGCCGCGAAGGCCGTGACGCAGCGCCACTCCAACCTCGATCTCGTCGCCGCGTACCTGAAGGAGCACGCTCGGCCCGGCGATCTGATCGTGGTGTACCCGTGGCACTACGGGGTCTCGTTCGATCGCTACTACGACGGCGAGGTGCCGTTCATGACGGTGCCGGACGTCGCCGACCACTCGTTCCACCGCTTCGACCAGCTCGAGGGCCTGATGCGCGACCCCGAGCGCATCAAGCCGGGCTTCCGTCGCATCCACCAGACTCTCCAGGCCGGCGGCGGCGTGTGGCTCGTGGGCGCGCCGCCCGACGAGGTGCTGCCGCAGTTCCCGGTTCCCCCCGTGCCGAGCGACGACGACCCGTGGTCGTGGAGCGACAACCGCTACACCGTGCTCGCCGGGCTCCAGCTGCGCTGGGTGCTGCAGCAGTCCGCGCCACACGCTTCCACGGTCCCGCCGCTCACGGAGCGCGCGGTGCGCGACTACGAGAACGCTCCCGTCACGCTGTACTCCGTGCAGCCCCGCTGACGACATGGCATGAAAAAAAAGGGGCGAGGGGGCCTTGGCCCCCTCGCCCCGTGGCGCGACCGAAGAGCGCTCTACTCCTTGCACTTCACGGCGCTGGCCGTGCTGGTGCAGGCGCCACCCGCGGTGTCGTTGCGGTCGATCGACACCGGGCTGGTGAGCGTGACCCCGAACGGTGCGTCGGCCGGTACCGCCGGCAGGCTCGCGAGCGTCTGCTTGCGGGCCGTCACCGAGACGCGGAACTCGCCGTTGCTGCGCTTCGCGAGCTTCAGCGAGCTGCGGTTCGCATCCGTGCACTTGACGCCGCCCTTGCCGACGCTCGTGCAGCTCGCCGAGGTGAACGACAGCGCCCCGACGCTCTCCGCCGCCTGGTTGCGCACCGAGAACGACGCGCCGCCGGCGATGATGTCGGCTGCGATGGTCGGCGAGGTGCTGGCGTCGAGCCCGCCCGATGCGTTCCAGACGTCCGCGCTGGCCTTCGTGCTCTTGCGGAAGGAGATCCGGGTGATCGACAGCCCGGTCGCATCCGAGGCGTCGCAGACGTCACCCTCGGCGTCGTCGTCCAGATCCTCCTGGCCGGGGTTCGCGATCGCCGGGCAGTTGTCGATCGGGCAGCTCGTGGCATCGGGGTTGCCGAAGCCGTCGAAGTCCGGGTCGGTGCAGGTGTCGCACGCGTCGCCGATCGAGTCGCCGTCGGCGTCCGCCTGGTCGCTGTTCGGGACGTCGATGCAGTTGTCCACGTCGCCGCAGACGCCGTCGCCGTCGATGTCGTCGTCGGCGTCGAACGGGCACGGATCGCAGGCATCGCCCTGGCCGTCACTGTCGGTGTCGGTCTGGTCGTGGTTGATCGTCGCCGGGCAGTTGTCGTCGACCTGGCAGATACCGTCGTTGTCGGCGTCGTCGGCCGGCGTGCAGGTGTTCGGGTCACTGTCGGCCTGGTACACCACGCGCTCGAACGACGGGCTCGAGTTCAGGTTGACTGCCGTGCCGCAGCGGTAGCCGCCGAGTGCGAGAGCCTGCTGCGTGTGCCAGCAGACGCGCTGACCACCGTTGGCGCTCGCCACGTCGCATTTGTTCTGGTTGATCGCGTCACCCTGCGCCGCGAAGCCCCAGGAGAAGTTGTCGCCGAAGTACCAGCCGACGCCGTTGGCGGGGTGCGGTGTGTTCAGCAGCGTGGGGAGCGTCACGTCGGCGCGCGGTGCGTGCGCGGCAACGGTGAGCACGCCCGAGCCGGTGGGCCGGCAGGCGAGCATCAGGTTGTCGCCGGTGCAGGCGGCGAGCACGCCGGCCGCGGTGAGGCCGTTGTTGTTGTAGGTGTCGAGGTAGCACTGCGTCCACCCGGTGAGCGCGGTGACGTGCAGGTCGTTCGCGACACCGCTGAAGGCGCCGCTGGTGGCGGGTACGGCCAGCGCACCGACGCTCAGGAGGCCGGCCAGGATCCGATGACGCAGGCGCAGGATTCGAGATCTGTCGAGGGATCGGTTCATCGCCTTTCTTCCTTCTGCCCCTTCCGAGTGGTCAGGACGCATGTCGATTGCACGGCCGCGGGTGCCGGACGGCGCCGCGGGCTCGGGGATCGATGGGATGGTCACGGGCCCGTCCGCACGGCGCGCACGTAGCCGCCGTTGATCTTCTGGTTCGCGAGGACGTTGCCGTCGACGAAGAAGACGTACCAGGCGAAGTCGGGGTTACCGACGTACGTCGTGGACGTCCAGTAAACGTCGGACAGGGTGCAGCTGCACACGCTCGCGGTGCAGCCCGGCGCGCAGCCCGAGTCGAACGCCGCGGGCACGCTCGGACCGGGGAAGGGCACGTCGTAGTTCGCGATGCTCTGCAGCTCGCGGACGTTCGGCACGCGCCAGTCACAGTAGCCCGCGAAGCAAGGCATCGTGTTGAGCGTCGCGATCTTGACCGCGAACGCGTCGTCCCAGGTGTAGAAGTTGTCCTTGTCGTGGATGCCTTCGACGTCGTTGTCGTCGAGCTTCTCCCACATCAGACGCGTGTTGTTGTCGGTGACGGTCCCGTCGCCGTTGTCGGTCAGCGACGGAGCCGCGCCGCTCTGCGTCTCGCCGTCGTGGCCCGTGCCCGCACAGGCGATCGGGGTCCCGGCCGAGTCCCAGCAGGTGGTCTGTCCGCTCTGCGTCAGCTCGGCCGGGACGCAGCCCGACACGTCGAAGGCGCAGCCGGCGCTGCAGCCGAGCGTGCCGCCCGGGAAGCCGAGGCTCAGGCACGACGCGCCGTTGAGGTTCGCGCCGTCGCACTGCTCCGGGGCATCGATGCTCCCGTTGCCGCAATCCGACTCGGTGTAGGCGGGCAGGGCCGCGCCGCCCGACGCCGCGGTGGTGTCGTCGGAGCACTGCACCAGGTAGGCCTCGAAGTCCTCCTTCTCCTCCACCATCGGACAGGCGGCGCCGTAGCGCGTCTCCGCCTTGGCGAAGGCGTCGAGGAACTTGGTGGCGCACTTTACGAGGTCGGCCGTTCGCTTTTCGTCCTGGCCGGTCTTGGAGAAGGTCGACTCGGCCTTCATGCGGCAGGCAGCAAACTTGGACGAGGCCAGCTCCACGGCCGCCGAGCACAGCCCTGCGGGCGTCGGCGCAGCGCTCGCGGCGGTGACGACCGCCAGCAGAACCGTTGCGGCCGTGCAGGCGATGATTCTCTTCATGCTTTGGCTCTCCCGGGAGTGATTCGTTCGGGGGCGGCGGCTCGGGCCGCCCCGCGCGCGTCCACGTGCGGGGCGGAGGCCGGGCGGTAGCCCGCCCGGTCTCCGCCCCGCGGCGGTCACGGATTCGTGCAGGTCACCCTCTTGAAGTTGAGCTGCGGGTGGCAGTCGACCACGCTCGTGTGACGATCGACGCTGGTCGGCGTCGTGATCGTCGCGCGGAGCGGGGTCTGCGCGATGGTCGGCAGCGCGATCGCGAACGTCTGGCGGGTCACGGTCGTCGCCATCTTGAACACGTTGGCGACCGCCGTCTTGTTGAAGCGGATCTTGCCACCCGTCGCGTTCTTGCAGCGGATGCTGCCGCCGCCGGAGACGCGCACGCACTCGGCGCCGGTAAACGTCTCGGCATCGACGACGGTGCCGTCGCTGCGCTGCACCGACGCGGTCAGGCCCGACGCATCGACGTCGGCGAGGAAGGTCGGCGTGCTCGACGCGTCGAAGTCGCCCGACATGCCCCAGCGGTCCTTGCCGGGGAACTTGCTCTGGACGTCGAGCTTGCGCAGCGTGAGCCCGGCGCCGTCGTCGGCGTCGCAGACGTCGCCGAGCCCGTCGCCGTCGGCATCCTGCTGGTTCGCGTTGGCGTCGGCCGGGCAGTTGTCGACGCTGGTGCAGACGCCGTCGCCGTCCGGGTTGTTCGGGTTGTCGACCGGGCAGACGTCGCAGACGTCGCCGATGCCGTCGCTGTCCACGTCCGACTGGCCGATCTGGAAGGTGGTCGGGCAGTTGTCGCAGGCGTTGCCGGTGGTGTCGCCGTCGGTGTCGAGCTGGTCGGGGTTCGGCTCGCCGAAGCAGTTGTCGATCGCGTCGCACACGCCGTCCGAATCGCTGTCGCTGTTGAGCGGATCGGTCGGGCAGGTGTCGGCGTTGATCACGCTGGGGAAGCCGCTGTCGCACAGACAGTCGCCGTCGGCGTCACCGCCGTGGTTCGAGCAGTCGGCTTCGAAGTCGAAGCGCAGCTCGTCGGCGGGGAAGGCCGGGTTCGGGCTCAGCAAGGGCAGCGCGATCTTGAGCCGCGTGTCGTCGACCGCGCCGTCGAAGTCGGCGAACGACGCGTCGCCGCCCGCCGTCAGCGCGAGCAGCGGGTTCGGCGCCTCGGGCAGCTTCGGCCCGACGCCGCCGCACACGGCCGCGGTGGCGGTCAGGTAGTCCGACAGCAGGAAGCCCGGCGGCAGGGTGCCCGCCACGCTGATCAGCTCGCCGGAGACGCCGCCCGAGTAGAGGTCACACTCCTGGAAGGTCCCGGTCGCGCCGGCGAGGCACGGCACGGTCTGCGCGGCCGGCTGGTAGATGAGGATGTCGTCGGTGCCCGGAGCCACCGCGTGCGCGCCGCACAGGTCGAGGAACAGCGCGACTGCCGGCGCGGGGCCGGCGGCACCACCGGCCGCGACGCCGATGTTGTGCTGGTACGAGATGCTCACCAGCAATCCCGCGAAGGTATTGAAGGGCAGGCCGGCGGCGAGCGGGTTCGAAAACGCGAAGGCCGCGCTGTCGCCCGCGCCCGGAGTCGGCGAGGCGATGTTCAGACGACCCGCGCCGATGCCGAGCGGCGGGGTGCCCAGGAACGGCACCGCGACGTTGTCGACGAAGGCGGACGCGCCGGCTCCGCTGCTGGCGCGCGCCCAGCCGAAGGTGAGACCGAGGGTCGCGGCCTCGGTGCCGGCGCAGGTCTCGGTCGGACTGAGGATCGTGCTCGGGCCGTCGTGCACGACCCAGGTGCGCGTCTGCGCGCCTGCCGGCTGTGCTGCGGCCACCATGGCCATGAGTCCGAACATGGCTGCGAGGGGTGGGCTGGGGAACTTCATCATGACTTGGGTCCCTCTCTTCTGGGAACTCGGATTCGCTCTCGATTCTTGAAGGGTCGACACAGGGTGGGACGGGTGGGCCGGGGAGGTCGGCCGAAGCCGACCTCCCCGGGCTCCCCGGCTGGCATCAGGGCGAGGAGCGCAGGCGCGCCACGACCGCCATGTCGCCGATGTTGCCGCTTCCGAAGTCGCCGTCGAGCAGGAAGATCGGCGTCTGGAAGGTCTTGTTGGTCTGCGTCGTCCAGGCCGCACAGCTCAGGCTCGCCGTGCTCGGAATCGTCGAGGTGTACGACGAGCCGGTCGGGCAGTTGTAGATGACCACCGTGTTCGGGCAGCGGCGCGGATTGAGGATCTGCGCCTGCGCCTGACCGGTGGTGATGAACGTCTGGAGCTCGTCCTGCAAGGCCCAGCTCGCGTCGCCCTCGGCCGGACAGATCGTCGGGAGCTGCTGCAGCTTCACCTTGACCGGGAGCTGCGCCATGCCGGCACCGGTATCGCCCGCGACCGTGTTCAGCCACAGCGGATCCCAGCTCGGCGGCGACGGCGGTGCTGTGGTGTTGCTGTTCATCTGGGCGAACAGCCGCGTGTTGGTCCCGCCGTCACAGTCGACGAAGCCCGGACCGTTGCCCTCGATGCGCAGGCAGACGTAGTTGTTGCTCGCTGCCGTGGGCTGCTGCACGCGCACCACGCGCGCGTTGAGCATCTCGATCGGTGCCTTGCCGTCCATCGGGTTGATGGATCCGCCCTGCACCTGGAAGTTGCCGCTGACCGCGAAGTTGCCGCGGGTCAAGCTGCAGACCGATCCGCCACCGGTGGTGTTGCTGCCGGGGAGGCCGGAGCCCCTGAGCTGCGAGCCGTCGGACAGCGCCGTGCCGGGGCACAGCGAGCCGCTACCGGTCGACACGCCGAACGACCACAGGCCGAGGGTCGGACCGGGGATCGGGGTCGGGGTCGGGCTCGCCGTCGGCTCCGGGCTCGGGGTCGGCGTCGGGCTCGCCGTCGGCTCCGGACTCGGAGTCGGGGTGTTGTCCGGGGTCGGCGTCGGCTCGGGCGACGGCGTCGGATCCGGCGTCGGGGTCGGCGTCTGCGTCGGCTCGGGAGTCGGCGACGGGGTCGGGGTCGGCGTCGGAACCGGACTCGGCGTCGGGGTCGGCACGATGTAGCAGCCCTGGTCGCAGCCGTCGCCGTTCACTCGGTTGCCGTCGTCGCACTGCTCGCGCTTCGGCTCGAGGAAGCCATCGCCGCAGCGGCTCGGCAGGCACCAGTAGGTGAAGGTGTCGACGTCGACGCGGCCGTCGGACGCCGCGGCACGCACGCGGAAGCGGCGGCGCGCCTTCTTCCAGCTGCCGTCGGCGCGCTGGGTCATCGGGACGAAGAGCTGGATCTCACCCGAGCAGAGGTTCGGCGTATCGTTGACCACGCCCGCGTAGACCAGACGCTGGTCCTGCACGATGTACGGACCGAGACCGCCGAAGCCGAGCTCCCACTCGAGGTTGTCCTTGTTGGCGAGGTCGGCCGGGTCGTCCGCGTTACGATCCCGCTGGTCGAACTCGAAGGTCGAGACGTCCGACGGGATGCAGTTCGGCAGGCGCGGATCGGTGTTGTTGATGCAGATCTGCGTGCGGAACGTGCACAGGCCGTTGGTGAGGTCGGGATCCTCGTCGCAGTTGGGATCGCCCTCGTAGCAGACGATCTTCGACTTCGGGACACCCTTGTAGTTGCGCGCCGTCTCCGGGAGCGACAGCCACTCCTGCAGACAGTCGAGGCGCGACGTGGCACCGCCGGGGATGCACTCGTTGAGCGGTGCCGCGGTGGTGCAGTCCGCCGCGTCCGCCGGCGCGGCGGGGACCGCCAGCGCCGCGAGCGAGACCGCGAGCAGTCCGGCGCCGATCGCGCCGAGCCCGCGGTTCCGACGACGAGAGCGCGTCGGTGGAAGAGTCGTCGAGAGGTTCACGGGTTCGCTCCTTCCATCGGAGTGAGTGGTTCGGCCGGGGAGGGGCGTGTGCCCCTCCCCCGTGTGCAGGTGACGATTCTTCATCGCGCGCACCTCAGTTCGGGTTCTCGCACTGCAGCTTGGTGCTGCCCGAGTCGAAGATGCACTCGAGCGACGTCAGCAGCGACTCGCCGCACTGGCCGGTCTGTGCGAACGGCGAATCGACGACGAAGCTCACCTTGAGCGGGATCTCGCTCGGGACCACCGGGTAGAAGCCCTTCTTGCCGGTGAACTGGAACCTCATGCGTCCCGGCACGACCTTGTCCTTCGTCAGGGTGATCGTGTTGATGCCCTTGATGAGCGGCACGATGCGGCCGACGTTCTTGTACTTCCAGCCGGAGGTCGTGGCCTTCCAGCCGACGCGCAGTGCTGCGTTGTACGCGCCGCCCGGGATCGTGGCGTCGAGCACTTCCTCGCCGTCCGGATCCTCGAAGCGGAAGCGCACGCCCTTGGCGATCGGGTCGATCGTCGGGGTCGTCGGCACCGTGACGGTACCGGTGAACTTCAGCGTGTCGTCCGACTCCGGCGTGTGGATGCGCTTGAGCAGGATGACCGGGTTCACGATGTCGACCGGCTCGATGTTCGTGCAGGCGTCGCAGACGTTGCCGACGCCGTCACCGTCGTCGTCGGCGAAGGTCGGGTCGGCCGTCGTCGGGCAGTTGTCCTGCTCGTCGCAGAGGCCGTCGAAGTCGGTGTCGGGCTTCACCGCGTCGGCCGGGCAGGCGACGCCGCCGTCGCAGAAGTCCTCGAGGTCGCAGTCGTCGGCGACCGGACGGCACGAGGTCGTGCTCGGCTCGCGAACGTCGGTGCCGCAGGCTGGTGCGACGCCGTCGCAGTAGTCGGCGATGTCGCAGAAGCCGGCCGACGCGCGGCACAGCACCGTGTCCGGCAGCACACTGTCCGCCGGGCAGGGCTTGTTGACGCCGTCGCAGAAGTCCTGCGCGTCGCACACGCCGCTGACCGGACGGCACAGCTTGGTGGTCGGCGAGATGTTCTCGACCACGCACTGGTGATCGATGCCGTCGCAGAAGTCGTCCTCGTCGCAGAGGTCGCTCGCGGCGCGGCAGAGGCGGGTGCCGGCGGGGACGACGTTGTCCGTGCCGCAGACGTGGCTCACACCGTCGCAGAAGTCGTCGGCGTCGCAGATCGTCGCCTCGGGGCGGCAGACGCGGATGCCGGCGCCAACCACGTTGTCGGTGCCGCAGGTGAAGCTCGAGCCGTCGCAGAAGTCGTCGACGTCACAGACCGTGGCCGTCGGGCGGCAGACGCGCGTCGCGGCCGCGACCGGGACGTCGGCCGGGCAGGTGGCCGCGCTGCCGGTGCAGAGCTCGTCCTCGTCACAGATGCTCGCCTCGGGGCGGCAGTTCTGGCCGGCGGCGCGGAACTGGCAGGTCGAGGTGCAGCAGGTTCCCGCCGCACCGTTGTTGCCGGCGCCGAGATCGCACTGCTCGAACGGCGCGTCGATCACACCGTTGTTGCACAGCGACTCGAGGGTGACGTTCACGAAGTGACCGTCGTTCGCCTGGGTCCGCGCGGGCGAGCCGGGGTAGGCGCCGGCGCTGATCGGGCTGCCGCCGCTGGTCGAGAGGCCGCCGCGCACCGCGCACTCCGGCGCGTTGGTGCCGAAGACGCTCACCCTGCTCCGGCAGGACGGGTTGAAGCCCGTGAAGGTCAGCGTGTGGTTGACCGGCGAGCCGTTGCTGACGCCGGTGATCACCGCCGTCGTGCTCTGGCTGAACGGCACGTTGCCGTTGCCGCCGGCTTCTCCGAGGTCAGCCGGGTTGCCGAGGTTCAGCGAGCCCGAGGCGAGCGTGCCGCCGGTCTGGGTGCCGGTCGTGCCGCCGACCTGGGCCTGGGCTTGGCCGCCGCCGCCGTCGGCGATGCGGTTCATGTCACCGAGGATGTTCGAGCTCAGGTTCAGCCGGTAGGCGCCGGGTGCCGTCGCCTGGAAGCTGACCGTGTAGTTCACGGTCAGCGCCTCGGTGCGCGACGCGCCGAAGAACTGGAACCCGTCGTAGTCGGCCGCGACCATGAACGCGTAGCGCGTGGTGAACGACGTGCTGGTCGACGACTGGATCGCGACCGTCGACAGGCGCTGGAAGCGCGGGTTGCTCGTGCTCACCTCGTCGTTCGAGTTCGTACCGCCCTTCGCGATCGACAGGTTGGCGATCGACTGCGCGTGCGCCGTGCCAGCCCCGACGGAGAGCGCGATCGCCGCCGCGATC
>Ga0172362_10005893_pt1 | contig 10592 bp, 9 predicted proteins | sample LakKivs1_kivu2a2_FD_114534 | JGI IMG/M metagenome (GOLD analysis project Ga0172362, IMG submission 114534) | Sediment microbial communities from Lake Kivu, Rwanda - Sediment s1_kivu2a2 | ecosystem: Environmental > Aquatic > Freshwater > Lake > Sediment | place: Rwanda: Western Province, Lake...
ACGGCGAGCAAGCTCGCCCGCTTAAGTGAGTTACGGCGATGATCCTGGGCTCCCACACGATATTCTGTGCCTACGGCTTCTGGTTGCCGAACGATCCGCGGGGATCCTGGTCCGACTTCGTCAGGGCATGGGAGCTTGTCCGTTTCGGCAAGGCGACCAAGGTGGAGACGCACAGGTCCGTCGCGCACGTTCAGCACGATGCGGCGCTTCGCCTGCAGGCGAAGAGCGCGCTGAGGTACCCGCCCGTTGTCTTCACCGGCCGGCAGGCACAATCCATCGGCAACGGTTTTGCCAGGGCCGTGACGGACAGTGGTTATGTGATCCACGCCTGTTCCATCCTTCCCCAGCACGTCCACGTGGTCCTGGCGCCCCATGAGAGGGGCTACCGCCGGATTGCCGGGCACCTGAAGGCCCGCGCCACGCAGCAACTCCTGGCCGACGGTCTTCATCCTCTGTCATCGCCGGCCCACGGAACGGCGTCTGCGCCGTCGCCCTGGGCTCGTCTTGCCTGGCACGTGTACCTGAAGGACGCACTTGCCTTTCGCAGGGCAATACGGTACGTGCGGGACAACCCGCTCAAGGAAGGCAAGCCCCCGCAGCACTGGACGTTCGTTACGGACCCTTAGCGGCGGGGCTTGCCCCGCGCGTGCTGTTGGCGGGGCTTGCCCCGCGCGTCTGAAAAACTGGCCCGTGGAGAGCTGGGGCGAATAGCCCATGCCCGTGTGGGAAATCCTGGGTCTGGCGGTGGCGCTGGGCCTCGACGCGATGAGCGTGGCGGCCGCGGTGGGGGTGCGCTGGCACGGCGCGCGGCAGAAGTTCCGCCTCGCCTGGCACGCGGGGCTGCTCCAGTTCCTCATGCCGCTGGCCGGCTGGGCCGCCGGGCGACAGCTCGCCGAGCTGCTGGCCTCCTGGGGCGCGTGGCTGGCCGGGGCGCTGGTGTTCGCCGTGGGGGTCAAGATGCTCTACGAGGCCCTCCAGAGCCGCCCCGGGGCGGTGGAGGAGACAGTCGAGCGGGCGGCCGAGCACGCGGCCGAACGCCGCGCCGCGGGCGGGCGCCCGGCAAGCTCAACTGCCAAGGGCGACCCCACGCGCGGCTGGTCGCTGGTTGTCCTGTCGGTCGCCACCAGCCTCGACGCGCTGGTGGTGGGCTTTTCGCTGGGGCTGAGGGGCAGCGGGCGCATCTGGTGGGCGGCGGCGGTCATCGGCGTGGTCGCGGCCGCGATGAGCCTGGCCGGCGTGGCCATCGGCAAGCGCGTCGGTGCGGCGGTGGGCCGCCCGGCCGAGGTCGCCGGCGCGCTGGTCCTGATGGCCCTGGGCGCCAGCTTCCCGCTGTGGTGAGCGGGCGCAGCGGGGCGGGGGGCTTGCGAACCGCGAGCGTCATGCCGGGGGCGATCCCTGATTCACGAGCGCCCGCGCCGCCGCGGCGGGGCGGTCACTTCTTCTCTTCGGGCTTCGGCGGGGCGACGACGCGGATGCTCAGCTCGGCAAGCTGCCGCTCGTCGACCTCGCTGGGCGCGTCGGTCAGCGGGCAGGTGCCCTTCTGCGTCTTGGGGAACGCGATCACGTCGCGCAGGCTCGCCCCGCCGACCATCATCATCACGATGCGGTCCAGCCCCAGCGCCAGCCCGCCGTGCGGCGGCGCGCCGTAACGCAGCGCGTCCAGGAAGAACCCGAACCTCCCCTGCGCCTCGGCCTGGCCGATCCCCAGCAGCCCAAACACCCGCCGCTGCATCTCCAGGTCGTGGATACGGATCGACCCGCCGCCCAGCTCCATCCCGTTGCAGACGATGTCGTACGCGCGGCTGCGGACGGCCGACGGGTCGCTGTCCAGCAGGTGCACGTCCTGCGGCTTGGGGGAGGTGAAGGGGTGGTGGAGGCTGTCCCAGCGCCGCTCCTGCTCGTTCCACTCCACCAGCGGGAAGTCGGTCACCCACAGCCACTCGTAGCGCCCCTCGTTGATCATGCCCCGCTGCCGCGCCAGCTTGCAGCGCAGCTCGCCCAGCACGCGGTGCACCACGGCGTGGCGGTCGGCGGCGAAGCACAGCAGGTCGCCCACCTTCGCGCCGGCCGCGGCGATCAGCTCGCCCGCCACGGGCGCGACGAACTTCGCCAGGCCCGTCTCGCACGCCGCCGGGCCGGTCACCTTCGTCACCGCCAGCCCCTTGGCGCCGAAGCCCTTGGCCCACTCCGCCAGGCCGTCGGTCTCCTTGCGCGTCAGCGCCCCGCCTCCGGGCACGACGATGCACTTGACGGTCCCGCCGGCGGCCAGCGCCTGGCGGAACACGCCGAAGTCCATCTTGCCCGCCACGGGCGAGATGTCCACCAGCTCCATGCCGAAGCGCAGGTCCGGGCGGTCCGAGCCGAAACGCCCCACCGCCTCGGCGTAGCTCATCACCGGCACGGTCTGCGGGAAGGGCTTGCCCGCCAGCTCGCAGATCGCCCGCATCACGCGGTCCACCACCGCCATCACGTCGGCCTCCACCGCGAAGCTCATCTCCATGTCGAGCTGGGTGAACTCCGGCTGGCGGTCGGCGCGCAGGTCCTCGTCGCGGAAGCAGCGGACGATCTGGTAGTACCGCTCCAGCCCGCCGACCATCAGGATCTGCTTGAAAAGCTGCGGGCTTTGCGGCAGGGCGTAGAACGTGCCCTTCTGCAGGCGCGACGGGACCAGGAAGTCCCGCGCGCCCTCCGGCGTGCTCTTGGTCAAAAACGGCGTCTCCACCTCCACGAAACCCGCCTCGTCCAGCACCGCGCGCATCGTGCGGCAGATCTGGTGCCGCAGGCGCAGCGCGCGGACCATCTCCGGCCGGCGAATGTCCACGTAGCGGTACTTCAGCCGCGTCTCCTCGGCCACGTCGGTGTACTCGTCGGGGCTGAAGGGCACCACGTCGGAGCGGTTGAGGACAACCAGGTCGTCGGCAAGGACCTCGATCTCGCCGGTGGCGAGCTTGGGGTTTACGCGCTCGGGCCCGCGCGGGCGCACGCGCCCCGCCGCCGAGATCACCCACTCGCCGCGCAGGCTGTCGGCCAGGTCGTAGCGCGCCTTGCCCGCCGCGTCGTCCGCGGCCGGCATGTCGAAGACCACCTGCGTGACGCCCTCGCGGTCGCGCAGGTCCACGAAGATCACCCCGCCGTGATCGCGGTAGCTGCGCACCCACCCGCACAGCCGCACGTGCTGCCCGCAGTCGGCCATGCGGAGTTGCCCGCAGGTGTGCGTCTTGTTCAACGCCTCGTCGCTGTACGTTCCGATCATGGGTCCGCTCTCGGTGTCCAGCCGCAGCCGGCGGCCGGCAAAGAAGGCAACAGTGTACCCTCCGCCGCCGCCTTTGCAACTGCCCGGCAGCGCTCCGGAGCCGGTTGCGTTGTGCCCCCCCAAAGCAAGTCAGGCCCGGGTAGCGCGGCCTATCGAGGCCGCGAAGGGTTGGTTGCCGAAGGTTTCGCGGCCTGGATAGGCCGCGCCACTGCCACAACGCAACCGGCTCAGCGCTCCGAGCTGCGCGACGGCAGCCGCTCGATGGGGACGCCGCGTCCATGATCCTACCCGCGGCGCAACAGCGTTGCCCCTTGCCGTTGCTCGGTGTGGCGGGCCAAGACACCCGGTTACGTGCCGGGCGACACCCGACACGCGTCACTTTCTGCCCGTCAGTACCACACCATGACCAGGAGGTTGGGTTCCGGGCGTTTGCCTTCCATGGTGCCGATGATGTGCCCGACGTGCTTGATCTCGACCTTCTCGCTGTCGAGCCAGTCGTTGATCTGCGCCTGGAGGTTCTCCAGCGGGACGGCGGCGATCTTGGAATGGAACAGCCGGCAGCGCGTCGCGCCCGTGCCGTTGACGTTCACCGGGCGGTGGTAGGTCTTGGCCTTCTCCAGGCCGAACGCCGCCCCCGCGGCGTGTACGCCGAAGGTCCTGATCCCGTCAGGCTCCTGGCCGTGCTTCGTCGGGCCTTCCGGCTCGACCAGGCGGATGGGTTCGTCCTCCCCGCCGCGCGGGGGGATGGGCTTGTCGCTGGCCGTCGCGTCGTCGCTGCTCATGTCGGCTCTCCCGCATCCAAAAAGTGGAACGTACAGGGCAGATTGCTCGTCGGATGCGTATTATAGCCATGGCGGTCGGCGGTGCAACCCCGCCGTGCCGGCCCGCAGCGGCCGGTTGTGCCGGCGTCGGTGTTCAAGCAGAAAACGCGGGCCAAGCTCGCCCGTTCGGGACCCTGTGCATGCGTGACGGGAAGTACGTCGTGCTGGCCGTGTTCGTCCTCATCATCGGCGCGGCGGTCGGCATCCAGCAGTTCGTGTATCGGGGCGGCGGCGACGGCATTGCGCCGCCGCCGCTGGCGGCTGCGTCGACCGGCAGCCCGCTTCGCCCCGTCGACGTGGGGCAGTTCCGGGGCTTCTCGCTGCAGCTTCAGAGCGCGCATCCTCGCCACCCCTACGAGCAGTACATCCGCGAGATCGCCGACACCGGCGCCAACACCGTCTGCCTCGTCATCGCCGCCTACCAGGAGAACGGCAAGTCCACCAGCATCTTCGTCGACAAGCGGCGCGTCCCGTCCGACGAGCGGCTCAAGAAGCTCGTCGCCCACGCCCACGGCCTGGGCCTTCGCGTCGTGCTGATGCCCATCGTCCTGCTGGAGAACCCCGAGGCCGGGGAGTGGCGCGGCGCCATCGCCCCCCGCAACTGGGACGACTGGTGGGAGGACTACTACAACTACGTCCTGCCCTACGCCGAGCTGGCCGAGGAGGCGAAGGTCGAGATGTTCGTCGTCGGCTCGGAGCTGGTCACCACCGAGCGCGACTACCCCGACCGCTGGCGGACGCTCATCGCCAAGATCCGCAAGGTCTACGGCGGCTATCTCAGCTACTCGGCCAACTGGGACCACTACACGCCCGTCACGTGGTGGAAGGACGTCGACGTCATCGGCATGACCACCTACTACGACCTCACCGGCGGCAAGGAGGTCACGCTGCCGCGCCTCGAGGCCAAGTGGCGCGATATCCGCAAGACGATCCTCGCCTGGCAGAAGACCATCGGCCGGCCCATTCTGTTCACCGAGGTCGGCTGGCCCAACCAGGTCACCTGCGCCCAGTATCCCTGGGACTACACGCGTTCGACGGACAAGACCGACCCGGCCGCACAGGCGATCTGCTTCGACGCGTTCCTCCGGACGTGGATTTCCGAGCCGGCCGTCGCGGGCTTCCTCGTCTGGGAGTGGCGCAACTACCCGGAGCAGAAGACCGGCCCGGACGACCCCAGCTACATTCCCTGCGGCAAGCCGTGCCTCGACGTGATCCGCAGGCACTTCCAGGCCCCCGGCTCCAAGGCCCGCCTGCCAATCGCGCCGCCAGCGGCCGCAACCGCGCCGACCACCGCGCCGACCACCGCGCCATCCTCGCCGGAATGACGCCGCGGCACGCTCGCAGCCACGATCCCGATATGCGTCGGGATGGCAATCCACCCCAAGACCCAACGGAGCCGCCGCGTGTCGCGGCGGATGCCTCCAGCCACGGCGCCGCACGCCGCGGCGCGGCCTTTTGACGGCCGCCCAGCCGGCGAGTAACATGCCCCCTTGCCGACGCCGGAAGGAGCCGTCGCGATGCCGAAGCTGGAAGACGCCGTCAACGCGCTCAAGTACGACGCCAACGGGCTGATCCCCGTCGTCTGCGTCGACCACGGCAGCCGCCAGGTGCTCATGGTCGCCTACATGAATGCCGAGTCGCTGCTGGAGACGATCCGCACCGGCAGGACGCACTTCTGGTCCCGCAGCCGGCGGAAGCACTGGATGAAGGGCGAGACCTCCGGCCACGTGCAGGAGGTCAAGGCCGTCTACACCGACTGCGACATGGACACGCTGGTGATGGAGGTGGTCCAGCACGGCGCGGCCTGCCACGAGGGCTACTATTCGTGCTTCTATCGCAAGCTCGACCCCGACGGCGGCTGGAAGGTCGTCGCCGAGCGGATATTCGATCCCGGCAAGGTGTATGGGAAGTAGCCTCCAGCTTCCAGCGGCCAGCTTCCAGCAAGACAGGCGCCGTCTCCCGCCTGAGCTGGAAGCTGGTAGCTGGAAGCTGGTAGCTGGAAGCTTTCCTGCATGATGCAAGGCGACGTTCCATTCGAGCCCGGCGGCGCGGCCGGGCGGGCCTGGCGCGCGGCGCTGCTTGCGGCGGGGCTGGGCGCCATCGCCGTGCTGGCGGTGCTGTACGCCGTGGCGCTGCTGCCGGCGTGGTGGCACCTGGCCGCCGCCGTCGTGGCCGGGGTGTTCCTGGCCGAGCGGGCGCTGCGCCTGGTCGGCGCGCGCGACATCCGCGAGCACCTGAGGCGGCAGTGGCTGGATTTGCTTCTCCTGGCGGGCGCGGGCGCGGGCGTGGCGGCCGGGACCGCCGGTTGGGGCCGCTGGACCTCCATCGCGGCGATGTACGTGCTCGTGTCGCGCACGTGGCTGCTGGTGGGGCCGCGGCGGCGGACGGCGTTTCTGAACGTCCTGCTGGCCGTCGCGGCGGCGGCGGCCGTCGCGGCGCTCGTGGGGGAGTACGGCTTCCGCCAGCCGCCGCTTCGCGTCGGCGTCCTGCACGCCGTGCAGACCGTCGTGGTGGCCATGTTCGCGCTGGACCGCGTGGTGCGCCTCGAGTCCGCCGCCGACCGCAGGCGATACTTCCGCGAGAACTGGCTGGACTTCGCCCTGCTGGCGGCCGCCGTCGCGGTGGTCCTGGTCGGCAGGCAGTTCCTGGCGAAGGTCATGTCGGCCGGGGCGCTGTACGTCATCATCACGCAGGCGTACATCCTGATCTCGCTGGTGCTGCGGGGCGTGGGGGCCAACCTGCAGTTCGCCAGCAGCGGGCTGCATCCCACCTGGCTGCTGATCGGCAGCTTCGCGGTGCTGTGCCTGGCCGGCTCGGGGCTGCTGATGCTTCCGGCCGCCAGCCCGCCCGGCCAGCCCATGTACTACCAGGACGCCCTGTTCACCGCGACCAGCGCCACCTGCGTTACGGGGCTGGTCGTGCGCGACACGGGCAGGGACTTCACGACCTTCGGGCAGGGGGTGATCCTGGTCCTCATCCAGCTCGGCGGGCTGGGCATCACGATGTTCGGCACGGTCCTGGCGCTGCTGGTGGGCAAGGGCATGTCCGTCCGCTCCAGCGACGCCTTCGGGCAGATCATCGGCTCCGAGGGCATCGGGCACCTGGCGCGGGTGGCCAAGTTCGTCGTGGCCGTCACGCTGGGCCTGGAGGCCCTGGGCGCGTTGTTGCTGTATCCGATGTTCGCCGCGCCGGCCGGCGGACACGTGCCCTCCCCCGCCCACGCCGTGTGGGACAGTGTCTTCCATAGCATCTCGGCCTTCTGCAACGCCGGCTTCTCGCTGTACGGGGCAAACCTGATGCAGGGCGTCCGCGAGGGCTGGAGCCAGCCGCTGCGCGACCATTGGCAGGTGCTGGGGGTTTTCGCGCCTCTCATCGTCCTGGGCGGACTGGGCTTCCCCGTGCTGCAGGAATCGGCCCGCTACGGCTGGGACGCCGCCGTCCGCTGGTCGCGCCGCCTGCGCGCGGGGCGGCTCCGCTCGCCCGCCGTGCCGCATCCGCGCCTCAGCCTGCACGCCAAGCTCGTGCTGAGCGCCTCGGCGCTGCTGATCGTCCTCGGCGCCGGCGCGCTGATGCTCGTCGGCCCGCCCGTGCGGCCTCCCAGCCCCGAACGCATGCCCATCACCGGACCGGGCAGCCTCATGCGCCAGGACCCGGCACGCTGGGCCAACATGCCCTTCGCCCGCCGCCTCGAGGCGGCCGTCTTCCAGTCCGTCACCGCACGCACCGCCGGCTTCAACACCATCGACATGCGCGACGACCTGTCCGACGCCGGACGGCTGGTCGTCTGCGGCCTGATGGTCGTCGGCGGCAGCCCCGCCAGCACCGCCGGCGGCATGAAGACCGTCACGCTGGCCGTCCTGCTCATCGCCGCCTGGTCCGTCGTCCGACGCCGCGGCGAGACCGAGAGCTTCGCTCGCAGCATCCCGGCCGTCATCCTCCAACGCGCCGTCACCGTCGCGGCGCTGTACCTGGGCCTGGTGGGCCTGGTCACGCTGCTGCTGTGCGTGGCGATGCCCGGCTGGAACTTCATGGACCTGCTGTTCGAGTCGTGCAGCGCCTGCGGCACGGTGGGGCTGTCGGCCGGCGTGACCGCCAAGTTGACGCTGATGGGAAAGCTCGTCATCATAGGCGGCATGTTCGCCGGGCGCATCGGGCCGCTGACGCTGCTGCTGGCACTGACCAGCGGCCTGCGGCCGGTCCGCTACGCCTACCCGTCCGAGAACGTCGTGCTGGGTTGACCATGGAACGATTCGCCGTCATCGGGTTGGGGCGGTTCGGCAGCCGCCTGGCCACGTCGCTGGCCGACGCCGGCGCCGAGGTCATCGCCGTCGACCGCAGCCGCCAGCTCGTCGAGGAGATCAAGGACCGCGTCACGCTGGCCGTCTGCCTCGACGCCACCGACGAGCAGGCCTTGCTCGCCCAGGGCATCGACAAGGTTGACGTGGCCGTCGTGGGCATCGGCGCCGCCTTCGAGGACAACGTCCTGACCACCGTCATCCTCAAGCAGATCGGCGTGCCACGCGTCATCAGCCGCGCCACCACCCCCGTCCGCGCCCAGATCCTCTCCCGCGTCGGCGCCGACGACATCGTCAATCCGGAGCAGGAGTCGGCCGACCGGTGGTCCGACCGCCTGCTGGCCCCGTCGATCCTGGAGCGGACGGTGCTGGCCGACGGGCACAGCCTGGCCCAGGTGGAGGCCCCGCCCAGCTTCCACGGCAAGACGCTGGCGGAGCTGGCCGTCGGCACGCGCTACAAGGTGCTGGTGGTGGCGATCCGGCGGAAGGTGCAGCCGGGCGGCGACGAGGCCGCCGGCGGCGAGACGATCGTCAGCGCCCCCGGGCCCAACAGCGTGATCCAGCCGGGCGACGTGCTGGTGGTCATCGGCACCGACGAGGCGATCCGCAGCTTCCCCTCGCGATAGCCCCCGCGGGCGCTACGGCGCCTGGCGGTCGGGCTCGTCGTGGACCAGGCCGTTGTCGGCGTCGGTGTAGCTGCCGGGGTCGCGCCCCTCCTCGATCCAGGCGATCTTGCGGACCCGCCGCTCGTGCCGCCCCCCCGGCTCGAAGTCGGTGCTCAGCCAGCTTATCACGATCCGCCGGATCAGTTCCTCGCCCAGCACGTCGCTGGCCAGGCACAGCACGTTGGCGTTGTTGTGCCGGCGCGACATCTGCGCCGTCAGCTCGTCGTGGCACAACGCCGCACGCACCTTCTTGATCTTGTTGGCGCAAATCGTCATCCCGATACCGCTGCCGCACACCAGCACCGCGAAATCGCACCGCCCGTCGGCCACCGCCGTCGCCGCCGGCCACGCCAGGTCCGGATAGTCGCAGCTCCGCGAGCTCGTGGTGCCCATGTCGACCACCTCGTGCCCGCGCTCGCTCAGCAGGACGGCCACCTTCTCCTTCACGGCGTGACCGCGATGGTCGGCAGCAACGGCGATCCTCATGACAAACCTTCCTTCAGCACGGCGCGCAGCGCCCGCTCGATCCGCCTGGCCGTCCGGCGATAGACCTCGATACCCGACCCCATCGGGTCGGCGATGTCGCCCCGGGCATCCAGCAGCCGGACCTTCCCCGCCGCCTCCGGGACCATGCCCGCCACCTCCTCGGCGTGCATCCTCGTCATGCACAATACCACATCCGCCCGCCGAATCAACTCCCCAGTGAGCCGCCGGCTGCGATGGCCGGAAATGTCCGCCCCCAGCGCCGCCGCCGCCGCCACCGCGTTGGCCGAGGCCGGCGCGCCGTCGGAGGTGAACAGCCCCGCCGACAGCACCTCCACGCCGTCGCCGCCGCCCTTGGCGACCAGCATCCGCCGGGCGATGCCCTCGGCCATCGGGCTGCGGCACGTGTTGCCCGAGCAGACGAACAGCACCGTCTTCCGCGCCGCCAGCAGCCGCCCCAGCTCCGACTCGCCGTAGACGCCCTCCCGCACCACCGCCCAGCCGTCGCCCTCGCAGCGCACGATCGTGCTGTCGCGCCCGTGACGCGTCGGCCCGGCGTCCAGCAGCAGGTCGACCCGACCGTCCAGGTCCGCCAGCACCTCCGCCGCCGAACGCGGCGACGGCCGGCCCGCCAGGTTCGCGCTGGGCGCCACGATCGGCAGCGCCACACGCGACAGCATCGCCAGCGCCGCCGGCTGGTCCGGACAGCGCAGCCCGATGATCCCCGCCGACACGAGACGCTCGTACAGCCCCTCGCGGCGACGCAGCCGCGCGTCGGCCAGCCGACCCCCCGTCGCCACCAGCACCGTCACCGGACCGGGCCACGCCGCCGCGATGATGCGCTCGGCCGAAGCGGGCATCTCGGCCACGTAGCGCCGCGTGTCCGCCGGGCGGGCGAGGTGGACCGTGAACGGCCGCGCGGGGCGGGCCTTCAGCTCGCGCAGACGTTCCATGGCGCGGGCGCTGGTGGCCGCCGCCGCCACGCCGTACACCGTCTCCGTCGGAAACGCCACCAGCCCCCCGCGGCGCAGCAGGCGTGCGGCGGCCTCCGACGCGTCGGCAATTTCGCGCGCCG
>Ga0172362_10005894_pt1 | contig 10592 bp, 7 predicted proteins | sample LakKivs1_kivu2a2_FD_114534 | JGI IMG/M metagenome (GOLD analysis project Ga0172362, IMG submission 114534) | Sediment microbial communities from Lake Kivu, Rwanda - Sediment s1_kivu2a2 | ecosystem: Environmental > Aquatic > Freshwater > Lake > Sediment | place: Rwanda: Western Province, Lake...
ACTACCGCTGGGGAAGGCTGAACACCGCCGATGGAAAACTGCGCGACACCGGGAAGGAATGACAAGACATGGCTCCGTGATGAATGGAGCTCAGGTTGTCCACCCCCTTCATACCTGTTGAATCTCGCCTTCTTCGTGTCCTTCGTACCTTCGTGCCTTCGTGGCCTTCTTCCCCTCTGTGTGTGCAAAAGAATCGTGGGCATTCGCATATGGAGCGATAACGGGCGTAGGGGCGGGCCGAGGACGTTTTCAATATTCCTCTTCCATTCTTAACGTCCGAGTTGCCCGCCCTCTTGGGGATGAACGGCAGGGCAGGCAAACTCGGTCCGACCGAAGACGGTCGGGCGTTAAATAAGGAGATGAATTTGATGGAATACGCCCTCGGCCTGCCCCTACCCCGCGATTCCGCCGGACTCAGCACAACTGCATCCTGTGGGCGCCCACAATTCCTTTACAGACCCTTTTCCTCTTCACGTTGCATTTCTCCCTCCATTCCGCTACAATGTTTCGCGATTCGATTCAGCATTCACATCACCTGCAAATCCGTTTCAGGAGGAAACGCGTGAAGGTAACACGGTTCAGCGGCAATCCGATCATCACGCCCGCCGACGTGCCGCCGTCGCATCCCGATCTCGAAGTGATCTGCACGTTCAACGCGGGAGCCACCATGTTCCGGAAGCAGACGCTTCTGATGATCCGCGTGGCGGAGCGCCCGAAGCAGGAGGAAGGCTGGGTGTCGTTCCCCGTGCTGAACGCCGAAACGCGCGAGATCGAAGTGCACCGGATCGCGAAGAACGATCCCGGGCTGGATGCGACCGATCCGCGCGTCTTCCGGTACAAGGGCGCGGCGTACCTGTCGTCGATCTCGAGCCTGCGGCTGGCCCGCAGCAAGGACGGCTTCCGCTTCACGGTCGACCCACAGCCGGCCATCCGGCCGCAAGAGCCGTACGAGGCGTTCGGCACCGAAGACGCCCGCATGACGCGCATCGGCCGCACCTGGTACATCAACTACAGCGCTATCGCCGCCACGGGCATCACCACCGGCCTGATCACCACCACCGATTTCCAGTCATACGAGCGGCACGGCATCATCTTCTGTCCCGATAATCGCGACGTGGTGTTCTTCCCCGAGAAGGTGAACGGGAAGTACGCCTGCTATCACCGTCCGGCCCCGAAGCACCTTGGCACGCCGGACATCTGGTTCGCGACCTCGCCAAACATGATCCACTGGGGCGAGCACCGCCACGTGATCGGCGCCCGGCCTGACGCATGGGACTCCGGGCGAGTCGGCGGCGGGGCACCGCCATTCAAGACCGACCGCGGCTGGCTCTCCATCTATCACGGCGCCACCCCCGACGACTGGTACTGCCTCGGCGCCATGCTTGCCGATCTCGACCAACCTTACCGCATCATCGCCCGCACCCCGCAGCCGATACTCAAGCCGGAGACCGATTACGAGCTGAAGGGATTCTACGGGCACGTCGTCTTCACCTGCGGAGCCACGCTCGCCGGCGAGACCATTCGCATCTACTATGGCGCCGCCGACACCGTGATGGCCGTGGCGGAAGTCAGTTTGACTGAGCTGCTCGATGCGCTCGGAGCCTAGCGGAAGGGCGGGCAACAGTGGCCCGCCCCTACAAGGATTCCGTCATTGAAGTACGAATGGCACTGGTGTAGGGGCGGGCCACTGTTGCCCGCCCCGGCGTGCGTCGCAGACGCACGCCACCCACATACGCAGCCTGTAGCCTGCGGCCTTCTTCATCGTTCATCGTTCATAGTTCATCATTCCCCTGAGGTTTCCCAATGAACGTTTCCTATGATCATCGTGCGGTGAAGATCGACGGCAACCGCGTGATCCTGCTGAGCGGGGCGATTCACTATCCGCGCAGCACCCCCGAAATGTGGGCTCCGATGCTGAAACGAAGCCGCGACGCCGGGCTGAACACCATCGAGACCTACGTGTTCTGGAACCTGCACGAGCGGACGCGCGGCGTGTTCGACTTCTCCGGCCGGCTCGACTTGCTGCGGTTCTGCAGGCTTGTGCAGGAGCACGGGATGTACATGATCCTGCGGATCGGGCCATACGTATGCTCGGAGACGAACTACGGCGGGCTGCCCCCGTGGCTGCGCGACGAACCGGGCATCCGGATGCGGACGTTCAGCGAGCCGTTCATGGCCAGGATGGGCCGCTGGATGCATTTCCTGTGCGATTACCTGAAACCGGCGTTCGCGCCCAATGGCGGGCCGATCATCCTCGCACAGATCGAGAACGAATACGACAATCTGGCGCCCCGCTACGGCGAAGACGGCCAGAAATACCTCCGATGGATCTCCGAGCTGAGCGCCGAGCTGAACGTGGGCGTGCCGTGGATCATGTGCAGCGGTGCCGCGCCCGGCGTGCTCGAAACCATCAACGGCTTCTCCGCCTACAACGACATTGCCAAGCACCGGCAGAATCACCCCGACCAGCCGGCCGTGTGGACCGAGCATTGGACGGGCTGGTACAACACGTTCGGCAATCCGCGCCATCCGCGAAGCTCGGAGAAAACGTCCTACGCCGACGCCCGGTTCTTTGCCCAGGGGGGCACCGGCGTCAACTACTACATGTGGCACGCCGGCACGAATTTCGACCGCGAGCCGATGTACCTGCAATGCCCCGACTACGGGTTCTACGCCCCGCTCGACGAGTACGGCCTGCCTACCACGAAGTGCAATCACCTCAGCCGCCTGCACCACGTCCTGCTCGACTACGCGGGCGTGTTGCTGGCGGTCGATCCGCCGGAGCCGCAATCGCTCGGCCCGCAGCAGGCGGCGTACGCCTATTCCAGCGGCGGGCGCTCGCTCGTGTTCATCCTGAACAACGATCCGGCCGCTTCGGCCACCGTCACGTTCGAAGGGCAGCAGTACGAGCTGCCCGCGGAATCTGTTTCCCTGATCGGCGACGGCAAGCTCCTGATGAACACCGGCAGGATTGACCCGAAGGACCAGATCACGCGGGCGATGAAGCCGCTGCCGAAGAACGCGATCGGGCGGTTCGCGTGGTGGCTGGAGCCGCTGCCCGCCGAACGCCCCGCCGACCTCGAGGCGATAACCGCCGAGCAGCCGGTCGAGCAACTGAAACTCACCCACGATACGACCGACTACTGCTGGTACAGCACGAAGCTGACAGTGGCGTCCGGCGAGGCGGGCAAGCTGACGCTGGAGGGCGTGGGCGACATCGTGCACGTATTTGTGGATGGCGCGTTCGCCGCCACGACGCCGGCGCCGATCGAGGAGAATCGCGGGCCGGTTGACGGGCCGGGATTCGTCCAGTCATTCGGGATCAATGCCGAGCCGGGCGAGCACGAGCTTGCCATCCTGTGCTGCGCGATGGGCATGATCAAGCACGATTGCATGATCGGCGACCGGAATATGGTCGAGGAGCGCAAGGGCCTGTGGGGCCGCGCCCTGTGGAACGGCCAGCCGCTGCCCGGCCCGTGGACGATGCAGCCGGGGCTGGTTGGCGAGCGGGCGGGCGTCTTCGCAGATGCCGGCAGCCTGCTGAAATGGAGGCCAGGGCGCGGGCCATCGGCTCGCCCGCAACTTCGCTGGTGGCGCACGACATTCGCACGCCCCGGCGGCAGCGGCCCCTTCGCCATCGACCTGCTCGGCATGTCCAAGGGAATGCTGTGGCTCAACGGCCAGTGCATCAGCCGATATTGGCTCGTCCCCGCGAATACGAAGCCGATGGACTGGCTGAACCCATGGACCGACCACACCGGTCTCACCGAGCCGACGCAGCGCTATTATCATCTGCCGGCCGAATGGCTGAAGGACGTGAACACGCTGGTGCTGCTGGACGAGCTCGGCGGCGACGTGTCCCGCGTGCGGCTGTGCCGGTGGAAGTAGAAGCCGGCCCAGATGATATTCGCGTAGGGGCAGGCCACCGTGCCTGCCCCGGGCGGCCACGGGGGGCAGCCCCTACATGCGCGAATTCGGCGGTGTGCCGGCGCGCGGCGCGCCGTCAATAATCGTTGAGAAAACCGTGAACCGGTGCTATAATCGTATATCCACAGTTGATTTCCTCGCCGCGATCGATCTGATTGGAGACGAGATGCGAAGAACCAGCCTCATCATTCCCGCGATGCTGTTGGCAATCTCGGCGGCGCTGCTATCGTGCGGCAAGCCAGCTCCGCCCCCACCCGGCGGTCAGAACGCGGTCGACTCGAAAACCGCCGATTCCACCAAGCTCGTCACCGAGCCGATCAAGTGGCAGATCGGCAAGCAGGGCGGGAGGTTCGTCGTAGCATCCATCGCCCCTCCCAAGACCTTCAACTACGTCGTCGCGAATGAAACGTCGTCGACCGCCGTCCTCGGGCACATCTACAGATCACTTACCGATACCGATCCGGTGACCACCGAGGTGAAGCCTGATCTCGCTGAGAGCTGGGACGTGAGCGAGGATGGGCTTACCTACACCTTCCACCTCCGCAAGGACGTGAAGTGGAACGACGGGCAGCCGTTCACGGCGGCGGACGTCGAGTTCACGATGAACGAGGTGATCTACAACGAAAACATCTCGAATCCGAGCCGTGACATCTATACGGTGGAGGGCGAGCCGTTCAAGGTGAAGGCACTCGACGACCACACGGTGGAATTCAGGCTGCCGAAGAAATTCGCGCCGTTCCTGCGGATGGCGCCGGTCGTGTTGCCGAAGCACTCGCTGAAGCCGCTCGTCGATAGCGGCAAATTCGAATACTCGCTGAGCGTGAGCGCCAAGCCGGAGGAGATCGTGGGCACCGGGCCGTTCATGCTCGAGAAATACGTCACCGGCGAGCGCGTCATCCTCAAGCGTAATCCCTTCTACTGGAAGAAAGACGAAGCAGGAAACCAGCTCCCCTATTTCGACCAGATCGTCATCGAGATCGTCCAGACGCAGGACGTGGAGGTGATGAAGTTCCTCCAGAAGGAACTAGATGAGATCAGCGTCCGCGGCGAGGATTATCCCAACGTCAAGCTGAAAGAAAAGGAAGGCGACTATACCGTGTACATCACCGGCACAGCAATGGGGTCCTTCTTCCTGTTCTTCAATCAGAACAACGACCGCGACGTGCCGCTGAGCGCACTGCAGGCGGAATGCGAGAGCCTTGGAATCGATGCGTCCGTCAAGGAAGGCGAGGACGAGCAGGATCATAAGCTGCGCCTGCGGAAGGCGTTGCCGAAGGAGAAGCTCGACGAGCTCAAGGCGAAGAAGGGCAAGCCCTACCTCGATCCCATGAAGGTGAAATGGTTCAGAAACGTGAGTTTCCGCAAGGCGGTGGCGCACGCGATCGACCGCGAGGCGATGATCAAGGGCCTGATGAACGGGCTGGGCGAGCCGCAGTGGAGCCCCGAAAGCCCGGCTAACGTGGCGTTTTACAACCCCAACGTCCCGAAGTACCCGTACGATCCCGAGAAGGCTCGGAAGATTCTGGCGGAGGCCGGCTTCAAGGACAGGAACGGCGATGGGATCGTCGAGGATGAGGACGGCAACAAGGTCGAGTTCAACCTGACGACGAACGCGGGCAACCTGGTCCGCGAGCGCCAGGCGCAGATGATCCGCAAGGACCTCGAAGGGCTGGGCTTCAAGGTGAACTACCTGCCGCTCGAGTTCAACATGCTGGTCAGCAAGCTAGATGCCAGCTTCGACTGGGAGGCGATGATCCTGGGCTTGACGGGCGATATCGAGCCGCACGGCGGCAAGAACGTGTGGCATTCCACCGGCTACACGCACATGTGGTACCCGCGGCAGGTGCAGCCATCGACCGATTGGGAGGCCCGGATCGACGAGCTGTTCGAGAAGGGCGTGCAGGAGCTCGACCCCGCGAAGCGCAAGGCGATCTACGACGAATGGCAGATGATCGCCGCCGACAAGCTGCCGCTGATCTACACGGTCCTGCCGAAACGCATCGCGGCCGTCCGCAACGGCATCGGCAACATTCATCCCACGGCCTACGCCGGGGCCGTGCACACGATCGAACGACTCTACTGGAAATAGCCGCCGCGATGCCGCCGAGCACGCCGCCGCCGGCGCCTCGTCGCCGAACTTCGGAGGGTTCGCTCCGGGCCAACCGTAATGAGCACATACATCCTTCGCAGGATACTCATTTCAGTTCCCCTCTTGCTCGCCATGGGGTTGGTCACCCTCGGGCTGATCAACTTGCCCCCGGGCGACGTGTTATCCGCGTACAGGAACGATCCGAAAGTCTCGCCCACCGAAATCAGGAAACAGGAGCGGAAATTCCGTTTCGACCGCAGCTTCGTGGTGCAGTATGGCTACTGGCTGAAAAACCTGTTCCTCGAGTGGCCCGATGATGTCCAGCCGGCGTCGGCCGCCGCCGACGGCACGAAGCCGAAAAGCTGGCTGCCCACGCGCGTGCGGCTCGACCTGGGCTACTCCTTCCTGAACAAGCGGCCGGTGGTCGACGTGATCTCCGAACGGCTGGTGAACACGCTGATGCTCTCCGTGGCGTCGCTGCTGCTCATCTGGGCTGTCGCCGTGCCGCTTGGCACGTACTCGGCCGTAAAGCAGTACAGCCTGGGCGACAAGACGCTGTCCTTCATCGCGTTCATCGGCATGAGCTTCCCCAGCTTCTTCCTCGCGCTCATCCTCCTGTACCTCGTCTCGCTCACGGGATGGCTTCCGATCGGCGGGCTTCGCTCGAACAACTACTACGAGCTCGGATTCCTGGGCCAGTTGATCGACCTCGCCAAGCACATGGTCGTGCCGGTGATCGTGGTGGTCACCGGCTCGATAGCTGGCATGCAGCGGCTGATGCGCGGCAACATGCTGGAAGTGCTGCGCATGCAGTACGTGACCACCGCCCGCGCCAAGGGCCTGCCGGAGAAGGCGGTGATCTTCCGCCATGCCCTTCGCAACGCCCTCAACCCGATGATCACGATTTTCGGCTACGAGTTTTCCGGGCTGCTCAGCGGCGTGGCCCTCACCGAGATGATCACCAGCTACCCGGGGCTGGGATCCGTGATGCTGGAGGCGGTGCGCGCGCAGGACGTCTTCCTCGTCATGGCTTCAATGATGATCGGCGGCGTGATGCTGATCGCCGGCAACTTGATTGCCGACGTGTTGCTCGCGCTGGCCGACCCGAGGATTTCCTACGACTGATATGACGCACGACCACAAATCGCTCAGCCTCAGCGCATTGGCCTTCCGCAAGCTGCGGAAGCATCACCTCGCCATGGCCGGGCTGTACGTGCTGGTGTTCCTGTACACCACGTGCTTCGTGCTGTCGGATTTCGTGTCGCCGTACCATTTCGACAACGAGCGACGGGACCTGTCGTATCAGCCTCCGAGCACGATCCGCATGCGCGACTACAACGGCGCCTGACATCGCCCGTTCATCTACCGCACGAGCTACACGTTCGACGAGTACCACCGGCGGGTCTGGGTGGACGACACATCAGTCCGCTATCCGATCTCGTTGTTCGTGAAGCGCGACGCGCACCGGCTGCTCGGCCTGATCCCGTCCAGCACGCGGCTGTTCGGCGTCAGCCCGGTGTTCGAGAAGCACGTGAAAGAAATGGCGTTCCCGGCGAGCAGGGAGCAGCTCATCGACCACGTTCGGAAGCAGAACGCGTCGGCCGACGTGATCGCGCTGTTCGAGAAGCTGAGCGACCGCGAGTTCAGCAGCGCCGCCGGCGTCATGAGGGCGATAGCGCCCGACCCGGCACGGCTGTGCCTGCTGGGGGCGGACTCGCGCGGGCGCGACCTGCTTTCACGCATCATCTACGGCGGCCGGATTTCCCTGTCCATCGGCCTCGTGGGCGTCACCGTATCCTTCACCATCGGAATGCTGGTCGGCGGCTTGTCCGGCTACTACGGCGGCGCGTACGACGTCGTCGTGCAGCGCATCTGCGAGATGATCATGATGGTGCCGGGCTTCTACCTGATGCTCGCCCTCCGGGCGGCCCTCCCCGCCAACTATGGATCCGTCAGCGTATATTTCATTATCGTCCTCATCATGAGCTTCATCGGCTGGGCGGGCATGGCGCGCGTCGTGCGCGGGATGGTGCTGTCGATCCGTTCGAATGAGTACGTGGAGGCCGCGCGGGCGATCGGCCAGTCCGACCTCCGGATCATCACGCGGCACATCCTCCCCCAGACGCTGTCGTACGCCATCGTGTCGATCACGCTGTCGATTCCGGGCTACATCCTGGGCGAGTCGGCGTTGAGCCTGCTGGGGCTGGGGATACAGGACCCCTACGCGAGCTGGGGCAACCTGCTGCGCGACGCCATGAGCATCTCGGAGATCAAGTTCCACCCGTGGATCCTGATCCCCGGCGTGTTCATCTTCCTGACGGTGATGTCGTTCAATTTCCTTGGCGACGGCCTCCGCGACGCCTTCGATCCGAAGTCGCAGCTTGTGGGGAAGGAATATGAGCAAGGCTGACGGCGCCCGGCCGCTGGTTCAAATCTGCGACTTGCACACGTATTTCTACGTGGAGGGCGGGCCGTCCAAGGCGGTGGAAGGGCTTGACCTGAAGATTAACCGGGGCGAGACGCTCGGCTTGGTGGGCGAGAGCGGATGCGGAAAAAGCGCGACCGCGCTCTCCATCATGCGGCTCATCCCGTCGCCCCCCGGCCGCATCGCTCGCGGGCGGATCACGTTCGACGGCCGCAGCCTGCTCGATCTGACCGAAGACGAGATGCGCAAGGTCCGCGGCAGCGACATCACGATGATCTTTCAGGAGCCGATGACCAGCCTGAACCCGGTGTTCACCATCGGCTACCAGATCGCGGAGACCGTGCTGATGCACGAGCGGGTGACGAAGAAGCAGGCCCTCGACCGCGCGATCGAGATGCTTGGCCGCGTGAAAATCCCGTCGCCGGAACAGCGGATCAACGACTACCCGCACCAGCTTAGCGGCGGGATGCGCCAGCGCGTGATGATCGCCATGGCGCTCGCGTGCAACCCGAAGCTCCTCATCGCCGACGAGCCGACGACGGCGCTCGACGTGACCATCCAGGCGCAGATCATGGAACTGTTCGACGAGATTCGCCGCGGCACCGACATGTCGATGCTGCTGGTCACGCACAACCTCGGACTGGTGGCACAGTCGGCCGACGACGTGGCGGTGATGTATGCGGGGCGCGTGGTGGAGGAGTCGCCCACGCCGGCGCTGTTCGAATCGCCGCTGCACCCCTATACGCGCGGGCTGCTGGAGTCGGTGCCGAAGACAACCGGCAGCGTGAAGCGGCTGCACGTGATTCCCGGCAGCGTGCCCGATCCCGCGCACAAGCCGGCGGGCTGCCCGTTCCACCCGCGATGCCCGCAGGTGATGGAGCATTGCCGCAAGGAGATGCCCCCGGCGATCGAGCCGCAGCCGGGGCACATTGTGCGGTGCTGGGCCGTGAGCGGCCCGCCGAGCGGGGATTGTGGGGTGGGGTGATGGGGTGATGGGGCGGTGGGGTGATGGGGTGAAGAAAGCGCCCGTCGTCCATCCTGTCCATCTTGTCCATCCTGTCCATTGAAACCAATAGAATGGACAGGATGGACAAGATGGACAAGATGGACGGGATGGCGGCCCCTGTAGCCTGCAGCCTGTAGCCTGTAATCCTGTAGCCTGTAGCCTTCTATGCAACTGCTGACAGTCGAAAACCTGAAGAAGTACTTCCCGGTGAAACGCGGGCTGTTCCGCCGGACGGTGGGGCACGTGCGCGCCGTGGATGACGTGAGCCTGAAGGTCGACAGCGGGCAATGCGTGAGCCTCGTGGGCGAGAGCGGCTGCGGCAAGACCACCATTGGCCGCACCATCCTGAACCTGATGAAGGCCGACGGCGGCCGGATCATCTTCAAGAACCATGACATCACGGCGTTCAACGCCAGCCTGATGCGTCCGTTGCGGCGGCACATGCAGCTCATCTTCCAGGATCCGTTCGCCTCGCTGAACCCTCGGTTCACGGTGGGCAGCATCATCGGCGAGGGGATCTCGATCTACGAACCTGCGCTCGGCCGCGGGGAACGCGCCGACCGCGTGCGCGAGCTGCTCGAAACGGTTGGCCTTCCGCCCGACAGCCACCGCCGCTACCCGCACGAGTTCAGCGGCGGACAGCGCCAGCGCATCGGCATCGCCCGCGCCATTGCCCTCAATCCCGAATTCATCGTGTGCGACGAGCCGGTCTCCGCGCTCGATGTCTCCGTGCAGGCACAGATCATCAACCTCCTGCAGGACCTGCGCGACAAGTTCGGGCTGTCGTACCTGTTCATCGCCCACGACCTCGCCGTGGTCAAACACATCAGCGATCACGTTAACGTGATGTACCTGGGCCGCATCATGGAGTCCGCGCCGAAGGCGGAGCTGTTCGACGACCCCCGCCATCCCTACACGCTCGCACTGCTGTCGGCCGTGCCGGTGCCGGACCCGAAGGTGAAACGCGAGCGGATCATCCTGAAGGGCAACGTGCCGTCGCCGCTGAACCCGCCGTCGGGCTGCCCATTCCATCCGCGGTGCAGCAAGGCGATTGAGCGGTGCTCGAAGGAGCTGCCGCCGCTGCGCGAGGTGGCGACGGGCCATGAGGTGAGATGCTGGCTGGCGGATTAGGCAGTTTCGCCCCT
>Ga0172362_10005898_pt1 | contig 10588 bp, 10 predicted proteins | sample LakKivs1_kivu2a2_FD_114534 | JGI IMG/M metagenome (GOLD analysis project Ga0172362, IMG submission 114534) | Sediment microbial communities from Lake Kivu, Rwanda - Sediment s1_kivu2a2 | ecosystem: Environmental > Aquatic > Freshwater > Lake > Sediment | place: Rwanda: Western Province, Lake...
TACCCGGCAAACATACCATAGGCATTGAGGTGCCCAACAGCGAGAAAGAAAAAGTCCGCATGAGGAGCATGATAGAGCTGGCGGGCAGCCGACCACAGGGTATGGAAATACCGCTGTTTCTGGGCAAGGATTCCGCAGGCGAGGCGCTGGTTTGCGACCTGACAAAGATGCCGCATCTGCTCATCGCAGGCACGACCGGCTCAGGCAAAAGCGTCTGTATCAACAGCATAATTGCAGGCGTACTTCTTACAAAACGCCCGGACGAGGTGAAGATGATTTTGATCGACCCGAAGATGGTCGAGATGACAGCATTCAATACCATTCCGCACCTGATGTGTCCGATCGTTACTGAGACCCAGATGGTGGTGCAGATACTCGAGTGGGCGACGGTGAAGATGGATGAGCGGTACGCCCTGCTGGCGGAAGCGAGGGTCAAGAACATCACCGAGTATAACAGCCTTGGCGACAAGGAGATAATCGAGCGGTTCAATCCGAGCAGCCCTGAAGAAGAGGCGCAGATACCCAAAAGGCTGCCATATATTGTGATCGTAATTGATGAGCTTGCGGACTTGATGATGACCGCGCCGAAAGAAATAGAGGCTTACATTGTACGTCTGGCACAGAAAAGCCGGGCGGTCGGCATTCACCTTGTCATTGCGACCCAGCGTCCGCAGGCGACAGTTGTTACCGGCCTTATCAAATCCAACATGCCGACCAGGATAGGTTTTCGGGTGGCGGCCAGACTCGATAGCCGAATTGTCCTCGACCAGAACGGCGCCGAGACCCTGCTCGGCGAGGGCGATATGCTGTTTCTAAAGCCGGGCACCAGCGACCTGATTCGTGCCCAGGGCACTTTTGTTGATGAGGCCGAACTTAAGCGAATCGTCAAGCACCTTAAGCAGTTTGGTGAGCCGCAGTTCCATCCCGAGCTTACTGGTCTTAAAAAGATCGATACCTCCGAGATGACCAAAGACGAGCTTTTTGACGATGGGGTTCGGATCGTGCTGGAGACCCAGCGCGGCAGCGTCTCTCTGCTTCAGCGCAGGCTCAATATTGGCTACGCCCGTGCTTCAAGGATAATTGAGATGATGGCGGCCTCCGGAGTACTCGGCGAATATAAAGGCAGCCAGGCACGAGAGGTGATGATGACGCTGGAGGAGTACGAGCGGCTGCGTGAGAGGATGGAGGCAGAGGCGAAGCAAGAAGCCGCTGAGGCTGATTCGTCCGAGCCCGCCTATGGATTCGACAAGCTCACCACAAGCGTGAGTGAAGGCCAACGCGAGTACGTGTCCACCGACAGTGAGTAAGACTAGGACATAGTTGCTACAGCGGTTGTTGACAACTTTGGCGTTGCGACCTTTTTATTTGTTATTTTGTTTGGTTTTCTATATCAACTGTAGATGTCTGCCCAGTTCCTGGTATCCGATCTCAAGACTCCAGTCGGTAACTTGATTCAGCCTCTTAGCACCACCAGGTAGAAGCTTACCGCTGCGGGTCTGAAACGCGACATTGACCACGTGTTTACCCGAATCCTTAATGACTTGAACTGCAGGCACATAGTCTTGGTCTCCCGAAACAATGACAGCCACGTCGTAAATGTCACGAAGCATAATGAGATCAGTGGCGAGTTTTACATCTACCGCTTTTTCTTTGCCGAATTTCTGTTCGAAAAGGTAGAATGTTATCGCTCCCGCCCGTCGGAATTCGATACGGGACCATTTGCCAGAGATGCTGTCTTGTAGAACTTTCCAGCCTTCAAACCGGTGATATTGCCTATTCTGAAGTTGGCGGAGCTGCGCTACAATCTCTTCCATCTTTTCTATAAGATGACTTCCGCTAAGTGTTTTTAGTTTTTCACGGCATGATTTGTCTTTTTCGAGGACCCGTCGCAACTTATCAGGTTCTTCTTGGGCCTTGGGAAATCGGTAGGGATAGAAATCCTGTGATTGAATAACATACCAATATGTCCTGACTCTTTCGCTGTCTTTAACAGCTTTGGACACGAACCACTCAAAAAGCGTATCCCGTCGGCATGTTTCGGTAGGTAATCGGCTTTATCAAACTCTTGCTTGAATAACTCTATGATAGAATACCGGAAGTTTTCTCCATCGACGAATACACAAACCTTCTTGGTCACAAGAATTGAACTCCATAAAATAATTGCGGGAGGCACGCAACCTCCCGCTATCGTATCGTGCTCGGGACGCACCCAAGCAAAAATCTAATAATCTTTACATTTATATTATCGGTTATACCTGTCGAATGTTCAAGCAAAAAATTTGACAAAAACAAGGATATTAACTGGTGAAGAAGGAAACCCCTATTAGTAGTAGATTCCGCTGTAAGAATGCTACATATAGTAGATCTTCACAAGTAATCAAAAAAGACACCAGGTCTTGCGACATTTTTCTTTTGCCAGGGAAAAGCAAAAGTCAAATTCTGATATCCGATTGGGTTAAAACCTGGGTAGCTCGCGCAGTCCTCGCGTGGATTGAGCAGGCCACCGGAGGCAGGTCAGGGTGATGACATCCTCGCCGCCGACTCGGCGAATTCGACATTCAGGTTCACATCTGGTAGACTCTCCCGGGTATGAGCAAGGATCTCAAGGAAAAAACGCTCGCTGAGCTTGAGCAGATAGTCCTCGGCCTGGGCCAGACGAGTGGTGAGCTTGTCGAACCCAAAAAATACCTGGCAGAATACATCTTTCATTTCATCCACAATGAGGCTGCTACAGAGATTTCTCAGATTACTCCGCTGAGCAAGGCCTTTCGAGCGCAACTAACCGACCAGGGCTACTATATCTCCCAGATTGCTCTGGCAAACAAACTCACCGACAAAGACGGCACGGCCAAATACGTATTTACACTGAGTGGCGGCAGCCGGATTGAGGCCGTGCTGCTGCTCGATGATGGGCGTAGGACACTCTGCGTTTCCACTCAGGTCGGCTGTGCGCTGGGCTGCCTGTTCTGCGCTACGGGAAGGCTCGGCTTCAGCCGGAATCTGACCGCCGCGGAAATCGTTGACCAGGTTAACATCGTGGAAACGTTAAACGGTTGCGATGCTCGTCTCGTCGAACGTCTAACGTTGAACGCAACCGACACGAGCCACGCAACCAGTGGACGAAATACGCGTATTACCAACGTTGTTTATATGGGCATGGGCGAGCCGCTACTAAATTACCGTGCCGTGCTCAAATCGGTCGCTATCCTGAATCATCCCAAGGGTAAGAATATCGGCATCCGGCGTATAACTATAAGTACCTGCGGCATAGCGCCAGCGATCAGAAAACTGGCTTCTGAAGATTTGCATCCGAAGTTGGCAGTGTCTCTGAACGCGCCGAGCGACGTGTTGCGGACACAGTTGATGCCCATAAACGCGAAGTACCCGATAGCGGAGCTGCTAAAAGCGGTGCGATTTTACCAGGATAGGACCCGCCAGCGAGTCTCCTTCGAGTACGTTATGATAAAAGGGCTGAACGATTCGTCTGCCCACGCCCGAATGCTGGTCAATTTACTGCGGGGGCTTATGTGCCATGTGAATCTTATTGAGCACAATCCGTATCCTGGTTGCCAGTTTGCCGGCAGCGACAGCGAGCGGATCAGACAGTTTGCATCCATTTTGGAACGTGCCGGCATCGAAACTACCGTGCGATTCAGGATGGGCCTGGGCATACGTGCGGCCTGCGGTCAGCTTGGAGCCGATTGGCTGGACGATTGAATGAGACACGAATTTTCGATAATTACTGTCGGTTTTTCGCCGGCCTGGGACATAACTTGCTGTGGGCGCAATCTGGATTGGGGCCTGCACAAGTACATCGACGAGCAGACGATTCGACCTGCCGGAAAGGCGCTAAACGTCTCCAAGACCCTGGCGTGGATGGGGCAAAGAAATATCGCTGCCGGTCTGTGGGGACGGAACGACTATCAGCAGATGCAGGCATTCATACGGTCTTTGTGGCCCTTAATTACGGTCAAAATGACAGCCGTTGCCGGAGACACGAGGCAGAATGTTACTGTGGTCGATACGGCAAAGGATAAAGACATGCACTTACGAAGTCGAAGCCAGTTGGTTTCGCCGCTCGCCCTGCAGAAACTAAAGGCGGATTTGAAGGCTCTGGTTGGCAAAAGTAGCGTGTGTGTCTTTGCCGGGGCGATGGCGGAAGACAGGCTCCTGCCAGATATTGTTCGGATGGTGGAAAGTTGCCACATACGCGGAGCGAAAATCGTGCTGGATACTTCCGGCCCGGCTCTTAAAGAGATTGTCGATACGGGCTGCGTCTGGCTGATAAAACCAAATGTTCGGGAGTTGGGTGAACTGCTGGGAGAAGACGTCGAGGATAATTCCGCCGCTCTATCACGGGCCGGACGAAGGCTTTTGGATAAGGCCGAGATCATCTTGATAAGTCGCGGCAGAAAAGGCGCCGTGCTGGTCACGCGCCGGAGTGTCTGGCAGGGACGATGTCGCGGCTATAGGAAAACTCGCTCCACGGTCGGCTGTGGAGACTATTTATTGGCCGGATTCCTAAAGGCTCTCTGCGAGAATTGTAGGCCGGAATTGGCGCTTAAAAGTGGGCTAAAAGCTGCTACTGCTCGGGCCTGGGGCTGGGCAGAAAGCAAAAAATGGCCAGAGATAGAATCAGGTGTATCGGTCCACGTAGACAAAATTTAACTCTATCGGCTTAGTGAGGCTCTACACCAGAAGCAGCTATTTACTGGTTTCCTATACTGCTGGTATTATGTTATCCAAGGTCTTATGTTGAACTGCCTCGGCATCCTTTTCTATAGCTAATGAGATTTCCTCTTGACATGGTATACCCTTTTGCTTGCCCATACGAATGAAGTAATGACAGTCGCTGTAATAACACAGAAGCAATTTAGCACGAGCATCCCACTGCATCCCATAACGCCCGCACTGGGGACAAAGGTATTGCATTCTCTAATCCTCCTTTCTGACAAGTAATTATTATTCAACCTGCCTGAATATTTGGTTAAAAACGCGTGGTTTGAAGCCTTCAAATGATTCGCGAGCAATATTGTTTTGTTTCAAATAATCGACAGCTTCTTCTATCGGATAAGCCTCGATATAAACGACTTTTGTGATACCTGCGTCTTTGATGTGTCGAGCACACTGGAGGCAGGGAAAAGTGTTCACATAAATAGTACAGCCTTCAGCGTTTTTAAGGCCTAAACTTTTTATCGCGCGTTCTTCCGCATGAATAGCAGTGCAGAGTTCTATGTTACGGCTTGGGAAGAACTTAAGCTTAAAGTTGCATCGACAGGGGGTATTGTTATTGTCGGCTTTTCTACCGTCACATTTCCACGGTGGTTTTATAACCTCATGTTTTTTCCCACATTCTGGGCAGAAAAAAGGAGGCATATTTTCAAGCTTAGTTTCCATCACCATGTCCTTGAAGCATTGCCCGCTGTAGAGTGAAAAACATGGTTCCATTCCTATTGGATTGTCATTGTAACCAACACTAAGGGATATATTGTTTTCTTCATCCACGATCAATGCTCCTACCTTCCTTTTAATGCAATGAGATGCATGTGAGTGAGAAACAGCGGTTGCCATAAATATTTCGTGAGGCCGGGGGTCACGGTGCGAATCTTTCTCTCTTTTCATCACTTTAATGTCCCGCATCAGTTTCTCGGCCAGACTCTCCTGACGCATTCTAGGAGGCTGTAAATCACTTGTGTTTTTGAGAACATAATCCGATTCATAGACGCAGCGTTGGACATTTTGACCAAACCGTTCGTCTTCACCTGAATCTCTCTGATTATCCCGTTTGAATACCTCTTCATTAGGATATAAGCGTAAGTTCTTAATACGTTCCCATTGTGTTGTGTAATCAGCATATACGGCTATGAGCCAGAACTCTGCAAATCGTTTTCTTAACCACTCCACTTCACCGACGTTCCTTATTCCATCGATCACTATGTTTTCGTCAGCAGCGTCTTTTGTTGCCAGTTCGACCCAATAATGTCTATAGTCTTCGCCCGGTTTCCTCTGAGCAACGAATTCGCCATTCCTTCCTTTATTACCGATGTCTTGCAGTTCGGCCCTCCAATCTGGGCCATACTTCTCTAACGTGGGTTCGTTTTGATGTATCTCGCCGAATTTCTTTTTGATCAAGTTCGAGATAGATATTCTTCTAAATCCTTTTTCTGTTAAACCTTCGCTCAGAGTCGTGCACCCACCGCCAATAGGGCCAGTTAATCCTATAACAAATTGAATAGAGGAGTGACTCACGGTTTTATATTTTTCCCCTTATCGATTATTTAGAAGCATTATCCTGTAACTGGTGCCGAAATGATTCTATCCTGTGTTCTCCGTGCTAACAAGCGCAATCCAATAGTATGGTAATTTTTTTTCAGGACAGTTTGATATGTGCCTTCGATTATACATTTGGAGGGTTTGTGTAGTAACCCCGGCTTTGAGCGCAAATATCACTTTTTTTCTGCCTTCTGGTCTTTTTGCTCAGAAATGTGGAGCTATCGCCAGGGATTTGTCCGCGGGCTATGATTAGAGTTGGCAAAACTTGAGCAGTAACTCGGGACGAAAGAAAATCCTGGCTACAGGTGCAGAAACGGATAACGGTGGTTGTTAATCGAATTTGAATCCAGCACAACGAGTGCAAAACTTCTTTTTTTAGATTGCTTTCCGCGGCAGTTTCATGTATTGTTATTGCATGTCTTACTGCGATTTTTTGGAAGGAAGCTAAAAGTGGAAAATAAAAAACCTAAGATTAGCGTTGTGGCAGCGGTGATGATAGTCGCCTGCTTAATTGTGCCAACCGAGGCCGGGCAAAAGATACAGTATAAGCTCAATCTACAGAAGGGCCAGTCCTATTACGTGCGGGTCATTTCCGACAGTAATGTTGCTCAAGAGATGGCAGGCCAGAAGAACGTTGTCGATGTGACAGCAGGCTTTGGCTATCGGTTTGATGTCAAAGAAGTTGATGAGAAGGGAAACGGCTGGGTCGATTGCACCTTCGATTGGGTTAAGTTCAGGCAAAAAGCTCCGATGATGGAGGTGGCGTACGATTCGGCCGACAAGACTTCTCCGGTGCCGCCTGCTGCCCTGGGCGTCGCCGTATTCTTGGGAGCGGGCTTTTCAGCAAAGATTACGCCGCAAGGCCAGGCAGAAGAAGTCAAAGCAATGGAGCAACTGCGCAAGAATATTGAAACCCAGATTCCCGAAGGACCTGAGAGAAAACAAATGCTCGATGCCTTTGAAAAGCAACAGTTGGCGGAGTCCATAAAAGAGCTTTGCCTCAGTCCTATGGCGGTGTATCCTGACAAATCTGTGGGCATTGGCGATTCCTGGAGTCGCACGGTTTCGATCAAAACACAGCCTCTCATTTTTGATAATAAATGGACGTTGAAGAACCGCAAGGCCGGCTCGGCAATTATTGAAGCCGCTACGACCGTAAAATCGAATCCTGAGGCACTGCAAGACGCTGCAGGGAAGATGAAGTTTGACATGGCAGGAAAACGGCTCGGGCAGATAGAGATAAAAGAGTCGACGGGGCAAATAGTGCGCAGTAAAATAACCCAGGATCTATCCGGACAGATGCAGGCTGGCGCTGCAACGGTATCTCTGAAGACGCACGGTATTACCACCTTTGAAATGACCGAGCGGAAAAAATAGCTGACTCACCGGCTGCTATTGTCTGATTTCTCGAATGCTTTACACTGCTCAAGAGTCTTTCTAACCTGCCAGCGGACAAAACGCGGCGCCCCACAGACCAGATAAATTCCAATCGTCAGCATTATCAGCCACCTTAGAATTTCTTCGATATTCAGTATCTTTTGAGTATACATAACTTTATATCCTGATTGGGCGGCGTCAGGCTTGAACGAAAAGTATTGCATAAGGTTGTACACCACATTCCAGAGGACGGTGTAGAGGCAGTACAGGCCTGCGGTGACACAAATCAAACGAAAAACTGCGGGCAGCCACACAATTTGTGAATCCGGCTCAGGCAGTTCATTCGTGCCGATAATCCTTTTGGCCAACTGTTCGCGTTTGTACACAAAGGCATAACAGATTACTGCTAAACACAGGCCGAAAAATAACGTTGCTGCGATGGCAATGGCTACCGATTCAAGAGAAGGGTTCATTGTTGCGAGTGCTAAAGGCATTACCATTTGTGAAATTATGCGTATGGAAAAGAATATCCCTATCGCTGCGAGAATGACCTTAGCGAAACCGTGTGTGTTATTCATTTTCGGGCCTTTCTATGGTCGGCGCCGAAGCAGTCTCTTGCCCGCTGTGTTTTGCCTGCCAGCGAACAAAATGCGGCGCGCCGCAGATTAGGTATATGGTTAAAACCGCCTCGAGCAAATGGTATATGCTCGTATACCACTGCGCGTAGGACAGCCTGAGCATGTTCGGGATGCTTTTGGATATTATGATCTCATTGAAGACAGGCCGAATGAGAAAGAATGTCTTTGCGATCTTGACTAAAGTAGGCGCAGAGCCCGGCAGTAACATCAGTCCGGTAAAAACCAATCCTACACGAAGCGATTCTACCAGCCAGGCTGACTTTTTGGCAGTATCCAGTGGCTCGCCTGGGCCGGCCAGCTTGCTGGCAAGTTGGCTATTGCTGAAGACCATAAAGTACGCGACAAGGCCGACGAGCACAGTAAAAGCGCAAAGTAAGGCAACCTCCTGAAATAGGGGCGTCTCGTCGGGTCGGTACGTATATCGGCCAGGATAGACCCTGTACAGTAGCACAAGAGCGTAAACACCCAAAACTGTAAGGACAGCTTTGGCGATTATCTGCATTCTTGTCATTTGGCTGGCTTTCCGTTTTGCTGAGCTGCATATATTCTGTTTGCCAAGCGGTTATTTTACCAAAAGGCCTTCTGATTCCAAGAAATTTGAAGAAAAAAACTTGATTCAATGTTCTGGGCGTTTTATAGTTATGTCTTTGAGAATGCTTTGTCGCACGGGGCCGAAAAGAGGAACTGAAACCGTAAAACTTAAAGCGTCAAGGTGTGGAATTCGATAGTTTTTGGCTCTTAGCTTTAAGTTTTTAACTCCTGTTGGGGTCAGCAGAATCACGGCGTGGTTGACTCAAGCCTCCGACAGAGCCCAGCCGGGCCAATATGCAGCAGGGCCTCCGTGACAAGTGAACTGAAAACTTAAAAGTCAAAATTTTTCAGTTTTACGTTTTGAGTTTTCAGTTTCCGATTACCCGGTGGTGTAATGGTAACACAGGAGGTTTTGGTCCTCCCATTCCAGGTTCGAGTCCTGGCCGGGTAGATTGGATAAGTGAAAAATCAAAATGCAAATTGATGGAAGTACGATGGCTGAGAGAGTTGCGATAATACTGGCCGCAGGTGTCAGCCGCCGGATGAATACGCAATTGCCGAAGGTGATACATGAAGTATGCGGGCGGCCTATGCTGGCCTACGTTCTGGATGCCTGCCGGGGAGTCGGCGTTCAGAAACTGTACGTTGTAGTCGGATTTGGTGGCGACGAGGTTGAGCAGCGTTTCGCTGAGGCTGAAGATATCGTATGGGTCCAGCAGACTGCACAACGAGGCACTGCCCACGCGGTCCTATCGTGCAAGCAGTATCTGAAGGACTTCCAGGGCCAGACGCTGGTTCTGTGCGGCGATGGGCCGCTGGTTAGAGCCGAGATGCTCAGCACCCTCATAGGAAAACACGAGATGGAGCGGGCGGCGGCGACTTTGGCCACCGCCGTTCTGGATGACCCCACCGGTTATGGGCGAATAGTCCGCGATAAGTACGGTAATATCCAGGGCATTGTGGAAGATGCCAACTGCACCAGAGAAGAGCTATCTATACGCGAGGTAAATCCGAGTTATTATCTGTTCAACAACCAAATCCTCTTTGATGCCACCGAGCAGGTCGAACCGGATAACGTCAAGCACGAGTATTACCTGACCGATGCTGTCTCGCGTATCATCGCCACCGGGCATAAGGTGGTGGCGGTTACCGCGGTCAGGCCCGAGGAGGCGGTAGGTGTCAACAGTAGAGCACAACTGAGCGTTGCCAGTAAGATTATGCAGCGGCGGATTCAACAAGAGCTGATGGACCATGGCGTCACTATCGTTGACCCCGACACTACCTGGATCGATGCCAGAGCTAAGATTGGTCTGGATACTGTGATTGAGCCGTTCACGTACATTCACGGCGACGTAGAAATCGGCAGCGGCTGTCGAATCGGGCCGTTCGCTTATCTAAGAAGCGGCACGGTTCTGGAAAAGGACGTAGTGTTGGGCGTCTTCACCGAGATTAAAAACTCCATTCTGGCTGAAGGCGTCCGGGCAAGACACCACAGCTACATCGGCGATGCGAATGTGGGGCGGAATGTAAACGTCGGCGCCGGCTCAATAACCGCGAATTTCGACGGCCAGAAGGTTAACCAGACGCATATAGGCGATAATTGCTATATCGGCTCCGGCGCGATCCTTATAGCGCCGCTTGTATTAAAGGATGGCTCGCACATAGCTGCGGGCACCGTAGTCTCGCAGGAGAGCATAGATGAATTGGGGCGTAAGGAATAAAGGAATGTTTCTTAGCGACAGCCTTAAGATATTCTCAGGCAGCAGCAA
>Ga0172362_10005900_pt1 | contig 10587 bp, 9 predicted proteins | sample LakKivs1_kivu2a2_FD_114534 | JGI IMG/M metagenome (GOLD analysis project Ga0172362, IMG submission 114534) | Sediment microbial communities from Lake Kivu, Rwanda - Sediment s1_kivu2a2 | ecosystem: Environmental > Aquatic > Freshwater > Lake > Sediment | place: Rwanda: Western Province, Lake...
AAATGTTTTTATTTCCGAATGAAACACTAATCCAAAGGGTGAATCGAAATGGGAGGAGCAAAAAAGCAGTCTCTTTCACAGGCTGAAAAGCAACAGGAATTAAGAGACCAAAAACAGAAGGGTAAAGCGGCTAGAAAGACTCAGACCAAGACGTTTGAAAAAAGGATTGGGGGCATTGATGTTTCAAATGTATCGAGCGAGAGGCTCATCAGTGAGTTCAAGGAAGCCAAGGCTATCACACCATACACGCTAGCTTCGAAGTACAGCCTCAGGATGAGTGTCGCTAAAAGAGTCCTTGGAGAACTCGTGGAACAGGGGATATTGCAACCGATAACAGGTAGCGGTCGCTTAAGGGTTTACAAAGTTGCAAAGGGCTAGGCACTAGTATTTTTCCATCTTGACCTTAATACCACTCTTCACATTTCTGAACAACTCTAGGTTTTTGCTTATTTTCCCAATCACGTTAACGGGGCTATATGGCTGAGATTCTCCGAAAAAGGTACAGATCGAGCTTCCAAGAGGCCAATATGCCATCGTGCCTCTCTCGACTATTTTTTTCGCCTTTTCAGTTCCCATTTTAATAGGAACCTCAAAGTAGACCTCCTCCTTCCAAACATTGGCTCTGCCCTCTACAGGAAGCTTCCTTAGTATCGCCTCAACAGTCCTAGGCGCCAGAAAAAGAGTAAGCTCTCCCTCAGCTTCGCCCAGCCCATCAATGACAATTTTGATGGGTGTCCTTGAAGCGTTTTTCTCAGTCATCTTGATCTCCAAATTTTTTGTGATTCTAGTTTACTTTGAACCAGCTTTTTGCTATCGCAAAATCAGTTAATCGCCAAAGAAGCCACTACTTTTTTGACGGCACTTACTATGTGGTCAAGTTCAACCTCTTGGATCGCTGGATGAACGGGTAGTGAAATGACTTGTTGAGCAGCTTCCTCTGTCTCAGGCAGGTTAACTTTCCCAAGAAGTTTATAATACGGCATCTTATGGATCGGGATTGGGTAATAGACTGCAGCTCCTACATGTTCTTCACGAAGTTTTTTGACCATTTTGTTTCTGATTTTAGAATTCGCCTCCTTTAGGCGGACAGTGAACAAATACCAACTGTGTTTACACTCATCATGTTCCATGGGCATCTGAAGGCTTTCAACAGAGAGTAGTTCCTTCACCAAGAACGTTGCATTCTTTCTTCTTGCCTCTAGAAATTTTGGAAGTCTTCCCAGTTGAACTATACCGATAGCAGCTTCTATTTCGGGAAGCCTATAGTTGTGACCAATCATCACAGTTTCATAGGGCTTCTTCTCGCCATGCGATCTGATTAAACGTACTTTCTCCGTCAACTCTTCGTTGTTAGTGGTGATCATCCCTCCCTCGCCTGTCGTCATGTTTTTAGTGGCATAAAAGCTAAAACATGCGAGGTCTCCCAATACTCCCGCTTTCTTACCCTTGTACTCTGCCCCGTGCGCCTGAGCTGCATCTTCTATCACGACTATTCCATGTTCACGGGCACACTCAATAAGAGGGTTCATGTCACATGGGTGGCCATATAAGTGAACTGGGATCATCGCCTTCGTCCTTCTGTTAATAACATTTTTGGCCTCCTCAGGGTTCATACAGTATGTTTTCGGATCGATATCAACAAAGACTGGTCTAGCTCCGGCTAGAACTACGACTTCAGCGGTGGCGACAAAGGTAAAGCTTGGCACAATCACCTCGTCCTTTGGCCTCACTCCTGCCGCTATTAAGGCAGCGTGTAACGCGGACGTACCATTGTTTAATGAGATAGCATACTTTGATCCTACATAATCGGCAAAAGCCTTTTCAAATTTTGACGCGAATGGACCACATCCACTTTTTTCAGTTAAAATACCGCTTCTCAAAACCTTTATTACTGCTTGTATCTCTTCTTCACCAATCATCGGTCTATTTATGGGGATCATTTCCGAAAATGACAAAGTGATCTTCTCCTAAAATTCTTTTAGCCCTTTAACTTAAAGCATTTTAAGGATAAGCTTTAAATATAGTGATTTAATGTTAAGATACACCCAAGTTTTTGGCTCCAATTCATCAATAAGAGAATTTTAATGTTTTAGATCTTCACCAACGTTTAAGAGGAAAGTTTGTTGTCTACGCAACCACATAAGTCGGCAAACGAGATTACTATGATGATTCCTAAGATCGATGAGATGATGACTACCTTCAATATAAGGGAAGATGGCCACTGGCCCTAAAGGGGGTCTTAATGTGCCGAAAGGAGTGGCTAAGGGTATCAAACCAAAAGCTGGTGAGGTGAAAGAAAGAATTCTTATAGGACCTCCGAAGCTTACGAGGTTTGAGAAAGCAAGAATTGTCGGAGCAAGAGCCCTACAGCTTTCCATGGGGGCACCGCCACTTATAAAACCGCCTAAGGGTGTGATTGACCCGATAGACCTGGCTGTAGTGGAGCTGAAAAAAGGTATTTTACCAATCACGATTAGAAGAACATTGCCCGATGGAACCTATCAGGACATTCCCCTTCAATGGCTTTTTGTTGAGTAGCTCGCATGCGCACAGTGAAGGGGGCTTCAGAGGACTGGATCATGAGGGAAAAAATAGACGATTGGCTACTAGCTACCAAGGTAATGTTTGTCCTTTCTTTTACGATCTTTATAACTCAGAGGTTCGTCCTTAGGGTTCTAGATCCTATGTTCGAAATCTGTGTTTTTTACGTACCGACAACAGTGCTTTTTCTGATCTACATAAAGTTGCGTCTAAAAAAGAAGACTACTCAATGACTTCGATAGCTCCCTGTGGGCACTGGTCCACACAAGCCATGCAAAGCAAACACTCGTTAGGAGCAACAACTACAGAAATTGTTTTTCCACCAACCTCTTTGAGTTCAAAGACAGCTACTGGACAAACGTCTACGCAAGTGCCATCGCCATCACACTTTTCTGCGTCAACTTTAACTGTAACCATTTTTCCATCATCCTAGTTGACTACTTTATCTCCATGACCGCAATTTAAGTTTTATCATTTACTTCCCATCACGTGGATCTGGAGAATTCTCTCCCTCTGCCTATTTTGCGTATCTATCGATAGATTTTTAATGTTAAGCTACGCTTTTTAGTTTGTCGATTTGAATGGTCTGTGATGTCTTACCGATCATGTTGATTCAACGTGGTGTTTTTCTGTCTCATCTAAGATTTTGTATCGAAGGGGTTTTGGAGATTGAATGCTTCGAAGTTTGAGCTAAGGGGATACCTTGAGGCCTCGTCAGAGTTGTCGCTATTGAAGCGAGATCTTGAGGGGCTAATTGAGGAAGCTAACAAAAGCGTCCTACAGAGGGGAGTCCCAGCAGGAGCCTTTGGAGCCAGAGTAGTCAAGTGGCATCTAAGGGGCAGAGTTCTGAGTGTAAGAATTGAGGGGACAAGGTTTGTCACCGCACACGACGCTATTAAGCGGCTAAAGAATTTTCTCACAGATAGGCTGGAGAAAAAGAAAGTGGGTCTAAGGAAAATCTTCATAGATCGATATGTGATGGAAGTAGACGCAGCCAGAGAACGCGTTGGAATTGTTAAAGAGTATGAGCATGTCAAGAACGTTGAGGTCTTAGATGGAAGGGCCAAAATCACACTGGAGAGTATTGATGAGGCGACTTTAGATAGAGGCGACATCCATCGGCTTATCAAGTTCATAGCACCAGAAGTGAGAACCATAAAAAGGGAACTCTCACGCAGAGTTGGTCTAATACTTGAGAGAAGTGCAAGGAAAAAAGTCAGGTTCAGCGGTGATGTAACGGAAACTGCTCTTAAACTTGGTTGGATCAAAAGGTTTCCTGGAAGAGGGCAATGGTACTATATGCCACAGTACGCGACTTTACAAACGGCGCTGAAGGACTTGCTAATTGAGAAGATTTCTAGGCCATTAGGCTTTGTCGAAATATTGCTTCCGAAGCTTCTCCCGATTGAGGTTGCCTTCACGGCAAAAAAGATTCAAGGAGAACCTGGAGGGATGTTTTACGTGTGTCCTCCGAGGGTCAGGGAAAAGGACGAATACATACCATTACAGGTTAAGGCTGAGATCACCGGAGAGTTGCCGATGGGGGAGCTTGAAGAACTATTAGAGAAGCCTGGCTATGTTTTGGATCCAGCGCAATGCACACCATTTTACCAGCTGTACAGAAACAAGACAGTCCGTGATGAGGATATGCCGATCAAAGTTTACGAGTATGGAGGCCCAACCTACAGATATGAGGCTGGTGGAGTAAAGGGGATGGAGCGTCTCTGTGAGTTCTGGCGAGTTGAGCACATTTGGCTTGGGGCTCCAAAAATGGTTGAGGACATCAGGACTGAACTGATGCACAGGTCCACGGAAATCGTTGATAAGTACTTGGACTTAGAGTGGAGAATGCAGTTTGCTGGAGACACATTCTACTTGGCAGAGGATCAGAAGATAGATGAAGACGTTGAAATCCCGGAAGCACCAAAGTATGAGTGGCAGTTTTATTTGCCATACAAGGGACCGAGAAACGCCGAGGTGAGAGATGTATGGCTGGCTTGCGGGTCATTCAACTCTCACGGAAGCCACTACACGAAGCACTTTAACATCAAATCTACGTCTGGAGAAGTGGTTTGGACGGGATGTTTCGGTATAGGAATGACAAGATTAATAACGGCGTTTCTATCCCAGCATGGATTCAGCTTCGATGATTGGCCTGGCGAGGTGAAGAAGCGCATAGGTCAGATGTCAGGTGTACCTGAGCCTGTTTGAGTTCACTCTTCCTCTGTTCGCGTGAACAGCCCAAAAATACGTCAGCCACTGTTTTCGTTTCTTGCAGTGTGATTAAGCATCTATGGCTGTGCTATGGCTATCTCTACTTTTTCCCCTTCGATGTTCCATGTTCGTTTGTAGGCTTGCTTCGGGAGTTCAAACTCTTGTTTCGGGTCTAGTAAGGTTATTCTTCTCGTCCTGATCTCGGTGGCAATGTAGTCTTTCAGGTCACTGAAGGCTTTAAGAGTTTCTTGCCGTTGAGCCTTCAAAAACAGGTCTACATACTCCTCGACCCTAAGGTTCATTTCTTTCCGCATAAGTTGAGTTCTGCGCACAACCTCCTTGGCTAGGGACTCGGCCAGTATTTCTGGTGATCTAGTTAAATCTATGTAGATCCTTGCGTGAGGAGAATCAGTGCGCACCAAGTGTTCAGGCAGTTCTTCTTTGAAAATCAAAAAGTCCTCTGTTAGGTCTGCGACTGAACCGTCCTCCAGCCTCAGTGAATATTCGCCTTTCTCTAACAATTCTTGTGTTATCTTCCTTCCGTCCGTTTCTCTCAGAAGTTTAGAGATTTCTGGTAGTCTCTCCTTGAATCGTGGCCCAGCCTTCTCATAATTTGGCTCAACGATCGTCTTCACTTGTTTTGATGTCTCTCCCGGTTTTAGCAATTCTAGCTTTTTGGCGTTTGCTTGGCTCAAGAATACGTTTTTGAGTTTTTCTACGGCACTCGCTGCCTCCTCATCTGAGGGAACAACAGTAATAGATCTGACTGGCCACCTCAACTTTAGCCCAGCCTTCTGGCGTGCATATAAAACTGACGAAAGCATCGTTCTGATAGCTTCCATTTGGTTCTCCAAATCTTCGTTTATCCATGCTTTCTTCACTTCTGGCCAGCTACACATGTGTATGCTTTCTGGAGCCTTCGGATCTATGCTCCTGACCAAGCGCTGGTAAAGATCTTCCGTTAAGTACGGGGCATATGGTGCGAGGAGTTTAAGAATGGTCAACAGCGATTCGTATAGAGTGGCGTAGGCCGCTAGCTTATCCGGGTCCTCCCTCTCGATCCATGTGCGCTTTCTTGCTAGGCGAACGTAGAAGCGGCTGAGATCCTCTGTTATAAACTTTAGCATCGATCTTACTGGCTGGTGAAGGAACAAACGGTCTAAATCCCCAGCTACTTCCCTAATTAGGGAGTTGGTCTTTGAGAGCATCCATCTGTCTTCTGGTCTGAGATTACCATGTAGCCTTTCAAGAGTCCACTTTTTTGGGTCAAACTCATCAAGGTTCATATAGGTTGTTGAAAATGAGAAGACGTTCCAAAGTATAGAAAGCCACCGCTTTGTTTGATCTGCCTCATCAAAGTCAAAGGCTAGGGAATCCCATGGATGAGATTTCCAGAGGATGTAGAGTCGTAGGGGATCGACTCCGATTCTTTTCATAGCATCCAATGCCCATATGACATTTCCCTTTGACTTCGACATTTTTTGACCGTATTTATCTAGCACAAGACCTTGGCAGAGAACTTCCTTGTACGGACCTTTATTGAAGAGCATTATGCCAGTGAATATTAGCGAGTAGAACCATCCCCTCGTTTGGTCAACCGCCTCTGTTATGAATTCATAAGGATAAAGCTGGTTGAAGAAGAGATTATTCTTAAGATAGTTAACTGCCGCTGCGTGAGCGACTCCTGAATCAAGCCAGCAGTCGAGAACGTAGTCAACCCTGCTCATGTTTCCACCGCACTTCTGGCACTTCAGCAAGACTCGGTCTATCCATGGTTTGTGCAGTTTAAGGTTTTTGGGCAAGAATTTGGCCAAGGATTCTAACTCCTTGACTGTCCCCACAACTTTTTTCTCACCGCAATTCTCACACACCCAGATGTTAAGTGGCGTGCCCCATATTCTGGAGCGTGAGATGCACCAGTCCTCCGCGTTCACTATCCAGTCCCTGAACCTGCTCGTTCCAGCCCACTCTGGAATCCAATCCACGGCCTCGTTTTCCTTCAATATGTTGTCCTTGAGGGGGTCAATTCTCAGGAACCACTGTTTGTCAGCCCTGTGTATCAGCGGCGTATCACACCTCCAGCAGAGAGGATATTCATGCTCTATGATTCCGCTTTTGAGGAGGAGTCCCTTCTTCTTCAGGTCATCTAGTATTATTGAGTCTGCTTCTTTCACATATTTTGCAACATATTTGCCACCTTCATCAGTAAAGTGGCCTGAAAGGTCAACTGGGGAGAACACTGGCAACCCATACTTTTTGCCTACATTGAAATCTTCTGGACCATGAGCTGGAGCCGTGTGAACGCATCCTGTTCCCTCCTCTAGGGTTACATGTTCCCCGCATATCACGCAGTGATCCGACTTTCCCTCGTGCTTCTCATGCGCTGGTACCTCTTCTAGGAGGGGGTGAACATATTTTAGTCCCTCAAGCTCCTTACCTTTGATGGATTCAAGAATCTCAAGCTCGGTTACGCCTAACTCCTTCATGACGACATCGACCAACGCCGTTGCTAGTATCCAAACCTCTTTTCCAACCCTGACTTTTGCGTAGTTAAAGTTTGGGTGAACGCATACAGCCTCATTTCCTGGAAGCGTCCAAGGCGTTGTTGTCCATATGACAATAAAGCTGTTTTTCTCGCCTTTCAGTTGGAACTTCACGAATATTGATGGGTCTTTGATGGTTGCATAGCCTTGCGCGACCTCATGGCTTGACAGAGAGGTTTCGCATCTTGGGCAAGTAGGCACTACTCTGAAGTCTTCTATCAGCAGGCCCATTGCATGCGCCTTGTTCAGTGTCCACCAGACGAATTCTATGTAATCTTCATCTCTGGTTTCGTAGGCGTGGTCGTAGTCGAGCCATAGTCCTAGTTTCTCTGATGTTTTCCTCCAGTGGTCGATGTAGAAGTCCACGAGTTCTTGACATTGGGCGATGAACTTTGGGAGGTTTATCTTCTGACCGATTTCACTCTTTGATTTTATTCCGAGTTTTCGTTCAACCTCTAGCTCCACGGGTAGCCCGTGACAATCCCATCCGGCTTGCCTCCAAACGTTGTGTCCTTGCATTGTCTTGAAACGGAGAAAGACATCCTTCATCGTCCTTCCCCGAGCGTGACCAACATGCATGAATCCGTTGGCCGTTGGCGGGCCTTCCAAGAACCTAAAAAGAGGACCGCCTTTCCTCATTTCAACAAATTTCTGAAAGATTCTATTCTTATCCCAGAATGAGGAGACTTTTTCTTCAAGTTGAACTGGATCATATCGTCCGCTGACTACCTTCAATTCTTAACCCTCCAAAATAGGAGATGGAGAGGGATCTTGAAATTCTCTTGGGCCCACAAGAACGATTGATGATCTAAAGCAGACGTATTGAAGCTTAATGAATTTGGCGGGACATCAGCTCCACCCTTCCCTAGATTATAGAGAGGGCTTATATTTAGGTTTATTGGGCATGTAGAACTTTCAGTGCACATGGCGCCATAGTTCTATATAGATTATGACGAATATATATAGAAGATGAAAAGAGTTTAAATCTCAAGTCGCGCGAATCTGAAATAAATCTTGTGTTGTGAACTAAGGTTGGAGAGAAGGGCATTTCAAAAGCGTAGTTTTTGGACTTGGATCGTACTTGCCTTCTTAATCGGGTTGCTGATCGGTGTAATACTCGGGGTTACGATGGGCTTACAGATCGGCAGTTATGGGGCTGGAGCGATAGAGCTAACTATGATTTACGGCTCTGAAAAGCAGAGCTGGATAGAAGAGGTCACCCCACTTTTCCTAGATTGGTGGAAGAATACCTATCCTAATCGTCGATTGGTCATCCATGCTACGCCTATGGGGTCCCGAGAGTCCCTCACTCAGATAATCAGTGGTTCAATCAAACCCGTCGTCTGGAGTCCCGCTTCCTCTTTATGGATTCTGCTCGCAAATTGGTATTGGCAGCAAGAATACGGAGCAGGTCAAATCCTCATCAGAAACTACACTAGTCTGGTGCATTCGCCAATAGTTTTGGCCACATGGGAGAAATATGCTGAAAAGTGCAACATAACTGGCTTTCAAAGCCTTTATGATCTATCTATTTCTCCTGAAGGAGGAACACTCCTTTATGCCCACACAGATCCTCAGCTTTCGAATTCCGGATTTATGACGACTGTTCTGGAGATCGCTACAGCCGCTGGAGTGTCGACTGAAGATCTAAAGTACGACGATCTAACTAGGGATGATGTGAAGAGCTGGTTGAAGAAAATCGAATCTAGAGCTGTCTTCTATGGTGAGAGCACGGGGTTCTTGATGGCGCAAATGGTTGATGCGGGACCAAGCGGCCTGAACGTAGTTGCGACTTATGAAAATCTAGTTCTTGAAAAAAACTTAGGAGGAGAGCCCCAGGCTCGTTGGGGGCAGAGGCTGATAGCAGTTTACCCTGAAGAGGGGACGCTTTCCAGCGATCACCCATTCTGCGTGCTGAACGCTCCATGGGTCTCCGAGGAGCAACGCTGGGCTTCAGAAGTGTTTCTGCGCTTTCTTCTATCTGGGGATATCCAGGCCAAAGCCATGAAGCAGGGCTTTAGACCTGAAAGCACGATCGTTGAACTCGATCCCAGCATATTCAATGAGATGTATGGTATAATGTATGAAATCCCTTGCAGATTGTTGAAGTCTCCTACTGATAGTGAAGTTCTGTGGCATATCACCGATCTTTGGCTAGTTTGCAGGGCTGGAATATGATGATGTCCGGCTTCAAGGCTTCGTTTAGACGCACATTGGTGAAAAGGCTGAAAAACTCGAGCATTATAGTCCTGCCATTCTTCTTCCTGATTGCCTTGATGCCTATAATTTATATGTTTTCCTATGTTTTCTTCAACTTTGGAGAAGTATATCGGTGGGTCTTTAACGACCCCATATCAGGGGATGCCCGATGGGTTTTTATGCAGAAGTCAATTCTGCTGTCGTTTGAAGTTGCAACTCTGGTTACGATCGTCGACATCATAATTGGCTTACCTATGGCTTGGATACTTTCTAGGTACGACTTCTGGGGGAAAAAGGCGGTTGATACGCTGGTAGACCTCCCCTTGGCGGTTCCCACCTCAGCACTTGGGTTCTCGGTTTTCTTGTTTTGGGGATCGAGAGGCGGATTGGCGTCACTATTCGGAATTGAAACAGGACTATTTTCTCGTGGTCCTATGATGATTGTATTGGCTCACATAGCTTTCACGTACCCGTATGTTGTGAGATCATTAACGGCTATAATCGAGGAGGTCAATATAGGATACGAGTACGCTGCAAGAACTCTCGGAGCATCGTCCGTGACAGCGGTCAGAACAATCACCCTGCCCCTTATAAAACCCGGCCTTATTACGGGCGCGATTTTGGCCTTTACAAGAAGTTTAGGAGAGACTGGGGCCACAATACTTGTGTGTGGGATATACGAGACGGCTCCTCTTGTTATAGTGGCTTGGCGTCAACTACTTGAGATTCCTCCTGCAGCCTTTCTGGGCATGATCGTTGTTGCTGTCGCGGTATTTCTGCTGTATGTGGCAACTTATCTTGCTGAAAGGTGGAGATTCCCATTAAGGAAAGTCTGGCCTAAGGCAGAGAGGTTTCTTAGCGGTAAAAAGCCTCGGAGTGTTAGGGACCTCCTTAGCACTCTGATTTTCTTTTTGCTAGTTCTAATTCCATCGGCATTTACTCTTGTTTATATGGGAACATGGTGGTCCGGAAGCCCTTTTACTCGGTCTCAGGAAGCAGGGGTCGTTTACCAAGTCTTTCTTGCTCCAGACAGAAAGTGGCTGAGTTTATGGATGAGTATACTTACGTCGCTTGAAATCTCGACTGTCGT
>Ga0172362_10005901_pt1 | contig 10583 bp, 8 predicted proteins | sample LakKivs1_kivu2a2_FD_114534 | JGI IMG/M metagenome (GOLD analysis project Ga0172362, IMG submission 114534) | Sediment microbial communities from Lake Kivu, Rwanda - Sediment s1_kivu2a2 | ecosystem: Environmental > Aquatic > Freshwater > Lake > Sediment | place: Rwanda: Western Province, Lake...
ATACTGAACAAGATTACAATACATCTGTTAAAAGTAAAGGAAAACTTAACATCTCTTATTCTGCCAACGAAAAAGTTAAAAATAGCTCAGTCAAATCTGAAACTAATAATGTGAATGTTGAAGGCAATAAAACTGTTTCAAAGAAGGCTGGAGGCACAGTTCAAACTGAATATACTAGCAAAAAATTAATCCAAAAATTAAATACTGATAGACAAAGTGTTGAAAATAATATTCCTAAAATCTTTGTTGCACAAAAATCAAAAGCATTTACAAGAGATATTGGTCTCACAGATGACAACCTTGTTGCAGTTAGAGTCCAAAATGCGGTTCTTACAGATGTTGAATACAAAGCATCCGGATTACGTGTTCGTAATGTTAGCATCAGAAAGGATAATAAGGACCTTAGAGAACTTATGAAATATAAAGGTATATGGTACAAATTAGATGTCGTTGGAGATACTTTGCAATGGCAAAAATATTGTGATCAAGAGGGTATGGAAATCGTTTCTGATTCCATTGAAGCACGATCCAAAAAATAAATAATATCAATTAAATAAAAAAATTTATTTAATTTAATTTTAACTCATAGGAATGCCTAAATCAGTGCTAACTTCTGCAAGTTTTTTAGGATCATTATAAAATGTGACTGCCTGCACAATTGCACGCGCTCTCTTTTCGGGGTCTGAACTCTTAAAAATTCCTGAACCAACAAATACTCCATCCATTCCTAATTGCATCATTAAAGCTGCGTCAGCAGGTGTCGCGATACCTCCTGCAGCAAAATTAACAACAGGTAATTTTCCCTGCTCTCGAACTTCTCTTACCAAATCAACTGAAACTTGATTCTCTTTCGCAAAATTAAATAATTCATCCTCATCCATATTGCAAATAACCTTTATTCCCTTTTGAACCTCTCTTGCATGTTTTACTGCATGCAAAACATTTCCCGTTCCAGCTTCACCTTTAGTTCGCAACATTGATGCACCTTCCTCAATTCTTCTTAAAGCTTCTCCAATATTTCTGCATCCACATAAAATTGGTATCTTAAATTTATGCTTATTAATATGATTATTCTCATCAGCAGTAGTTAAAACTTCACTCTCATCTATATAATCAATCTCTAAAGCTTCTAAGATCTGTGCCTCCACAAAATGTCCAATCCTTGCTTTAGCCATTACTGGTATTGTAACTGCTTTCTTTATTTTACTTATCATATCAGGATCACTCATTCGAGCGATACCACCCTGTTTCCTAATATCAGACGGAACTCTCTCCAATGCCATTACAGCTACAGCACCAGATCTTTCAGCAATTATTGCTTCTTCAACATTTGTAACATCCATTATAACACCACCTTTTAACATCTGGGCTAAACCTCTCTTAAGCACCTTTTCATCCGACATAACAATTATTCTTTTTTTAATTTCATTATATTACGCTTTACAATATCAACAAAATAATTATGCCAACTATAATCATTAGTTAATTCAGGATGAAAAGACGTTCCTAATAAATTTTCTTTTCTAACTGCAACAATATTATCTTTGTATTTTAACAAAATTTTTGTATTAGTATTAACATCTAAAATAACTGGCGCCCTAATAAAAACTGCCTTAAATTTTCCTTCCATCTCAAGATCTTTTGGATATTCCATTTCCACAATAAAACTATTCATCTGTGATCCAAAATAATTTCTTTCAATCTTAATTCCTAATCCACCTATATTTTTTTGATTTTCAATCTTTCCATTAATTTCATCAGCTAGCAACACAAGCCCTGCACACGTTCCCCAAACAGGATATCCCTTAGTTATATATTCTCTCATTTTACTAAAAATATTATTTTCAATTATTGACATAGCAGTACTCTCACCACCTGGTATTATTATTCCATCACAACTCTCTATATCCTCTTCCTTTTTTAATAATATAGTATTTACTCCTAATTTTTCCAAAATAACTTTATGTTCTAAAAATGCACCCTGTAATGCTAATATACCGATTATCATCCCAATAAAAATATTTATAATATATTTATAATTATCAAACTAATAAATATAAACCAATAAATTCTCATCAAAACATTTTTTGAAAAATAATAATAATTTATTAAATTCATCAATATTATCATTATTTATATATTTTTTAATACCTATCAATGAATTATAAATATCATAAATATTTCCAAATGTACAAAAGTTTTTATTTTTATTTAATAAATATATTCCAAACAAATTTTTTTCCTTCAAAAAATTTTTATATTTTTTATAAATTTCTTTATAAACTTTACGTTTTTCAATATTTAATACTAACAATTCCTCCATTTCTGAGAGAAATATTTTACAAGTTTCTTCATTATAATAATTTTTATATAAATATCGATTTGATGCTTCAGTTAAACAATTTAGAATTTCTTTCCATTCTTCTTTTTTGTAATTTATATCCATCCCTAATAAATATAAATCTTATTTTTTTTATATTGGCTATACATATGAAATTAACTACAGTCATTGGATCTGTAAATGATAACCCAAAATATTATAAATTTATTCCAATCCAAATAAAATTCTGGAAAAAATTTGGATGTAATTTTATCTGTGTATTCTGCGCAAAATCAATCCCTGAAAAAATGCTTAAATATAAAGATAATATTGTCCTCTGGAACAGAAATCAAGACGTTAATTCAGCTTTTCTTGGTCAAAATCTTCGTATGTTTTATCCTGCACTTCTTAATTTACCAGACGATGAAATGGTTATGATGACAGATATGGATATGCTTCCAACTAATTTCGTTTATTATAAAAATGGATTAGAAGGATTCAAAAAAGATGACTTTATTTATTATAGAAGAATTGCCGGAAATCAAATTTATATGTGCTACAATGCAGCCCACCCTGAAACTTGGGCTAAAGCTTTCCAAATTAAATCATTAAAAGATATAGAAAACCGTATCAATGAAATATACAGTCCCGATTATAGCGGACTTCCTGGTAAGACTGGGTGGTTCACTGATCAAAAAGTAATGTTCAAGTATTTAAAACCTTACCCAGGCCTAAAAGTATTAAATCGTAGAATACGACGTTTAGAGGTTGCTAATTATAGAAGCCTACTATCAAAAGGAAAGACAGATTTTCTTAAAAACTTTGATGATGTACATTTCCATCGCTCATACCATAACAACAAAAAACTTATTAAAGATGCCCTTAAACAATTAGATCGTCTTTACTAAAAAAAAATATTTATATCTAATATATAATGCATTTTCATATTAGTGCATCAGGAATTGAACACGCAGTTTCAACTATTGGATCTACCATTGGTGGATGTGTTGGCAATGTAATGGAAGCAGGATCCGATGGATTCAAAACATACGAAGATATCCGCGGACATCAATGGGGAAGCGCTGTAGAGGATGGAGCTGAAACTCTCTATCACGGTGCAGAAGCAGTTGTCGATGGATTAGCTGGAGATTTCTTTTAATTTACTATTGATTTTCAACAATAAATTTAATATTTTCTTATTTCAGCTGACATATTTAATATGTTTTTTCATATTTATTTTTCCTAATTCTTGCATTTCTTTGTTTTTATTTACATCGTAGATGGTAGTTATTTGTGCATCTTCTGTCATCTTCTTAATTGTTCCCCACCGGTTTACGTTTTCGGTCTTTTTATATTTTTCTGATTTCTCACTTGCGGTCTTTAAATACCGTTTAAGTCCAAGTAACCTCTTCTTACCTAATTCTTCGGATTCTCCATTATTTGTAAAAGATTGATAAATTATGCTATTTGTTGGAGAATTTCCAAATTGATTACTCTTTACTGATTCAAAAAGACGCTCATATTTTTTGTACTTCTTTCCATCTTTTTCAGCATCATAAATAACATATTGACCTGCTAAATAAGATTTATAATTTTTAATAAGCATATCAAGATTATCAGAAAGATCACGTTTAAAAAATTCTATTTTATTTTTAAATTTCAAAAACTCTCTTTCATCCTTCTCTCTTGCTTTTATATCTTCCAAACTGGTACTCTTGAACTCATCAATCAAATCCTTCATCGTTTCATACAAATAATCACCGACATTTCTTTCCAGTTTATTTTTAACGTTTATCTGATTTATCTTATTACCATATTCATCATAATATTCAATGAAATCATAAAAAGTTTTAGCACCAACAGATCTAGGAATATTAGAATTATTCAAATTTTTCATCACATTGTTAACATTCTTATAATCTTTTATACCCTCAATAAATTCAATAAATTTTGGATTATCATGGTAATGACCAGTCAATAACGCTTTCAAAAAAATTAACATACGCATTATTCCGGTAATTTCCTGATATTTTTTCAACTCCTTTGATAATTCTTTTGTTGTACTATCAACTATTTTTTCTCTACGATTGATAATTATTTTTTGTGCATTCTTTGATAAATCTTGATTAACATTTTCAATATTTTCTATGGCAACATTATTATTACCGCGAAAATTACCAAAAGTAATATTTTCTAACTTATTGTTTTTTAATTCATTGGGAAATATTACCACACCCCCTCTAAACAACTGCTTATTATTCAGGTTTGACATATAAATTATCAAATATTTTTTTTATATAAAAATAAAATTATAAAAAAAATTTTAATTTTAATTTAAAATACTTTACAACTTTTTATTGTAATTATTTAAAAAAAAATACATATTTTATTTTATATGCTAAAAAATATCATAAGGAACCTAGAGATCTTTTATACCATATATGGTAATGATATTTTTTTATCAAAAAAATATTTATATTACCATAAATATTTTTTTCATAATTTTTATTACCATTTTTTAAACGTTAGAAAAATATTACCATTTTGTGGTTATCGGTTTCGTGGTTCACTTTTTTTCATTAAAAAATGGTATTAAAAAGTATGGTAAGCAAGGTTTTTTTTGTAAAAAATCGGACGAAATATACCATGCATGGTAATAAAAATGACAAGCACCTTTTATTACCATAAAAAGCACCTTTTTTAAATTACCATCGTTTTATAAAAAATCTCATTTACCATAATATGGTAATAAAATTTCATATTTTCACTCAATATGAAAAAAATATTTTTTTATGATAATAAAAATTGCGTAAAAATTGCGTAAATTTCGGACAAGGTAATAAAAATATTTTAGATAGAAAAAAACGATGGTAATAATTTTACCATTTATTTTTAACTTTTTTTCAAGGACCAATTACCATAAAACTTTTTTGGGATTTTTTAATAATATACCATAAAACGAGTTTTTTACATCACGTAATATTTTATGATAATAAATTTACCATAAATAAATTATGTTAAATATATAAAAATTATGGTCAAAAAAAGTAGGTATCGATTTTTTTATTCATTTTTTTACATAAAAAAGTTGCACTAATTAATTTTATTGAAAAAATAGATCGTATCGATCTTACCATAATTTTTAAAAGAAATAAGCGAATTACCATATTTATGATAATAAAAAAATTCGAAAAAAGAACCGTGTGTTCTGGTAATGCAAATTACCATCAGTATTATAAAGATCATATCGATGGTATTATACTACCATATTTTTTTTATAAATATTAAAAAAATATAGATTCATAATGCATTACCATATTATTTTCAACTATTTTTTTGATAATATTTATTACCATAAATATTTTTTGTCATTTGCATAAATTTATGGTAATGAAAAATTATCTAATTTTTTGTCATTACCACTCATTTTTATCAAAAATCAAAAAACACTTATTACCACGTCTACGACCATGTTTTTTAATAATAAAAAAGTTAATTTTTTTAACTTTTTTTTACAAGTTTTTACAATTATATTTGATTTTTTTAATAACGGTTAATCGTCGAATACGATTTAGTAAGATATAATATAAAAATATTATATTCGTTTGTGTAATGGGATTAATTTTTTATTGATTTTTTAAAGAAAATCCTTGTTTGAACTCACGGTTCTTTTTTGAATTTTCGAGGGAAAATGGAGATAAAAAAAGGAGCCTGGCGTCACAACATTTGGAACCTAGATTTTTGTGTTTTTCCTCCAGGAAGTATGACCCAAAAACGGGATTTTGCTACCATAAATTTTTTTTTGAAGTCGGAGGGACCTCCCTCATATCACTTTTTATTACCATGCATGATTACGAAAGTGATAAAAAATTTCCTTGCTCAAACTGGATGGTACTGACCATCCTAAAAAAACTGCATTTATTACGTATGTTTTTTTTGAGCAGTTTATTTTTTTTCTTCATGGTAATAAAACATTACCTTTCAGAGTGAACCGCCGCCTGATGGTAGCGTTATTACCATTGTCTCCCGTTTAGTTTTGTTTTCAAAAATGGTAAGGCTTTATACCAGACCTCTAGGCTCTAACGTTTTTTGCAAAATATGGTAATAAACAAAAAATCATTTTTTGATTTTTATACCATTATTTATGCGTTTTACTCATAATTTGGGATGCTGGTAATAGACCCGACCATATCAGCTTTCGAAACACATTCCATATTATTCTCGTAGATATTATTACCATTTTTTATCAAGATAATAAAAAAAATATATCCATGATATCCAAAAAACCATCTTCTTCAAGCTTGAACACAAAATCGGGTATTACCATATTTTTTTATTAGATAAATAATTTTTTTAATTAAAAAATACGAATTATGACGTATAATTTTTATAATATTATTTTTTTTGAATACAATAACTTTTTTATTTTATTATATTTTTTTTATTTTAACAATATTTTAAAAAATATTTTCTTTAATTTAACATTTAATTGTAAAAATATTTGGATTTAACTTTAAAAACGAAAAATACATTTTTGCGTTTGATAAATAAAAAATTAATTTTTTGTATGGTAATAAAATGTTATTCCAAATGCTGGAATTATGGTAATAAATGGTTTTAAAAAATACTCCGATCATTAACGTTTTATAAAAATTATGGTAGTATATTACGATAAATGGTAAAAATTATAATAGCCGATAAAAAAACTAAAGGTAATATTGTTACCTAAGACACACGGAACACCAAAAATCGGGTAATTCGCTTGGTAATCGCTATGGACTAAAAAACCTCGATATAAAAAAGTGTTTTTAAAAAATCGTCTGTTTGCTATCATGAAAAATATAAATCGAAAATTTCCGATTTATTACCACGACCAAAAATTTAAAAATATTTGTTCAAAAATCATAAAATAAATTTTTTATTACCATATGGTAATAACTTCATTTCTTATTTTTTTTATAGCACTTACCATCTTCCTATCATGTGCATGGTCACATGTCAAAATAATTTCAAAAATGCGTGGTATATATCCACCATAATCTTAATTTTTATTAAAAACTTCTCAGTACCATAAATGAGGTGATTACCAAAGAGTTTAATAATGGTAGTAAGGAAGTTTTCATATATTTTTTATGAAGATGGTAATGAATGGTAATCATTTATATATTTATTGACATACAAAATGAAAAGTTATTACCATTTATTATCATAAAATAAAGTTAAGGAGTTTATAATTTTATTACCATATGGTATGGAAAAACTCGTTTTTTATTTTTTTGTTATTTTTTAACGTCCCAAATTTCCCTTACCATGATACCATGTCTCATTTTTTTCACTTACTCATGAGATTTTTTATAATGGTAATAAATAACCATTAGTCATCATAATAGTGGATATTCTAGTCGTTTTTTACGACCATCTTATTACCATTTTTATTAAAAAAATCATTAACTTCTCTAGTACCATAGGGTCAAAAAATCATCAAATAACAAACAATGTTTTAAAAATAGGACTCTATTCTTTATTTTAATCAATATATTTGATAAATTTATATATTACCATGATTAAAATTTAAGGTAATATAAGAAATAACACTTTTTAAGGTTATGGTAATAAGAGTATACCATAAATTAAAATATTAAACATTTTTTTACCATTTCATCCTTTCTTAAAAAGTAAAAATAGAGTTTATTGATAAAAAGTAATAATAATAATATATAAAAATAATCAAGTTAAATTGAAAAACTAAAAATAATATCGAAAAAAGTTAAATTTTATTGATAAAACTGATTTTTAGTCAATGCTGCAAAATTTTTTTTTCCTAGTCGGTAAACTTTTTTTGAATTGCTTCTCAAAAGGTGAAGTTTTTCAAAACCTTGGAAGAATATGAAATGCAATTTTTTCCCCCCCCGGTAAACTCGTTATAATGAAGAAATCGATTTTTCAAGCGTGTTGAGTACGGAGGAACTCATGGTAATAACATTACCATAATGAGTCATAATCCCTAATTTTGCTCATGGTAAGCGGCCGAAATCCGTCCGATTTCGTCCGAAAACGGCTAATTTATTTTTTTTTTGTTTAGGAATGAATCGAATTTCGTTTAAAAATTAAAATATTAATATTTTAATAAATTATAAAGAATGCCTAATTTCAAGTGCTCACAATGTAACAAGGAATTTACACATCGTAGTCATTACCTTAGTCATATGAATCGAAAATATCCATGTAATGGTTTGGTCGTCTACCATGAAAATGGTAATGACCGTGTACCCGAAAATACCCCTCACCTTTTTGCAGGTAACTCGAAAATGTCACCGACGGTTATCCGGGATAATTTGGTAATGAATTATTCCAAGTCAGTACCACAAAATATGGTAAGCAGTGAATTCGATATTGAAAAATCAACAAATTTATCATCGTCCTCGTCATCGACCTCTGGAATACAAGATTATTACGAGCATACCAAAAAAATGAGCAACGATGAGAAATTAAAAAATCCCCTTACCTTAAAATGCTCTTATTGCTCTTCGTTGCTTAAAAATCGGATTTCACTAAATCGACATTTGAAGATATGTAAGCTTATCCCCTTGACCAAGGCCGATCTTGATAAAGTTGAGAGCAAATTGTCGCAAAAGATAAATTCCACCCTTACCACGATTTCCGATAAAAATGCTCAAATCATAAACAATACCATAAACTCGACCACAAATAATAATAACAATACTCAAAATATTATATACGTTGATAACCGTGGAAATTCTGATAAACCTATAAATCTTAAAGCATTTGGTAGCGAGCAGTTGGACTATTTGACCAAGGACCTTATGAAAAATATTATCTCACGACCAGAAACCGGTATCATCAAACTAATTGAGCATATACATTTTAATAAAGAACAACCTGAAAATCAAAATATTCATATATCTAATAAGAAAGATCCATATGTTGATGTTTTTAATGGTAAAATTTGGGAAAAACAGGATAAAAAAATCGCTATTCAGAATATGATAACGACGAAGAAAGATATTATGGATGACTATTTTGATGAACAGGTTGAGAAAAATATTATTACCTCTTTTATTCGAAATAGTTACACTACTTTTTCAGATCTACTTGACGAATATATTCGTAAAAGTCTTACCGAATACGATGAAGATATTAAGAAGCGAGTTGCTCGAAAATGTCATCGTCTGTATCGTGAAATTTTCAAATCTGCTGAGCTTCTCCTTATCAAAAATAAAAACTCAATCCCTCAATCCCTCGAAAATATACCATCGCAATCCATCGCGGACAGCTCCGACGATGACTAAAAAAATTGATGTTAAAATTATTTATCATCGTTGAAATTAACTCTTATGCCCAATTGCTACCTTTGTGGTAATAAAAATACTCAAATTTACTGCATTCATTGCAGTTCTCACTTCGATCGCAAATGTTATTATCGTTGCGATAGTTGCCCAGTCTGTAATATCGTACAAAACGAAATTACAGATTCTTTTGAAGAATACCATTTTGTCTAAAATGGAAATAAAACAGGAACCAATAAAGCACATCCTACCAAATACAAAATATCCATCGGAATACCAATCTTTATAAAATCCTTAAAAGAATAACCACCTGGTCCCATTACCATCAAATGCGTTGCATATCCAAATGGAACTGCAAATCCACAACTCGATGCCATCATCACACTTATCGTAAATGGCTTATAACTAACTCCATAAACCTTCGCTATATCCAATGCTATCGGCATTGCTAAAGCGGCCGCCGCATTATTCGTCACAATTTCTGTCATAATCAATGCTACCAAATAAATCAAAAAATTTATCACCCATAACGATGCATTCATATTTTTCAATGATTCCGCTACAACTTTCCCTAATCCAGATAATTCCATCGCTCGTGATATGCCAATTGAACTTGCAATCATTATCAATAAACTCCAATCTACGACTTCTACCGCCGTTTCAACATTAATCCATCTAAAAACAAAAGCTAAGGCTGCAGCTGTCACGGCAGATTGCTCCATTGTGATTGTCTCAGTTGCTGGTAAAATGATCATTAACAAAAACATCATAATAGGACCATAATCCCACCAAGATACTGGTTTTAACATATTTCCAACAGTGCACACTACATAGAAATCATGATTGTTTCGATATTTCTGTATAAATGTTTCATTTGATAATACCAATAATGTATCACCTTCTTTCAAAACTGTATTATTTAAAAACTGGGTAAGTTCTTCTCCATGTCATCTTGC
>Ga0172362_10005902_pt1 | contig 10583 bp, 8 predicted proteins | sample LakKivs1_kivu2a2_FD_114534 | JGI IMG/M metagenome (GOLD analysis project Ga0172362, IMG submission 114534) | Sediment microbial communities from Lake Kivu, Rwanda - Sediment s1_kivu2a2 | ecosystem: Environmental > Aquatic > Freshwater > Lake > Sediment | place: Rwanda: Western Province, Lake...
AAAAAGGTTATCCTTAAGGGAGGCGAGCAGGAAGAAGCGATGGACAGGGAGAAGCTCGTCGAGGAGCTTCGTTCCAGGCTGGAGAATGATATCCTCAAAGCCTTAAAAATATGAGCAGGCCCCGAAGACTCGATTATGCTTACGCCGTCGGCCGCGTGCGGGCCCTGGAAAAGGATCTCGTCCAGCAGGCCGTTTTCCGCGAAGCGGTTGAGGCCACGGACCCTGTCTCGGCCTTGAAGATGATCTATGATGCAGGGAATTACGGAGAGGATTTAATTAAAGTGAGCGATTCGAATGAGCTTGATGCCGTGCTCTTGTGGGAAGCAGAAAAGCTCAAGAAGCTCGTCGGCGCAATTCTTTTGGAAAAAGACATTCTCGAGGTCATGCTCCTGGATGAATCTCCGGCCGAAGCGCTGGCTCTGGCCGAGGGCAGCGGAAACACCTTTATCCTTGGCTACATCCGATGCCGGATCGACCTGGGGAATATCAAGATTTTTTGTCGTTCCAAGTATCTCGAAAATCCAGAGAAGAAGCTGGAAAAACTTCTCCTCCCGGGCGGCGCGATCACGCCTCAAGCCTTTATCAGTTGTTATAGCCTGCCACTCGAGGAAGCCTGCGATCGGTTTCGGGCCACTGCGTACTACGACCTGTGGAGGCGCGGCGTCGAGGCTCTTGAAGAGCGGCAGACGTTCGTCGAGCTTGAACGAGGGATCGAGGATTTCCTGATGTCCTACCTGCGCCGGGCGAAAAACATAACCTTCGGCCCTGAGCCGGTTTTTGCCTACGGCCTGGCCAAAAAGAGAGAGTTAGCCCTTGTCCGTCTTTTAGGGCTGGGAAAGATAATAAAGCTTCCGTTGGACTTGCTCAGAGAGAGGATTAGCGCCACCTATGTCTGATTCTGAAAAGGTCGCTGCGGTCGGCGATGCCGACCTTCTTTTCAGCCTGCGGGCTTTAGGCATCGCTGTCTTTTCACCCCGCAACTCCGAAGAGGCCCGGGCGATCATGGTGAGGGTCGAAAAAGAGCGCTTTGCTCTGTGCCTGGTTCACCAGCGCTGGATGGAGGTATTGGCGGGGGAGAAGAAGGACGCCCGAAAGAAAATCAGCCCGGTTGTCCTGGGGTTCTCCGATTACCGGGATTTGACCGAGGCAATCGAGAAGATGGTTAAAGAAATGGCAGTCAGGGCGACAGGCTCTGATTCTTTGGTCAAAAGAAAGGGTCAAGATGAGTCAAGCTAAAGTTATTCGAGTGGCCGGCCCTCTGGTTGTGGCTTCCGGGTGCCTGGGGGCCAAAATGTATGACATGGTCAAAATCGGCCAGTTAGGGCTTATCGGTGAGATCATTGAGCTCCGGGAGGACCAGGCATTTATCCAGGTCTATGAGGATACGACGGGTATCGGCCCGGAAGAACCAGTCAGGCTGACCGGCAAACCCCTGAGCGTCGAGCTGGGGCCCGGGTTGATCAGCTCCATCTACGACGGAATCCAGAGGCCGCTGGACGTCATCAGGAGCCAGGAAGGAAATTTTGTCACCCGGGGTATCGAACTGCCTGCTCTTAACCGGGAGAAAAAATGGGATTTTATTCCAATGCGAAAAAAAGGAGAAGCGGCGGCCGCAGGAGATATCCTCGGCGAAGTGGAGGAAACTCCTCTTGTTCGTCACAAGATCATGGTTCCCGAGGATGCCGGCGGCAGGATTAAAGAAATAAAAAAAGGAAAACACACGGCCGAGGATGTTGTGGCCAGGATTGAGACGGCGGCGGGCCTGAAAGAAGTCAGGATGGTCCAGACCTGGTCGATCCGCAAACAGCGCAGCGTCAAAAAAAGACTCATGCCCGACGAGCCTTTGACCACGGGCCAGCGCGTCCTGGATACTCTTTTTCCGCCGGCCAAAGGCGGGACAGCCTGCGTCCCCGGGCCTTTCGGCAGCGGCAAGACCGTTGTCCAGCATCAGCTGGCTAAATGGTCGGACGCCCAGATCATCGTCTTCGTCGCCTGCGGAGAGCGCGGCAACGAAGTCGCCGACCTGCTGCTGAGCTTTCCCGAGCTTAAAGACCCGCGCACCGGCCGGCCGCTCCTCGAACGGACCGTCATCATCGCCAACACCTCCAACATGCCGGTCGCGGCGAGAGAGGCTTCGATCTATACCGGGATGACGATCGCCGAGTACTTCAGGGATATGGGCTACTCGGTCGCCCTCATGGCTGACTCTTCCAGCCGCTGGGCCGAGGCTCTGCGGGAGATCTCAGGCCGGATGGAGGAGATGCCCGGCGAGGAGGGCTATCCCGCCTACCTGGCCAGCCGGATCGCCGAGTTCTACGAGAGGGCCGGCAAAGTTATCTGCCTGGGCTCGGATGAACGGCCGGCTGCTCTGAGCGTGATCGGGGCCGTCTCTCCGCCAGGAGGAGACCTGTCCGACCCCGTCGTCCAGGCCACGCTTAAAGTCGTCAAAGTCTTCTGGGCCCTGGATGATCGCCTGGCCAACATGCGCCATTTCCCGGCCATCAACTGGCTCCTGAGCTATTCGCTTTACAGCGAAAGCACCAAATCTTTCCTCCAGGGCAAGGTCGCTGAGGATTTCCCCGAACTGCGCCAGGAAGCCATGCTCCTTTTGGAGGAAGAGGCGGAATTGCGTGAGATCGCCCGCCTGGTTGGCGTCGAATCCCTGTCGGCCAAAGAGCGCCTCACCCTGGAATCAGCGCGCTCCATCCGCGAAGATTTTCTCCACCAGAATGCTTTTCATCCGCAGGACACTTACACATCCTTGAGAAAACAGTACCTGATGCTGCGGTCCATCCTTCATTTCCACCATCAAGGGCTGAGAGTCCTGGAGGAGGGGAGGACCCTGGAAAGTGTTCTCGCGCTCAAGGTAAGGGAAAGGATCTCGCAGATGAAATACCTGCCCGAGGAAGAGGCCGGGCTCCTCGAAGTCTACTTGGAGATCGACGGCTCCTTCAAGAACCTCAGAGAAGGCCGGGAGTGAGAGGCTGTCCATGTATAAAGAATATCTGACTGTCTCCAACATCGTCGGGCCGCTCCTTATTGTCGAAAAAATCAGAGAGGTCAAATACGGCGAGCTGGTGGAGATAGAGACGGCTGCCGGCCTGCTCCGCCGCGGCACCGTCCTCGATGTTTCCACGGATCGGGCCGTTGTCCAGGTTTTCGAGGGCACTATCGGCCTGGATGTGGACAGGTCGAGGGTGAGGTTTCTGGGCCGGTCCCAGGCGCTGGGCATATCCGATGAGATCATCGGCCGCGTCTTTGACGGCTCAGGCCGGCCGAAAGACGGCGGTCCTCAGATAATCGCCAAAAAGCAGCTCGCTATCTCCGGAAGCCCCATCAACCCCGATGGTCGCGATTACCCGTCCGAGTTTATCGAGACGGGCATTTCTTCGATCGACGGCATGAACCCGCTCGTGCGAGGCCAGAAGCTGCCTCTTTTTTCTGGGAGCGGACTTCCCCACGCCCGGATCGCCGCTCAGATAGCGCGGCAGGCCAAGGTGCTGGGCAAAGAAGAGAAATTCGCCGTCGTCTTTGGGGCCATGGGCATCACTTTTGAAGAAGCCAACTTCTTCATCGAGGATTTCCGTACCACCGGGGCCCTGGAAAGGGCGGTGCTGTTCCTGAACCTGGCCAACGAGCCGCCGATCGAGCGCCTGGCCACACCGAGGCTGGCGCTGACCTGCGCCGAGTACTTGGCCTTCGAGCTGGACATGCACGTCCTGGTCATCCTGGTGGATATGACTTTCTATGCCGAAGCCCTGCGCGAGATTTCCGCGGCGCGCAAGGAAATACCCGGACGGCGCGGCTATCCCGGCTACCTTTACACCGACCTGGCCTCGATGTACGAGCGGGCCGGCCGGATCAAGGGCAAGTCCGGGTCAATCACGCTCATCCCCATCTTGACCATGCCGGAAGATGACAAGACCCATCCGATCGCGGACCTCACGGGTTACATCACCGAGGGACAGATTATGCTGAGCCGCGAGCTCCACCGCAAAGGTATCTATCCTCCCATCGACGTCCTGCCCAGTCTTTCCCGGCTGAAAGACAAAGGGATCGGAGCCGGGAAAACCCGTCAAGACCACGCCGATGTCCTGAACCAGATCTTTGCCTGTTACGCCCGCGGCAAGGAGGCCCGCGAGCTGGCTCTCATCTTAGGCGAGGCCTCGCTGAGCGACCTGGACAAGCTCTATCTTGAGTTCGCCGACGCCTTTGAGGCTGAATTCGTCCGGCAGAGCGAGTTTGAAGCTCGCAGCGTCGTCGAGACGCTGGAGATCGGCTGGCGTCTTCTCCGCCGCATCCCGCGAGCTGAGCTGAAACGCATCCGGCTGGAGTATCTTGACCAATATTATTATGAACGCAACAAATAAAGTGATAACGCATGAGCGACGCCTCGGCGCCACATATATTTTTTTATATCATATATTACGTTCGTACTAATTCAGGATGAACGGTCCAGAGAGGCCATGAGACTCAGCGTCAACCCGAACCGGATGGAGCTGCTGAGGCTGCGGCGGCGTCTGGCCCTGGCCGAGCGCGGCCACAAGCTGCTCAAGGATAAGCTTGAGGAGCTAATGCGGCAATTCCTCGAGACCATCCGCCGTCTTTCTGAAATTCAGGAGCGAGTGAGCGCCAGGCTCAAGAAGATATTCCTTTCTTTTGCTCTGGCCCGGGCGAGGCATTCCCTGGCCGATTTGGAAAGGCTTTTGCCCGAGGGCAAGCTTGCCCTGGAAACGAAAAAAGAGCGCATCCTGAACCTGGCCGTTCCTCGCTTCTCGGTCAAGGAGCTGGAGGTTTCGGATTATGACCTTTTGAATACGGAAGGCGAGCTCGACATCGGGATTAAGAAGACAAAAGAAATCCTGGACGATCTGCTCGAGATGGCCAGGCTCTGGAAGGCCGCTGAACTCCTCTCCTCCGAGATCGAAGCGACGCGACGCCGCGTCAACGCCCTTGAACACATCCTCATCCCGAATATCAAGGAGACCATCTCCTACATCTCGTCGCGGCTGGAAGAAATCGAGCGGTCCTACCAGGTCCAGTTGATGCGCGTCAAAGAGATCGTCCGCGGCCACTGAGCTCGCCAGGAGGACTTCAGGATGTTTTCATGGGTGAGACATCATGCCTTGGTTATTTCCTCATCCTTGTTGATGGCTTTGATCTCTTCGTCCTGCCGACGAGGGGAACAGGCTCTTCATCAGGAAATTGTTCTCCATGAAGGCTGGTTTATTCAGTCGACTGAAAAAATCAGCTCCCGTCCAGAGGTCATTTCTGATTCAGGCCTGGATTTGACAGGTTGGTACCCAGCCACTGTCCCATCGACTGTGTTAGCAGCGCTCGTAAAGAATGGTGAGTATCGAGACACGTTTTTCGGAAGAAACTTAGAGAGAATTCCCGGCGAACGGTTTGACGTTTCGTGGTGGTACCGGAAGGAATTTGACCTGCCGAAGCAAAACGCTCTTCCCCATGTCCGGCTCTGTTTCGACGGTATCAATTACCGGGCCAATATCTGGCTCAACGGCAAGCAGATTGCCAGCAGAGATCAAATCGTCGGGGCTTTTCGGGTGTTCGGGCTCGACATCACGGAGGTTGCCAGGCGGGGCAAAAACATCCTGGCCGTGGAAGTTTTCCCGCCGCAGCCCGGAGATTTTAGCATCGGGTTCGTCGATTGGAACCCGAAACCTGCGGACAATAACATGGGGGTCTGGCGGCCAGTAACGGTTCGGCTCAGTGGTCCCGTGTCCATCGAAGATCCCTTCGTCAGGAGCGATGTCAACCTGGAAACGCTGGCCGAGGCCTCTCTGACGATCACTTCAGATTTAATCAATACCTCCCCCGGGGCAGTCAAAGGAATCATTCAAGCCGAGCTTGAAAACATCATCATCAGCCAGGAGGTGGAGTTGAGTCCCGGCGAAAGGACGGCCATCAACTTCAGCCCACAGCGATTTGCAGAACTCAACCTTTATCAGCCCCGGCTGTGGTGGCCGAACAACTGGGGAGAACAGAGTCTCTACCGGCTCAAACTGAGGTTCCTCGTGAAGGGCGTTATCTCTGACGAAAAAACGGTTTCCTTCGGCATACGCAAGGTCACGGATTATATAAATGGGGAGGGCCACCGCGGGTATAAGATCAACGGCCAGAAAATCCTCATTCGAGGCGGCGGCTGGGTGGATGATATCTTCCTGGCGGATGATGACCGGACTCTCGAAGCCAAGGTCAAGTACGCCAAACACATGAACTTAAACGCTATCCGTCTCGAAGGGTTCTGGGGAAGCAGCCATAAGCTTTATGATCTTTGCGATCAGTACGGTATTCTGGTCATGGCCGGCTGGAGCTGCCAGTGGGAGTGGGATAGTTATGCGGGCAAACCCTGCGACCAGTATGGCGGAGTCCAGACAGCAGAGGAAATGGAGCTCGTCGCCCGCTCCTTCCAGGATCAGGTCATCCTGTGGCGGAACCATCCGAGCGTTTTAGTCTGGCTTCTGGGAAGCGACAAGCTGCCCAGGCCGGAGCTGGAACGGAAATACCTGCACATACTGGAAAAATACGACCCGAGCCGGCCGCATCTTGGGGCGGCCGCATGGCTGACCAGCGAAGTGAGCGGCCCGACCGGTGTCAAGATGAACGGGCCTTACGACTATGTTCCGCCTGTCTACTGGTTTGAGGACAGAAAGCACGGAGGAGCCTACGGGTTTAACACAGAAACCGGGCCTGGTCCGCAGCCGCCGCCTCTCGAGAGCTTAAGGAAGATGATTCCCGAAGACGATCTCTGGCCGATTGACGATGTCTGGGATTTTCACTGCGCCCGGCATGAGCTTGGGAAGTTAAATCGCCACATGGAGGCGCTCACCCGCCGTTACGGCGAGGCTAAGGATGTCCATGATTTTGTCAGGAAGGCCCAGGTGGCCAACTACGAGGCCATGCGGGCCATGTTCGAGGCGTTTGTTGCCCGTAAACACGCCGCCACCGGCGTCATCCAGTGGATGTTGAACGCGGCCTGGCCCAAACTATACTGGCAACTCTACGACTACTACCTAATGCCCAACGGCGCTTTTTACGGCGCCAGGAAAGCCTGCGAGCCCGTTCACATTCTCTACCATTGCCAAGAGAACGCCATCTATGTGTCCAACGACCTTCTCGTACCGCGACACGATTTTCAAGCAGAAATCAGGGTGTTGGATTTCCGCGGCAAGGAGACGTTCAAAGAAATAAAAAATGTAAATATAGACGCCAACAGCTCGTCACAGGTTATGCGGCTTCCCCAGCTTCGGGGTCTGGGGCCGGTCTATTTTCTCGGCTTAAAGCTCAAAGACGCGGCCGGCGGAATCAGCAGTGATAATTTTTATTGGCTTTCAGCCAGAAGGGACGTCATGGATTATCCGGCGACCAAGTGGTTTGTTACGCCAATCAAGGAATTTGCCGATTTCCGGGTCCTCAAGAACCTGCCCCGGGTGAAGCTCAAGGTTCGCCACGAGCTTGAGCAGTTCGGAGCCGAGGGGAAAATCAGCCTGAACTTAGAGAACTCTGCGGAGGCCATCGCCTTCTTCGTCGAGGTCAGTATCGTCGGCGAGCGGAGCAGGAACGCCGTTTTGCCTGTATACTGGGATGATAATTATGTGACCCTTCTTCCTGGCGAAAGCAGGGCAATCACCGGAATTTTTAGCCTCGAAGACCTACGGCAAGAGGAGCCGCTTATAGTTGTGAGCGGCTGGAACGTGGAAAGCGATACTTGAGGCCGCCGCGCTGTTATTTAACGCCCGCGCTTGAATCTGAAACGAAGACAATTTATATTTATTTTTGAGAGGATATCCAATAAAAAAGAATAATCATTGACTAAAATTAGAGAATGAAATTAGCCAAGGAGGACAGATGAGGAAAACGGCCGTGTTAATTCTTCTGGGTTTTGTGTTGACCGTTGTGGCCAGCTGTGTTGTTTCAAGCCCGCGAATAACTCCGCCCCCAGCGAAGGTCGAGGTGATTCCCGCAAAGCCGGGGCCAAATCACGTCTGGATTTCCGGGTACTGGAAATGGGGCGGCAACGCCTACGTCTGGGTTCCTGGGCATTGGGTCAAGGCCAAGCCGGGGAAAGCCTGGGTTCCAGGACATTGGGAGAGAAGAGGGGTGCACTGGGTTTGGAAGCCCGGACACTGGAAGTGAGCCGAAGGTTCTGAGAACCGCAGCTCACTTGAGGTCGAAGGTCACTTCTTGGCCCTCGGCGAGGCTGAAGGGGATGACTTTGCCTTGGATTTCGATCGTGTATTCGCCGGGCGGCAAGGGCATAGAGCTGGCCGTGTTGCTGACGGTGCCGACTTCTTTTCCGTCTTTTGTCTTGATGATGTGGCCCAAGTAGCTGGCCCGGTTGACCGTGACCACACCAGGGTTGAGGAGGGTCGTCTTCCCGGCCTCGATCGTTACCGGCCAGGACTGCTGGCCGAACATGACAAGATAACTGCCGGGCATGAGGGCTGCGGAAGAGGCCAAGTTGCTGAGCTCGGTATGTTCTTCTCCGGTCTCGGCGTCAAGAACCTGGTGGCCGTGGAATGAGGCGTGACGGATCTCGAGCCAACCGGGCTTGAGGACTGTCGTTTCGCCTGTTTTGACTTCGACGCTCTTCCAGGTCGCTTTGCCCACCGTGATGTTATAGATTCCGGCCGGGAGCTCGATTGTGCTCTTGATGTTACTCAAGCGGCCGACTTCTTGGCCCGTCTCTGCGTCGACAACGACATGCCCGCGCTGGTCGGCCCCACTGACGCTGAGCCAGCCAGGTCCTTTGGATTCCACCGGAATCTCCACTTTGGTGGAGACGGCTTCGCTCAGAACGCGGATTAGCTCGTCCATGCTTTCAGCGCCGAAGTAAGTCCCCCCTGTGGCCCGGCTGATGCAGTCGAGCTGCTGCTTGGTTGCTTCGTCCACTCCGAAGCCGATGGTGTGGACGGCCAGACGAGCATTCTTTTCCTTAAGATTTCTGGCCGCGACGCAGGGGTCGCCCTCGCAGGTTTCCTTGCCGTCGCTGACTAAGATAATGATGTTCTCGACGCCCTCTTGGCTCGCGAAATTAAGAGCGGCCAGACCGAGAACATGGGTGATGGGCGTGTAGCCCTGAGCTCTGAGTCCCCTGACCTGGCTGACGATCTGTCCTTGAACCTGCCCGAGAGCCCCGAACCCGGTTAGAAGCTGGGTGTCCTGACAATCCTTCTTTTGCCGCGGTGACTGATGCCCGTAAGCCCGGAAAGCCAGGACAAGAGAATCTGGGAGGCTCTCCGTCAGTCGAGTGACTGCCTCTTTGGCCGCGTCGATCTTCGTCTGCCCGTTAGCCAGCCGTCCGTTCATGCTTCCGGAGGCGTCCAGGACAATCTCCACCATCTTTTTATTTTCAGCCGCGGCGGGCTGGAAAAGAAAAGGAAAAATAAAAAGAAAAATGAGGCAACCCCCCAGAATTTTTTTCATCCCCTCTCTCCTTGATATTTATTGCCAAGCTTTCGCCAAGTGGCGCAGAAGGCAGCCCTTCTGGAATTCTCCGCTTTGGCCATCGTAAGAAATAATAAATCGCCAGGAAGGACGAAGTCAAGGCAAGATAAAAATGCAAAGCAGGTTGTTCGCCGCCACATTTTGTTGTGTCACAATTCAGAGACACTCAAAAAAAAGTATAATTTTTTGGAAAAAGTATTGACATTTAGAAAAAATGGTTTATATTACATTATGAAATTAGGAAGAGAGAGAAAAAAGAAAAAAATATTCAGTTAGAATGATCATAAAGCGGGGGATACTTATTAACCTATAGAAAAACTGGACGACGTAAAATGAAGATCGCCTTCATCTACAGCTCAAAAAACGGGGTGGCTTCGTCGTTAAGTCAGCATTGCCTCAAGGAAAAAGGGGAGGAAGACGACCCTCCACCTGATTGGCTCGCCGAGTGCGACTCTGACGAGACCCTCTTGGCGATCGAACAGGCGCTCGGCGAGAGACATGATGTTTTCTCGATCGAAGCCGATGAAGAGGCTTACGACCGGCTAAAGAGGTTAAAACCGGACCTTGTCTTCAATATCGCCGAGCGGCTTGTCGGTCCCTACCGCGAATCTCACATTCCGACCATCTGCGAGATCCTGAATATTCCCTACACCGGCTCCGACCCGCTGACACTCGGCATCTGTCTCGATAAATCTCGGGCCAAAGAAATCCTTTCTTTCCACAACATCGCGACGCCGGCTTTCTGGGTCGTCGAGCCCGGCACTCCTCTGCCTGAAGAAATCACTCTGCCGGCGATTGTCAAGCCTCTCTACGAGGGCTCGAGCAAGGGAATCCGTAACGACTCTGTCGTGGTCAGACGCGCTAATCTCGAAAGGCGTGTTCGGGAGGTCCAGGCTCACTACAGAGAGCCGGCCATCGTCGAGCGGTTCCTCCGAGGCCGCGAATTTACGGTCGCCGTCTTGGGCAACCCGCCCAACCTTGAGGTTTTGCCCATCGTCGAGATCGACCACGGGCAGCTTCCGGCCGAAGCCAACCCGATCTATTCTTATGAGGCCAAGTGGATCTGGGACAGGCCCGAACAGCCGCTCGAGATCTTCCGCTGCCCGGCTGACATC
>Ga0172362_10005907_pt1 | contig 10576 bp, 9 predicted proteins | sample LakKivs1_kivu2a2_FD_114534 | JGI IMG/M metagenome (GOLD analysis project Ga0172362, IMG submission 114534) | Sediment microbial communities from Lake Kivu, Rwanda - Sediment s1_kivu2a2 | ecosystem: Environmental > Aquatic > Freshwater > Lake > Sediment | place: Rwanda: Western Province, Lake...
CAACAAGTAATAACCATCAAGTTTGATTAGTGGATTCAGATTGAATAGCACAATCGCCAGTGAAACCGCTGCGACTAGAAAAGCGAGGTGATTGACTACCGTATCCAGCGCGGTGATCCGCCAGACAAAGACGGCAATTGCCGTGACGATCATCTGCACAAACAGCCCGGCCAGCATGACATTGACTTTCTGTCTTTTCTTCGGCAACAGGTAGGCATCCGACATATTGCTGTACACACAAGGCTGGAAATACAACAACAGGAAACCCATCTCGGTTACCTGCCCGCCATAATGTTTCAGGGCCACGGCATGGCCGAATTCGTGAAATACGGCCAGGACGAAAATCGCCACCACGATGCCGATAATTGACCCGATTTGGATGATATGTCCTAAACGCAGGAAAAACGTGGTGCTGTTCGCGCCGGCAACCAGCAATGAAAGGCCGATCAGCACGACCATTGAGATGAAAAACTCCGGCGTAAACATCCAGCGGGCACGCCGCTCGATTCCGGCCACCAGTTGGTCGGGATTCAGTGCGGCAATACGCCACATCAGCATCCGCCCCCAGAGCGAGCGGCCCGGCGGCTCCTGTCGTTTCCGGCGGGCAATCGCGGCCTCGGCGTAGATACCCTCGAACAGGCATAGTCGCTGCATTTTCTGGAAAAAGGCCTCGGCCGCACCCGGCGCAAGTTGCATGTTGAATTTTGTGGCAAACGCGGCCGCCGCGGTCTCAACTGCCGTAGCGCCATCCATTTGTTTGATGAGGAAATATTCCGGTTCGCGGAGTTTAAAGAAACGCCCGGTAGCGGGGTCCTTAATGATATAGGCGGTTTTCCCGCTATCGTCCTGAGGGTTGGCGATAATATCGGGCCGCAACTTGAAATATTCGGGCATCCCTGCTCCGCGGCTAAATCGTTAAACGCAAAGGCAAATTATCCGTAATTCACCGTCTGGGCAAGGATTATCTGCCACCCCGGCCTTGACCTGACCGGCCACTCGCGATTTATTCTTGTGACAGGATTTAGGAGGACTAGTGAATCTGGCGGTAATCGGCCTTGGACACACCGGTCTGGTGGCTGCGGCGGTTTTGGCGGAGACCGGCCATCAGGTCATGGGTTTTGACATCGAAAGCGGAAAACGAACACTCATCAGGCAGGGCAAATCTCCTTTTTATGAACCTGAGCTGGAGGTTTTAATCACCCGCGACCTGGCAGCGGGGCGGTTATCGGTCGGCGAAACGCTTGATGAATCACTCGCCCGGGCCGAAGTGGTCATTCTGGCTGTCGGGACTCCGGCGGCAAATGGTAATGTTCCCAACCTTGCTGAATTCTGGTCGGCCGCTGGCCAAATAATATCTATTCTGCGCCCGACAGTTGTGCTGGCAATCAAAAGCACCCTTCCGGTCGGGACGACCGATGAAATGATCCGGCGCTTTGCCTCACATTGGCGCGAAGTCCCGCCGGTGGTATTCGTGCCGGAATTCCTGCGCCAGGGGTCGGCCGTAGCCGATTTCCGCCGGCCCGATCGGGTCGTCATTGGCTCGCATTCGGCGGCAGCCTTGGCAGCCATGCGTGCGGTATACAATCCATTTCAATTGCCTGCTGGCGCAGTTCAGGAATGTCGGCCGATAGAGGCAGAATTAATTAAACATGCTGCCAACTGCTTCTTGGCCGCCAAGATCTCTTTCGCCAACGAGTTGGCTAATCTCTGCGGTCGCCTGGGTGCGGATTACGAGATCGTCCGCCGCGGATTGGCCGCCGACGCACGCATTGGCTCCGGCTTTTTAAACGCGGGTCTTGGTTTCGGCGGATCATGTTTTCCCAAAGATGTAGCGTCGTTGATTGAAACGGCGCGTCAGGCACAATGTCCATTTACCTTGCTCGAAGCGACAATGGCGGCCAATCGCGCCCAGGTGCAACGAGTTGCTGCTCTGGCAGGCGAAATGTTGGGCAGCTTGTCGGGCAAGAAAATTCTGCAATTGGGATTGACATACAAGCCCGGTACCGATGACACCCGGGGGTCATTAGCTTTAAAACTGGCGTTTCTGCTGGCGCGAGCGGGTGCACAAATAACCTGTCATGACCCGGCGTACAAACCGGCACCCGTTGGTTCTGATTCATTGTTCACGCTAACCCGGAATCCGCTATCCTCGGCAGTGAGCGCCGAATTGATAATCGTCGCCACCGACTGGCCCGAATATATCGACTTGCCGTGGAAAGAAATTGCCTGTTCCATGCGCACGGCGAATCTGTTGGATGGTCGGAATTTGCTTGATCCGCAAAAAATGCGCGCCGCAGGTTTTACATACCGGGGCATTGGCAGGTAATAAGAAAGCCAAAAATCGAATAAAACCGGGTTATAACCTGAATGTACTTTGACGTTGGGCGGGCAGTCTTGCCCGTAAGATTTTGAATACCAATAAAATAATTGTCTATTGAAAGCCGAGGTCGGCCTACAGCTCGTTGGCCAATTCCACAATCCGTTTGTAGGGGATTGCGGTCCAGCTTTCGGCTTGCAGCGCACCGTTGGCCCGACTAATCATGGAGACTTTGGCCGCGACTTCCTCATCGGGCGCTTCATAAATGTCCAGGAAATCATAGGGCCCCAACATTCCGTAATGGGCAAGGAACTTGACCTCCGGACATTTTTTCTTGACTTGTTTAAGCCACGCCCGCCCCAATGATGACCGGCTTTTGACTTGCCGGGTGACCTCGGGCGCAAGTCTGGTCATTAAAATGAAGGTTTTCATTGCCTGCTCCCTTGTCTTCTAAAATCGGTTTAATTCGATATCGGACTCCTCCGCCACTGCCGGATCGATTCGGTCGACCTCATTAATGATACGAATCCGCGATTCAGTCGCCCACTAATATCTTTGACGGCGGGGGCGGCCCCGCCACTGGCATCCGGCATAGCATATTGCTATTCTTATGCTCAAGGACCGCGCCGGACATGAGGACCAATACCAACAAAGAAAACTTCAGGCAAACCCTTGGGACAGGTGTTCACAAGGCGTTGGGTTCGTATTGGATGCTCTGCAAAGTGATGATCCCGGTCTTTATGATTATGACCATCCTGGCGCAGACTCCGGTCTTGCCATGGATTGCCGATGCCTGCGCCCCGTTCATGAAATACTGGGGACTGCCGGGGAGCGCCGCAATGGCGTTGATTTTGGGGATGGTGATAAACGTCTACGCATCCGTTGCGGCCACCATCGCGTTGAATCTCACGCCGGCGCAAATCACGGTCATTGGCGTGATTATTCTGGTCTCGCATAACAATATTATGGAAGGCGCCATCCTGCATAAGACCGGTGCACCGGTGGGTTTTCTGGTGCCTTTGCGGGTTATCGGCTCGCTGGCCCTGGGCTGGCTGGTGGCCTTTGCGTACAGGATGGCAGGTTGATGATGGAAATCCTGACCTCGGCTGATTTTTGGACTCGGATGTTATGGGACCTGTTCCATCTATTGCGCAAGGTGTTCCTGGTGTTGATGCCGATTGTGATTATTCTGGAATTTTTACGGTCGACAAAAGTCTTTTCCTGGATGATCGAACGCCTGCATCGCTGGGCGAAATTGTTGGGCTATCAACGGGAATCAATGTCTGCGCTGATTACCGGCATCGTCTTCGGCATTCTTTTGGGCGCAGGAGTCCTCATCGCCGAAGCCAAATCACGGGGATTATCACGCCGGCAGACGTTATTGATCGGCGCATTCCTCAGCATTTGTCATGCCATCTTTGAAGATACGCTGGTGTTTATGGTGATCGGGGCCAACGGGCTGGTGTTGCTGGGAGCGCGCATCCCGGCGGCGATACTTATCGTGTTCCTGCTTTCGTTGTTGCTGCGTTCCCGCTGGTGGCCGGGTGCAAAAGAGGTATCGGGCACGTCATAGTCTGTAGTTTTCTACCGGGATGAGCGAACAAAACGACAAGCCCTTCGCAGATCTGGCCGCGACCGAATATATCCTGAGCGGGCGGCCATATCGTACGATAATCCGGCTGGCCTGGCCGGCGATCATGTCGATGATGTCGCACACGACGCTGACGATCGTCAACGCCGCGTGGGTCGGGCGGCTGGGAGCGACACCGATGGCTGCGGTGATCTCCAGCATGTTCGTGACCTGGATGATTATGTCGATGGCGGAGGTGATTACCTCGGGCACGGTGGCCCTGGTGGCGCGGAAACTGGGGGCAAAAGACACGGCAGCTGCCGCCAATATTGCCGATCATATCTTCCGTTTTTCGATCTGGTTTTCCCTGGTGCTGACCGTTGCGGGCGTCATTTTCAGTCCCTGGGCTTTCGAGGTCATGGGCAGCGCTCCCGACGTGCGCGACATCGGCATTGTCTACTTGCGTATATTTTTCTTTTCCGGTCCGTTCCTGATCGGCGGACAACTTTTCAATGCGTTGTACCGGGCTTCCGGCGATACCAAAACCCCGTTTTTGGTGAATATTTCCTGCAACGTACTGAACCTGGTGCTTGATCCGTTGTTGATTTTCGGCATCGGACCGTTCCCGAAGCTGGGTCCGGCGGGGGCCGCGCTGGCCACGGTCACCTCCTATGCATTTGCGTTCGCTTTATATTTCATGGCGTTCCGGCGGCGCCCGCTTCCTTTCGGTTTTTCCCGGCATTATTTCGTGCGTCCGAATTGGGACATTGTGCGGCGCACAGTAAAAATCGGCCTGCCGCTGTCGACCTCGGGGATTATCTTTGCCGTCGTATATCTTTTTGTAAATCGCGTGACCGCTTCGTTCGGTACGGAAGCCGTGGCCGCTTTAGGCGTGGGGAACCGGATTGAATCGATTAATTTTCTGATCGCTTTCGGTTTTTCGATGGCAGTGGCCACGCTGGTCGGCCAGAATCTTGGGGCCGAAAATCCCCGGCGGGCCCGGGCATTAACCTTTAAAACCGTCTGGCTGATTTCCGGTTTTTGCGGGGTGACCTCGGTATTATTTTTTATTTTTGCCCTGCCCATTGCCAAGTTTTTCAATTCCGATCCCGCAGTATGGCCATACTGTGTCAGTTATCTGAAGATCCTCGCCCTGTCGCAGGTCCTGATGGGCTGGGAAATTGTTTTCGAGGGGGCATTCGCGGGCGCCGGTGATACACTGCCGCCCATGATTGTTTCCATTGTCGGGTCGGTGGCACGGATACCATTGGCCTATGCGCTGGCGTTGTGGTTGGGGTGGGGGGTGGCGGGTATCTGGTGGACAATCACGCTGACCACGATTGTCAAGGCTTTTGTCCTGTTTTTCTGGTTTCGCCTTGGTCGCTGGATGAAAAAGGACGTATAAATCCATTGCGAAGCGTCGATGCCGGCAGGGAAATCAAGCGTTGACCGCCGATGCCGAACTAGATTACTATTGCAGGGAGCCAAGGGACAAACCACGGGGAGTGTGGGATTTGATGCCGAATTGAAAGGATAAAGGCTGATGGCGACCGGCTGGCTTTATGATGATGTATTCCTCACACACGATACCGGGCCGCAACACCCGGAATCTGCCCAGCGTTTGCTGGCCATAACCGCGAACCTTGAAGAGACCGGGTTGATCCGGCGTTTGACACCGATTCCCATTCGGCCGGTGAAGAAAAATGAGGTTATCCGCGTGCATTTTGCCTCACACTGGGACCGCGTGGAAAAAATCTGCCGGGAGGGCGGCGGGTTCCTTGACGGCGATACTCCGGTATCCACCGGATCGTGGGACGCGGCTATTGCCGCCGCCGGAGGGACTATTGCCGCCGTTGATGCGGTAATGCAGGAGAAAGTCACCAACGCGTTTGCCTGTGTGCGGCCGCCGGGCCACCATGCCGAACCCGAAATGGCTATGGGCTTTTGTCTGTTCAATAATATCGCCATCGCCGCGCGGCATTTGCTTGACCACTACGACCTGCAGCGTGTGCTGATTGTCGATTGGGACGCCCATCACGGCAACGGCACTCAGTACTCATTTTATGAAGACCCGCGAGTTTTCTACTTTTCCATCCATCAATTCCCGTTTTATCCCGGTGAGGGTACTGCGGCGGAGACCGGACAGGGCGCCGGGGAAGGTTTCACGATGAATGTGCCGATCCCCGGGGGTTCGGGAGACGCCGAATTCCTCGCCGGGTTACGCGAGGGATTGTTCCCGGCCATGGAAAGTTTCCGCCCGGAGTTTGTCCTGCTTTCCGCCGGTTTTGATGCCCACCATGATGATCCGATGACCGGGCTGACCGTGACCGATGAGGGATTTATCAAAGCGGGTTTGATTGTCAAGGGGCTGGCCGACCGCCACTGTGACGGCAAATGGGTTTCGGTCCTCGAGGGCGGATATAACCTGGAGGCACTGGCTGTCGGCGTCGAAAACCTGCTGCGCATCAAGCTGGGGGACATCACCGAAGAGGAATAATCCATGCCGCGTTATGTCCGCGTTGTCGTCGACAACGTACCTGTCTGGGGCATACTTCGGAATACTGAAATCGTTTTGCTGGACCGTGCGCCGTACGACGGCGGCCTGCCGAACGGAAAAGTGTTGCCGTCGGCTAAAACCAAACTTCTTGCTCCGGTTCAACCCTCGAAGATCATCTGCGTGGGACTCAATTACGCTCTGCACGTCAAAGAAAGCCAATCGGCCACGCAGATCCCCGAACAACCGGTATTGTTCATGAAACCGCCCACGGCAGTGATCGGGCCGGACGACGATATTGTGTATCCGCCGTCTTCCGCGCGCGTGGATTACGAGGCGGAACTGGCCGTGGTCATCGGCAAAACCGCCCGACATGTTGCCGAATCCGATGCCGAGAAATACATTTTTGGGTATACCTGTTTGAATGATGTCACCGCCCGCGATCTGCAGAAAAAAGACGGCCAGTGGACACGCGGTAAGGGATTTGATACGTTCTGCCCGATTGGACCCTGGGTAGAGACTGAGCTTGATTATCGCAATACCGTTGTCGAATCGTATCTCAACGGCCAGAGGAAACAATCCGGCAATACTGCAGACATGTTGTTCCCGGTGCCGTTTTTAGTCTCATATATAAGTCAAGTCATGACTCTATTGCCGGGGGATGTCATTTCTACGGGTACGCCGGAGGGCATTTCCCCGATGCAGCCGGGGGATACGATTGAAATCCGCGTATCGGGGATCGGGTCGTTGATTAATCGAGTTGTCGACGCCTCCGCCCGTATTTCATGACGACGCCGGTGGCGTGGTTAGTCCGGCCCATTTAATCGGCAGGTCATTGTTTCTCACCACGCTGCTTTCCACGACAGCATCAGCCAGGCCGCAAGGTATAAAACGGCGGCAATCAGTAACGCGGCGGTGAAGCCCCAGGCAAAGGCAACCAGCAAAATCAATGTTGCCCCCAGCACCGAGGCCGCGCCGTTGACCGCAAAACCCCAGTCGATCAGCGTTCCCACACGCAACGCCGCTTTGGGGAACGGCATCCCCATGAAAAAGCCCAGCGGCGCGACCAGCAGGGCGGCGATGACAATCCGTGGGGTTATAGACAGGCTGGTCAGCTCATAGAACAACCGGCGGAAGACCAGGATATCCAACAGCAGCCAGATGATGATCCCGAGAAATGCCGTGCGGTCGGCGACTTTCGCCGAAAAACGGCTGCCGATCCCGGAACAGATCAGCAAAGTCAGCAGGATGACGGCAATGCTGTAAACTGCCGGACCGACAAACAGCGTGTATTTTTGTATCAGCATGATCTCGATAATCATGAACGCCAGGCCGATCGTGAAAAAATACAACCAGGGGACCGCCCGCAGCTTTTCGCGTTTCCCCAAATAGGGGACCAGATTGATCGGCACCACCAGCACCATGACGATCAAGGCAATGATAACAATGATCATTTTGGAAACCGGGAAGCCGAGGAAGTCATAGGGTCGCAGACCGTTCAACTTGTCCCAGGAAAAGTTCTTCCACAGTCCCAGTTGCGCGGTGTACGGCCGGTCATCGGTGCACGGCGAAATATCGATCATCGCCGAGTCGGCTGCTGCTGCCCAACCGTTTGTGACGATTTGATTGATGATATTGCCCTGCAGCGAATCCGCCGCCGGATACAACAGATAACAATAGCTTTGTTCCTCCGGCACATGCTGTCCAAATGCATTCAGGCGGATTTCATCAGTCAGGGGCCGTTTGGACAACAAGACCATGTTGCGCCGCATGTTCGGCAGGTCGTAGACGGCAAAATGGGCGGTCGGGTCGGCGACGCCGGCAGCGGCCAGAGCGTTTTGCAGTTCGCCCACCAATCGCGGCATATAATATTGATGCTCCATCATCATGAAACCGCTGTCGGACAGCGCCGTCCAGTAATCGCGAAAAGCCTCGGTCGTAAAGAGATAATTTTCCGCGAGGGCAAAGGAACCCGAGGCCAGGGCCGCCCAGGAATTCGAACTCAGGGAGTAGATAACATCGAATTTGCCGGTAAACCGGCTGGTATAAATCCGCGCATCCTCGGTGATGACTTTGACCCGGGGATCATGATAGATCCCGCCGGAGAATTCGGCCAGCGTCGCAAAATGCCCGGTGGAATCCGCCCCCGCCGAGTCGGGGGGGAACGGCAAATACCCGTCGGGATCGCCGACAGTCATCATGAAGTTGATATGCGGATTGACTTCCACGGCATGAATCTCAGTTGCCCCGTATTGCAGCGCCTGCAGGACATCGACGCCGCCCCCCGCCCCCAGCGAGAGGAACGTACATGAATCAAATCGCCGGATTAAATTGGAGACATCAATACCGAATCCGTACACCAGCGAATCGGGTTTATCCCAGTTGCCGTCAAAACCATACACCGGAGAATTGGCGGCATTGTCGATATTGATCCCGCGGTATGCCGCATCATAGCCGTATAGCTTAATCTTGGACATTGCGTCCCAATGTTTATAAATGACGGGCCCGTGTTCCGGGCGGTCGGCCTCCAATAAATCAGCGGCGGATGTGCCAAGCAGAATCATTCCGGCCATGAGGGCCAGCGGCAGTACTTTCATCCACCGTCGACACACGATGAACGCCGCCAATAAGACCGGGAACGAACACCAGAATACCGTCGGCGGTGTGCCCCAACTGTTCATCAGGGAGATTGAGACAAACACACCAATCCCGGCGCCGATCAGATCGGCCATGTACAGTCGGGGCATATCCTGATGATCCTGCTTAAACAGGAGGGCGATGACCATTCCGCCCAGGAAAAATGGCGCACCCAACAGGATGATGGCCACAATCATCTTGCCGACCATTCCCGGATTGGTAAACAATTGTCCGAAGTTTAATCCCAATTGGAAGACCAACGGCGGGCCGGCCAGGGCAAATGCTCCGGCAATCGCCAAGTAGCCGCCTACGCTATTGAGCCGATTCAAGGTTGGGAACAACCGCAGGGCCAGTGCGCCTAGTCCCAGGCCCATGATGGCCAGCGACAAAACCAGAAAAGCAAAACTGTAGAAAAATTCGGCAGAGAAAATGCGTGTCCAGACGACTTCCAGGGCAATCAACGTTAGAGAAAGAAGAGCAATGATTACATACTTGCGGTTTCCCATATACTGTCCTTTCGGGTCGAACACATGAGCATAACCCTCCCCTGAGGGCACACGTTTGTCCGCACTCCTCCAGGCACCATCTTAATCAACGGAAAGCGGTGCATTAAGTTGCGTGTCAAATGGGAAAATGACATTTGCCGCATTTGGCATGCGGCACGTACGAAAAACATCATCCTGCGGGCAATCATTCGCAACGGATTAGCAGGAAATCCGATTTGGTCGATTAGTCGTAAAACCACCTCATTTTCCGCAATTCGGGGACCTCATAACTTAAGTCCTCGGCGATTTCCTGCAACTCGTCGGCGGCGTCTTCCACATCAGCGGCCTCATCTTCGAGACCTGCGGCGGCCTCCTCCAGCTTGTCGGCTTCCCGCTCCAGGTCACGCTCCAAATCATCCAGCTCATACTCGGTGAGGAAGGCGCGCGCAAGGCCGCCGACGGCATTCAGCCCCAGCTCGCCGCCACGCAAACCAATGACCCCGGCTTTCAAACCGAGTTTTTCGGCGGCAGCGATCATCTGCACCGCCTGATTGTAGTACTCTTCCAGCAGTCTATCGGCTTCGTCATCGGTTTTAATCCGGCGGCCATTAATGTACAGGACATAATCGGATGTAATCTTGATCCGGTCTATCCGCCCGGCCTGGTGTTCCAGGCATAACGTGCCGTCATCATCAATGTCGAATGAAGGATCGGAAACCTGATTACTTTGATGATCGGATTGGTGTCGCCGTTCGTCGAACGCTGCGGCGTGACCGGCCGCAGCCAGGACAAACAGACCGGCCAGCAAAACAGTAACAGTCGTTTTCATCTGCCATACTCCCGCGCTTTTCTTTTTCTAGCGTACGCGGGCGCCGGGGCCGAAGTTTCGCATTTGCGGGTGCAGCGGGGAAATTCGGCAGGCCAATTCAGGGGGTGAGGCGGATGATTAAATCGGCAAAGCCCGGGAATAACTCGATGAGTTCCTGCCGATTACCGGGTTCATAGTCGGAGCGGTCGAAACCGGGGGCCATAGTGGAGCCCAACAGGGCAAATTTCCCGCCCTGCCTCAGCAA
>Ga0172362_10005908_pt1 | contig 10576 bp, 10 predicted proteins | sample LakKivs1_kivu2a2_FD_114534 | JGI IMG/M metagenome (GOLD analysis project Ga0172362, IMG submission 114534) | Sediment microbial communities from Lake Kivu, Rwanda - Sediment s1_kivu2a2 | ecosystem: Environmental > Aquatic > Freshwater > Lake > Sediment | place: Rwanda: Western Province, Lake...
AGAAAGTAGAAAATCAGAGTAAGAGCAAAAACAAGGATAGAACCGATGTACTTTGGTAGAGAAACTATCCAGGCCAACACACTGTAGATTATCAACGCACAAAACATCGTCAAGTATCTAGAAGTAGAGTATTCAAAACTCTCTGCTAACGATCTTTCTCTCGGAAAGTATCTTGCCTGATCTATTATTGCTCCATTTATCCATAGCTGAACCAAACCGATGATTATAGCAGCAGGAATAAACAGGACTAAAGAAACTAGAAATCTAAGCACGTTAAAACTCTCGAATCTGATCATATTGATGAAACTGCTAAAAAAGCTGATTAATATGTAGAAAATAATCAAATCCAGTATTATATACGGAATTACTCTTTTCACAGAAATAGCAAACTTAAAGCCTTCTGTTATACTTTTTGATATCATAGTACAAATTTAGGGATTAAATTATAAATAATATAAAAAGAAAAAAAAAGAAAAAAAGGTCTTTAATCAGTTTAAGCATGATTCACTATTTTACCATTCTTCTATATCTTCTTCTGTGTCTTCCTCTGTAGCTTCTTCCTCTTCTACTTCTTCTTTCTTTTTCTTCGCCATTTCTTATCACCCATATTATTGGATGTGAGATTATTGTTTAGCCAATATTTAAATTTATCACTAATTTTTTTACTCATTAGAAGTAGTAATGTTTTACAAGAAAGTTTTATATATACATCTTTTTCCCCGTATAAGTAATTATGAAAAAGAAGGTTTTAGGCATAGATAAGAACATATTTCTTTTAGGTGTCGTTAGTTTTCTTACGGACATCAGTTCTGAAGCGATCTTTTCAGTATTCTCAATATTCTTCACTGTTATCCTTGGAGCTTCCACAGTTTTGCTTGGAATTGTTGAGGGTTTAGCTGATTTTGCTGCTTCATCCCTCGATTATGTTTCAGGATTCTTTTCAGATAAGACCGGAAAAAGAAAGAGGTTTGCTATCTTAGGATATGGATTCTCGACAACCGCAAAGTCGATACTTCTTTTTGCAAATTCAGTAGTTTTAGCATCAGCATTCAGAGTCATCGAGAGACTAGGAAAATCTTTCAGAGGTCCACCGAGAGATGCATGGATATCTTCTTTGACAACTGAATCAAACAGGGGTTACTCTTTTGGCGTTCATAAAACTCTTGACAAATTAGGAGCTGTCTTAGGCCCATTCGTAGCATATTTGGTCTTGAATTATTTCGGTCAGAATGCTGGTTCATTCAAACTTTTATTCCAGATAGCTATAGTTCCTGCGATAGTCGCTGTTATTCTTCTTGCATTGTTGAAAGACAAACCTTCAAAACCTAGTAAAAGAAAAAACATTTTCAAAGCTTACAAGGATACGAGTAAAGATTTTAAGCATTATTTTTATACAGCAGGAATATTTTCTTTAGCTTATTTCAGTTTTGGGTTTTTATTGCTGAAAGCTTATCATATTGGCTTTGAAATAAAAGACGTAGTATTATTGTATGCCCTCTTTAATATTGCCTTTGTCTTGTTTGCTGCTCCACTCGGTAAACTCGGGGATAAAATAGGCAGGAAGAAAATAATCGCTCTAGAATACATCATTTACTTTGCAATGTGTCTGGGGTTCATACTTGCAACGACAAAAATTCAAGTAGTTTCATTGTTCGTGCTCTTTGGAATTTTCTATTCGATTGATGAAAGTCAAAGTAAAGCATACATCGCTGATATGGAAAAAACAAGGAGGGCAACAGCAATAGGCGTTTATAACTTTGCAACTGGTCTAGTATATCTTCCGGCTTCTGTTATTGCAGGATATTTATGGAAAATAAACCCAAATTATGCGTTCATCTTTGCAGGAGTTGTTTCTATCGCAGCTTTAATTTTCTTTATTTCAAGGAAAAAATAAGTTGAAACAATGATTAACTTAGCAGAACCATCGTCTAGAATAATTTATACTGTAAAAATCTTTACTCCCGATGGCAACGAATACGATAATACAGACAAGAAATTTAAAACTGGATTTTACTCAGAAGAAAAAGCTAGGGAGTTTATAGAGTTTTACAAACTGTTTTATCCGAATTATGAATTTAGAATCGAGAAATTATAATGGATTATAACCCTCTTTCTACATCAGAAAATAAAAGATATTTTATCTTTTCGTGTAAACCTTCTTTTTTATTTGCTGGCGAGTTTATTTTCCTTATAGCTTCATCCACTCTTCTATCAGGAATTACGATATGTGCTTTTACCTTTATATTGGGAGTTACAACAAATAAATTTCTAAACCTATTAATTCCACTATCAATCGTAGTGTTTTTTTCAACTTCGAATGCCGCAACGATAGTATTGTTTTTAATCCATAGAACATCGATTTCTCGTATAATATCAAACGCTTCTCTACTCAAACCAAACTGAACATTACTCCCCATAGGCAAACTCATCTTCCTAAATTCTACATATTTTCTTTGTTCTGTCCTTCCGATATGTGAACTATAACCCTTCTTTTCCCCCGATTCTACAATTTTTTTAATCATAAAATCATGAAGAGGTTCTTCTGTGGGTAATGTCCTACCCATTAAAGTTTTTTGTTTTGGTTTTTCCTCTTCCTTTAACCATTCAGAAACTTTTTTTTGTGCTAGCGAACCTCTTTCTTTTAATTGCCAATATTGATTCCCTTTAACAGGTTCTGCAATTCTGTTTAGAACTCTGGAAATTTCCTCATATTCGGCGGCATTACTATTTATCAAATTCGTAAAAATAGCAGTTAAAATTTCATCAAATTTTGCTTTTTTCTTTTCGTACAAGAGAGAGAGTATTAAATACTCTATCCTAGATTCAACAGGAACATAATCCAATGGTTTTATGCCTTCAACTTCCGTAACATTTTCTTTGAAATGCCATTTACCATTCTTTTCTTCAAAATCTTCCATTAGATATTTTTTTACGTCTTTTTCATTGACTTTATGCAACAACCCATTATTCAGTAAGAACGGTACAAGTCTCATATAGATAGTGCTTAGTCTTGCTCCGCCGTGATATTGTATAGTTTCAGCAGCTATTTTTCTTATTTTGCTCCCAATTTCAACTTCATTAATCATTTTTATTTTAGGAGGTTTGTCCAATCTCTTGAAAGATAGTATGAAATCTCCCAACATCGCCCCGCTTGCCCTAGTATGCAATGTTTGAGTGTAATTTTTAATCGGTGGCTGATATATCATCCCATCTTCTTCAGATAGCATAAATCCTGCATCATGAATTACAGAGTGGATTGTGTTCCATATTCTGAAATTTTTGTTATGAAAGGTCATTACCAGCCAACCATTAGGTTTTAAAACTCTGTGACATTCCTTGAATATTTTCAATAGTATATCACGGTAGTGGGCTGGTGATTTTTCAGTAGGAAACCCCTTATGTCTTGTTTCAACAGCTTCTAACATCTCGTCTTTAGTAATATCTATTTTCAGGATACTTTGGATCCAAACTAAGTAAAAATAAGAAAGTTCCATATACTGAACATTTCCTCCATAGGGTGGATCTGTGATAATTACGTCAACTTTGCCATTTGGTATAGGAAGTTCATGGGAAGATTTTGTCAATATCCAACAAGTTTTTTGTTTTAAGTCATCAAAATTATTAGCTTTCTTATAATAAGCACCAATCTCGTTTTGGCTGTATTCCTTCCCTCTCATCATAACCTTAAAACGTCTTTCAAAATAATCCCAGACATTACATTCATAAAAGATATAAGGCAACCAATAAGCATGGTGTTGCCAGCCATGACCAGGTTCACTGACCATTTTACTTGTCCAGCCTAGCGTGTCACTAAAACTTAAAAGAGCAAACAGTCCCTCTTTTGTGTTCACATAATTTCTAATTTCTTTGAGTAAAATCGATAAGGCAATTAGATTCCTTTTTGTAAAAAAATCCCTGAATGACTTGATTCCTTTTTGAAATAAAGCATCGTCCCTTTGCCTATCAGCATCGGGGAATGCATAGTCAGGATACCAGAGTTTGTTTTTGGTCACTATTTTATCAAAATTATTTTCAATTTTATCGATGATTTTTAAATCATCTTTATCAGGTTTTCTGATTCCTTTAAAACCACATTTACATCGAATTTCAATCTCAAAGGGGATTTCATCGACTTTTTTTGCTTCTATTGGTTTAAATATTTTTTTACAATATTTGCATTCAAATCTGCCAGGACCGTGTTTTTTTAAATCCTTTATCTCTACATTTTTTTTACAACTAGGACACTCATAAACATATGACCATTTCATCCAGTAAAGAGAGGTCGACTTTTTACATTTTGGACATTTAGATAAATAATATTTTTTTATATCTTTCTCGATAGCTTTTTTGATTTTATTGAAAATCTCGTTGAGTTTTTCCAAATTAATATCCATAGATTCCATTTCAGTAACGAAAGTTGCCAGAGGACTCAAGTCCACACCAATAACCCTTCTCTTAGCTCTTAGCCCCTCTATAACGGTCACTCCTCCACCACAAAATGGGTCAAGAATTATACTACCATGGTTTGAATAATGCCGAATAAGCTCATTAAATACGGAGTAAGGTCGTCTAGCAAAATAACGATGTATCTTATAAACGGAAGTGTGAGGTCTTGCAATTGTTCCGTGATCTATTGGTTTGATTTTATCTAAATCCTTTATTTCTTCGTTTGGAAGATTTCTTTTTTCAGATAACCTATTTTGAAGTGCCATAAATCCAATAATACATTGACCATTTAAATATTTCATTTAATGTTTTTATCTTCAAATCAATTGATTTTTAACAGTTGATTTTTAACACTTTTTTGGTCTTTAAAATCAATTGATTTTTAGCAATCGAAAATTAACAGGTGAATCAATTATTAACTTAACAGAACCCAATAAAAGGAAACTTTAAATAGTAGTTATGGTGTATATAAACACTAAAGGTGCTGAGATGAATTTTGTAGATAGATTAAATGAATGCTCTGACTTTTCTTGTGTATTCGAGTTAGTTAAAGCAGCAGTTGAAGTTACCATGAACAGAAGAAGAGTAGGCTTAATGCTCGGTCTAACAGATTTGCCTAATTATATTGGAGCTTTCCATCAGATAGGTTCAAACTTTATCGTGATGAACAAGAGATTACTCAAAGAAGTAATGAGATCAGATAATAGAAAACTGATAAACGCATACATTTTTCATGTCTTACTCCACGAATACATCCATTCTTTAGGTTATTTGGAGGAACAAAAAACCCAATTATTAACGCAAGCAATATCTGAAAAAGTTTTGGGATCAGAACATCCTGCTACCTTAATCGCAAGATATGGAATAAGTTCTGTTTTCTCTAATATTAATCGACTCGAGCATTATGAACCCCAAGAAATCAGGGACATTGAGATTATTGAAGACTTTGAAAGGGATAATTTGAATTATTTCGGCTGATTCATCGATTCATATAACGAAAAATATATAAAGTAGTAGCACCTTATTATAGGAATACGTTATTTTTCCTGAAAAATGGTTGTAGGTTGGTGGTATGTTAACTAGATTGAGAAGGCTGCAAATAGAAGAGATGGAAAAATTAAGAAGAGAGAAAGACTTAAAAAAAGTTAGACTTAAGAGGAGACTTCATCCTAGAGTAAAACTTGGCCTTATGAGAATGGGCTTTGATATTGAGTGTGAGGAAGAAAACTAAGGTTTCTCAAAACCTATTCCTTCTACCTCGATGATGTTTTCATTTGTTTTAAACTCAACTGGTAATATTTCTTCGATGGCACTTATATTTGTCCTGCAATGTTCAGTTATTCCTTCGACTTTTACTTGTGATTTTCCCTTAGCTAACGCGAGAAATACTAGGATTTGATCAGCCATGAATCTATCCAAGGCTGCATTAGAATTTAATGATATTACTAGATTATCTGCAGCTCTTTCTCCAACCATCTCTGCTCTTAATCCGATTGCACCCAAATAATCAGAACCAATGATAGAGTTTTCACAAAAGGCATAGCAATTAACACTGCTTCCAGGACTGAAGGAATCAACAGACTTATAATCCATCGACACTTTAACGTTCGGATAATGATATTGGATTGTACTTAAAGCAGATTTACCCTGTCTTTCTGCCACGTGTGGAGGTAAACGGCCGCATACAGAAGAAACGTGAATACCCTTTATCATACCCCTATCAAGACAAACAAACGGGTTTAGTTTTTTAACAGGTTTGGACTTAACTTCGACATGCCCTCCTCCTTTTGGGTAATATCCATGTTTTATCAATTCTAGACTTAATTCAGCACCCATCATGCTCAGGATTGGAAATGTAACATCTCTGATGTATTGTACCGTAGGGGCCCATTCAGTTTCTGTACCACCGTATATCTGAAGAGTAACTGGTTTGTCGATAAAGATTAAAATAGGAGTTATCGTTTGAAGGAGAAGGCCAATACTCCCTGCAGTTCCGATGTCAATTTCTTTATCATAAACTTTCAATTTTTTAGGTGTAAATTCTACTTCTAAAGAACCTTCTTCCAAACCCTTCATATCTGCCTGACAGAACTCACCAGCAACTTTTATTCCCATGAGATGTTGTGGTCTTAACCCAGGTTTATCGGTTGGTTTGCCTTTTCTTATGTTACTTATCTTGACTGGTTTGTTTATTAACGCAGAAAGGCCTATGGCAGTTCTCAATAACTGTCCTCCGCCTATACAACCATCTATCTCTATCATAGAATAAATATTGGACTGTTATCGGTTATTTTTATCGTTGTTAGAAAGTGAAGTGAGATACCATAAAATATAGGTTGAGGCTAACCACAGGATGCATAGGAAATTTAAAGGTTACATTTTATTAATTAACTTGATTTTATGAGTTTAAAAGAATTGAGTTTTAGACTTTATCCTTCAAATGTATCTAATTGGATAGAATTGGTAAATAAAAATATAATTGACATCGGTTGTGGGCCTCATAAGTTCTTGATTTACAGTAATCATGATAAAATGATCGAAAATAATGAAGTAATATCTGTTGATTATGGTAACTATGTAAAACCTTCAATACCAAATTATTTTAAAGCTGATGCTTATCATTTACCTTTTATCACATCCCATTTTGATTTTGCAATCTTAAGTCGAGTCTGTTCCTCTGATATATCACGGCTAAATGTTTTCTCGGAAAAAATCGAAAGGCATGTTTTAAAACAAGTTTTAAGGCCCCTTTATTCAAATGATTTATCTAAAATACTAAAAGAAGTTAATAGGATCTTAAAGAATGGTGGTTTTATTTATTTAGAGGTTAATACAGGGTGGTGCAATGATAGGAAAAGAAACCATGTGAAAACAACTTATGTTAATGCTTTAGGAAATTATGGTTTTAATGTCTTGGCTATTTCTTTATTAAGTGATTTATACATTATAGCTCAAAAAATGAAGTCAATTTAAATAAAAATCACACTTGATAATTACGTTCCAAAAATATTGCCGAGGCCTCTATCTCAAAGAAGTCGAAAAAATGAAATTAAAAGCTACATTATTTTAATCATTCCAAGTCTTTCAAGACTTGAGAAGCATAATCAGTAATCTTTTTGTTAATGTGCATCTCGGCCTTCTCCACTTTTTTAATTATGTTTGGATCGTCTCCTAATGTTCTTTTAATCGTCCACAATATCAAAAGATTGTTCTGAAGTTCTAACCAGAAGAAGGCTTTATCCAAGAATTTCTTCATCTCATCTTTAGTTTGAGCTCTAAAAGCTTCTTCCTTCCAAGTATAATAATGTGCTGAACAGGTTTTTATGATATCCCTTGGTTCCATTTTCATAGTGTTACTATTTTATAGTGGTAGTATATAAATGTTACTACTCAAGAGTATCGAAAAGTTTATAAATCTTATGTCATCACTGACAAGTATTTATACTTTAAATATGATGAAACCTTTAAAACTAAGGTTATGAAAAAAATAATAAGGTGTATGACCAATGGAAACAAAATATGGAAATTGGGCTTTCATAATCGGAGTAATACTAGCGATAATCTTAGGACTCTTCGGAGCATACATACCAGCGTATACAGATGTAATAACATACATAGTGATAGTACTTGGATTGATCGTTGGTTTCGCTAATATATCTCATAAAGAAGCAACCAACTTCCTAATATCAGCTATAGCATTACTTGCAGTAGGTACAGCAGGATTAGAAATACTACCAGTTGTTGGAAGTTACATCGGTGGAGTATTAACAAAAATTGTAGCATTTGTCGCGCCTGCAGCTGTAATAGTAGCATTGAAAGCCGTGTACGATTTTGAGTACAAGAAAAAGTAGGTTGAATAACAGCCTCGATTTTTTTATTTTTATTTTTTTCTATCCTCTATTCTATAGAGTTTTATTTACAGAAATCTAAAGAATAAACATGATTAGGACACCGTTGGACATAATCCTTGAAATTGTCCTATTAATTATAATAAGTGCTATTAACACAATGTTAGCTGTTTTTAGACTTCTAGGTGAGTTGTTCGCATCCTTGATATGGACATCACAAGCGAGTACAGCAGGCTTTATCCTGGCCCTAATAATCGGAGGACTGTTTCTCATCTTTTTTTGGAAGTATTTTTTCAAAGAAACAATATCTTTGGTGAAGTTAATACTCATTTATGGTGCGTTTGTTTTTGTTCTAATCGTCATTCTGTACTTGTTTTTCTTATTCTTCTACTAAAAAGATTCTGTCGTCCTTCGGTGAGATCGCATCAAAGCCATATTCATGTCTTAACTCTTTGGCAAACCTTATAGTGTTGTCGCCATGAACACAAAATATCTTCTGTGGGTTTATTTGTCTTGCAAAATTAAACAGCTCAGTCCTTGAAGCATGAGAACTGAAGTCGAATTTTCTTACAGACATTTTCATTTTTAATTCTAAATCTTCATGGATATAATTTCCAGTTTTTAGTAGTAGAGCTCCTTCAGTCCCTGGTACTTGAAAACCAGTTAGTATAAGAGTACAATCATCCCTATCATATAATTTCTCGATATATCGGGTAATTGGTCCGCCAGTTAGCATACCAGAAGTAGTAATGATGACAGAAGGCTTTTTTATTGCTTTTTTTCGTATGGATGGGCTGGTGATAAATCTTATTTTCAATCTGTTCAAGGCTTTTTTAATTTGATTGTATTCTCTTTGCAGTTCTGGGTATGCATCGATTATATTGGTTGCTTTCTTACTCATTCCATCCAGATAAAAATTTCCTTTCAGATCATATTCGTCCAACGCCAATATGACCTCTTGTGTTCTGGCAATAGCAAAACACGATATTAAGACTATGCCATCGTTTGCAATAGTTTCTTTTATTGATGTTATCATTTTTCCTTCTTCCTCCAGACGGTCAGGATGTTCTCTATCGGAATAAGTACTCTCAGTTATCAGAACATCAACGTTTGGAATGTTTTTATCTGCACCCTTAATCAGTCTGGTATCAGATAACCTAAAATCACCCGTGTATAATATCCTCTTATTGTTAGTTTCTAAGAGAATCATAGCTGAGCCAGGAATATGACCAGCATCAAAAAATGTTACCCTTGTTTTACCGATTCTAAAGGGTTTTCTGTATTCAACAGGTTTGAAGTGTTTCATGGCAGTTTTTATATCTTTCTTCGTGTATTTTTCTTCTTCTCCCTCATACCTAGCTATCTTCCAGGAATCAAACAAAAGCATTCTTGACAGTGTTCTATTAATTTCTACCCCATAAAAAGAACATTTTTGGCCTTGGTGGTAGATTATCGGAATTGAACCAGAGTGATCTAGATGCGAATGAGACAGCAAAATAGCGTCTAACTTAGCATTAACTTCTTTAGGATATTCTGTTGGTATGACGTTTATCTTGACACCATAATCTAAGAGTATTTTCTCAGAACCAGTATCGACTAAGACTGCTGAGCGACCGACCTCTCTAAAGCCTCCTAAAAAAGATAAACGAATCACAAGTTCACATCCTATAATATTATTAGATTATTATCACATAACTTTTTAAGATGTTTATGTCTTTAGACAGATTAATGAAAGGAGCAAGAATAGCTGTAAATCAATGCATGAACATAAAACCAGGCGAGAGAGTAATAATTATTACTGACAAAAAGATGCCTATAGAGCTTTCTAAAGCATTGGCAGAAGCTGTTGGAGAGACTAATGCCAAGTGTAAAATTGAGTTAATACCACCAAGGGATGTTAATGGGATAGAACCATCTAAAGACATAGCTGAATTGATGAAAACTCCTGATGCACTGTTTATACTGACTTCTTGGTCAATATCTCATACAGCTGCGAGAAGAAACGCATCTAAAGCTGGAGTAAGAATAGCTTCTATGCCGAAAGTAACAGAGTTCTCTTTTACAGAAGGCGGACTGACAGCAGATTATCGAGAAGTGAAAGAATTGACTGAAATCATGGCTAAAAAGCTAGAAAATGCCAAAAAAATCAGGATAACTTCTGATAATGGGACAGACTTTACTGCGAGTGTTGAAAGCAGAGAATGGGTTAAGGATGATGGTATGATACATGAAAAAGGCAATTTCTGTAATCTACCTGCAGGGGAAGTAGCCGTCGCGCCAAT
>Ga0172362_10005909_pt1 | contig 10576 bp, 15 predicted proteins | sample LakKivs1_kivu2a2_FD_114534 | JGI IMG/M metagenome (GOLD analysis project Ga0172362, IMG submission 114534) | Sediment microbial communities from Lake Kivu, Rwanda - Sediment s1_kivu2a2 | ecosystem: Environmental > Aquatic > Freshwater > Lake > Sediment | place: Rwanda: Western Province, Lake...
ATTGTTACTTACACTGGCAGCGTGTGAGGGGCGGAGGGTAACTGTCGACGTCCCGCAGGAAGAGACACAAGAGCAGGCGTTAACATGTAGCAGTAGTTCCTCCGGCAGTTCACTCAATTGCAGCAATGGACAGGTATTGCCTCTGCCTCCTACATTTCCACACAGCAGCCAGTGCAATGAATGTTTGACTACATTATCCGGGAACATTGCATCCGTGAAATGCCCCAATGGACTAACGTTCTCATTTCAGATTATCGAGGGTAAACCAGGTAAGGACGGTACTTCGTGCTCAGTTACTCAGGATGGCTGGGTTAAGTGTACCGACGGTACGGCATATAAATTGGAAAAGGGACCAAAGGGTGACAAAGGCGATAAGGGCATTGCGGGTGAGAATGGGAAGGATGGCGGAAGCTGTCGTGTTGTCCGTGACCAGCAAGATCGGGTAATTATTAAGTGCGATGACGGGAGTCAGGAAGTACTTAGCTGCGGTGGTTATGGTTGCTGGTCGTTTGGGGCCTTCGGCAACGTCTACAATCTACCGAGCAGCACGACTCAGTTGCCTAACCTCGACGTAATGACCCCAGTAGAGTCCGTTGAAATTCCACGCTTCGATATATTTGACCGACAGGCGTCGCTCGGGTTCCCTGGTCTACCTCACCGTATTCAGTACTATGCCATTAGGTTCAAGGGATACATCGAGATTCCGAAATGTAAGTCCGACATCTGTCATTTCCGTGTTACCTCAGACGATGGCGCTCGTTTCTACCTGAACTCAGTGTTAGTAGTTAACAATGATGGCTTGCATCCACCACAACAGAAGACAGGTTCCATTGCTGCCCTCCCAGGCTGGCACTCATTCCGTATGGACTGGTTTCAGGGTCCTATTACGCAGATTGCATTGGCTCTAGAATTGTCAGTAGACGGTGGATTGACGTATCAGGTGGTACCAGAATCTCAATTGAAGTTTCAGGTACCGCAGTGAAGTATATCGTTCTATTAGTCATGTCAGCGTGTGTAAGCCCGGGGGTATCTCCCAGGGCCCCCCTTCCGTCCTTCAGTTGTCCACCTCCGATAATCATAGTAGTCGACGGACAGGAGTGGACTGAGCGGGACCGGGCGAGACTTGTTGATATACAGGCAGGATGTGTACGCCGATACGGTAAACATTCCTGTCTATCCAAGTTGACAAAGGTACGACCAGACGGGTATACTGCTACATGTAAATTGGTGGAGGAGATCTAATGCCTGCATATACCTGGGAAGATAAGAATAGTGGAAAGCGTATTGACATTATACGTACGTTTTCCGAGTACACAGTGCCTCCTACAGAGGAGGAATCCGGCATTAAACCCGAGGATGCCAAGTGGGAGAGGATTATCATGGGGGCTCCAACAGTGAACAAACCGTGGAACTGGGGGAAAAAAGGCACATGGTAGTATGGTCATTACTTCTGGAGGCCTGGCACGTGTTCCGTGGTAGGCACAGAACCAGCGCCTTTATGTATTCCGTTGGTCCCAACACACTGAATGGTATTATCAAGGAGGATGGAAGCCTTCTGATTTACGCAGCCAGGGAGGCACCTCCGGGAACTATTCCCATTAAGGGACCGCAGGAAGTCTACGTTCAGGTAGACGCCAAATACGTCCCATTACTAAAGCAGTGGTTCGGTAATATGAGAGCAAGTGAGGGGGTAACATATGTCGACAAGAAAACCTTGGCAGTCCCAAACAAGAAATGACATCTTATCGCATTTCCCATACAAGACTCCGAGGCCGGGTCAGGAAGCAATACTGCGGACACTTGAGGAACTCTACGACCAGTACGACGTGTTCGTAATTGTTGGACCTACTGCATTTGGAAAAAGTTCGCTGATAAAGACGCTGATGAACTGGAAATATTCAGCCTCCTCCATTGCACCCACTAACCAACTTGTGGATCAATTTCTAGGGGAATTCCCAGATACACCTACATTATCACGTCTAGACAGGTATCACTGCCCCACATGGAACCGCCCGTGCAGTGTCACGAGGGGGAAGCTGAAATCCTTTTGCAGCACTAAGCGTGGGTGTGAGACTGATTGTGTGGCTTCTGCAGACCTAGCGAGATCACGATACCGCAGGGGTCCAGGTATCTACAATTATCACATTTATCATGCCCACCGATTATACCGTGACATACTGATTGCCGACGAGGCCCACAATCTCGAGCGGCTAATTCAGGATCAATTGAGTACGTTAATCTGGAGACATGACTACAAATACCCCGATAATATGCACACGAACGAACAGGTGTTGCGTTGGGTGGAATCCCTCAGTCCACGATTGCAGGAACACAAGAAAATTAAATTACTACACGAAGTACTTACCAGCGAGAAGCCAACCCATGTTATTAAGCGTGGAACCGAGTTATTCAATGGTAAGGGCACCGCCCGTGGTGTACCGGAGGAGCGGGACTGTCTGAAGTTCTACCCGGTAGATATCTCCGAAGCACCTGCGTACCTGTGGCCACGTGAGGTCAGTAAGGTCATACTGCTATCAGCGACTATATCCCCCGTGGATATTACAGAACTGGGACTATCCCAGCGACGTGTAGTATATCTGCAGGCCGAGTCCCCGATTCCCGCTGAGCGCAGGCCTGTAACTCTACTGAATACAGCTGCTGTAGTGTACAAGGACATGGATACGGTGCTCCCGCAGCTTGCTGTGGAAATCGATAATATAGTTAACTACCATGCAGGGGAAAAGGGGCTGATACATGTGACTTACAGTATGTCTAAACGTCTGGAGTCCCTAATGACTAACCCACGGCTAATGTTCCACAATAAAGATAATAAACAGCAAGTGTATGATGATTTCAGGAAATCTAAGGACAGAGTATTGATCGCATGTGGTATGTATGAAGGAGTTGATTTACCGGACGACTTTGGGAGATTCCAGGTAATAGCCAAGACGCCGTGGAAGTCCCTGGCAGACCCTGCGATTTACTACAAGTCTAAGCAAGATGAAGAGTGGTATAACTGGCAAGCGTTACGTGACCTGATTCAGGCATGTGGGCGGGTATGTAGACACGAGAAGGACCGGGGGGTTACATACATCCTGGATAGTACAGTCAATAAGTTACTACAGAGTGCAAGTCATTTGATACCACAGTGGTTTCAGGACGCATTGGAGGCAGGAAAATGAGCCTATTTACATTGTTCATCCTATTGACACTTCTACTCATCCCGGGTACACTACCTCTGTTACTTATTTACATCGGCATTAGATTACTACTAGCTGTAATACTGGAGAGTTGGGATGACCGGACTGAAATATGATGACCAGAAAGTCCGCATGGACCTGCTGGATCCAGAAGCACTAACGGAAATGGCGGCAGTATTAACTTATGGAGCACAGAAATATGATGCACACAATTGGCGCAAAGGTATCGTATATTCTCGTATTATTGCTGCTATACTTAGGCATCTATTTGCCTGGATTCGTGGCGAGCGGCTGGACCCCGAAACTAGCAGGAGCCATTTGGCTCATGTTGGAGTAAATGTGATGTTTCTCCTGTGGTTTGAGAAGAACCGACCGGATCTAGATGATATGTGGAAAGGATAGTATGCCGCTATATGTAACAGTCGATATACAATGCCCCGTGTGTCTACACCACTGGGACTCCATGGAATCTCGTGATGAGATACCGGAATCATTTACATGTCCGGAATGCGGATCCCGGGAGGCCACGAGAATACTTAGTGCTCCGGCAGTCAAACGGGTTACGTACCACGATGGATACAGGCGTGGTGATGGATATCAGTTGATGAAAGAAATCAATTCTCTGAAGACACAGAAATATAACTTGCCAGCCGAAAAGCGTAGTGATATAGATAAGGAGATAAAGAAGCTGGGAGCCGTTTCCCTAACAAAGAAGGATAAAACAGAATGAATGCCTCAGAACATCAGAGACTGACGTTAATTGAACAGAAGATGGATATCCTAATGAAGGAAATGAATACCGTTCTGGGGGACCTTACTCAGACTGTAGTAAACATCGTGGATACCCACAGGCTATTCACTGTATATGTAGAAAGCCAACTGACTGAATTACGGGGGAAGCATGGTAGTGAATCTAGTGGAGCGGAAAGAGAGAATACAGAGGGAAAAGAAATCTAGAGCTATTAAGAGAATACTGGAATTAGCCAAGGAGTTTAATAATGTTCCTGAATCTACTGATGGGAAACAGACTGGAAGGACTAATAAACCTGTCCGGGTGGCACGAGAGCTATAGGTTCTCCCCGGACTACAGATTTGTAGAGCTGCAAATGCATCCCATGGAACTGGACGACAACAAGTTCAAGCGCAATCAGACGCATGTGTTGCATGTGGGAAGCATTAATCCCAGTGACAATAGGGTCCGGATGCTTGTAACAGTTAACCCGAAGTTGTTGGCTTATGCAAATGCTCCGGCTACATTTATCCTAGAAGGAATTGACGGAAAGCAGGATGTGAATGTCGTGGCACAATTCCGAAAGGACATGAAACCAGACGAACTCCCCTGGTTAGTACGCATGTATATGGTGCGCCATGATTGAGGTAGGTAAGATTGTAGAGGAATTAATTGCAGAGGTAGAGTCTGAGGCAACGATTTCTCAGGCTCGAGCCGAAGGAAAGGTGGCCGGAATTGTCGCACTATTTGAGCGTATTAGGAGCGCATATGGAGAAGGACAACAAAGTAACAAGTCTAACGACAAAGAAAAAAAGAAATGAGGAACGGAAGAGAAAGCAGTACCTAACGGTTGAACAACGAGTCCAGGAACTGGAGGCAGATGTTGCCCGTCTAGTAGACATATCTGTTGCCCAAGAAGAGACAATTAGACAATTGGAAGACAGGCTCTGGAAGCTTCTCAGACTATTCAGCGGAAAGCCTCGAAGTAAATTGAGCCCTAAGCGGTAACGGACGAACGTTTCTTCTTGCCCTTGCTGGGCCTCCCCAACTCAGCCTCAGCCATTGGTACGGGTTGAGCGACAGTGAAATCGTCATCCCCCCGCTCCCCATTGGACAACATAAGATCCAGCGTACTCTGTACTACAGAACGCTCCGGCATCTTCAACTTCTCCAACAACAACGCCTTACGTTTCCTCATCTCCTCCGGAGACATGACATCGGGACTATTTTGTTTACTCATTGTTTCCCTCTACTAGAAATCGATACGTAGACCAACGGACACCTCTCGCTTAGTGCTGTACCCGGTGGTGACCCACAGATTAGTATCACTGACTCTCCGACCCAGATCGAAGACCCAGTGGTAATCCTGTAGTTTACTCACGGGGGACTCAACACGTGCTCCGACAGACCAACGTGGTAGTGGGGATGCCGGAGGTGGAGTAACTCGTTTGGACGACGCTGTACTAGTTTCCTTTGTCTTCTCAACTACTGAACCGTCCGTTCGGGTCTCACGGGTAGTCTCACGGACAGTGACACTGGTATTACTATCCACTGTGGAGGCCGGACGAGACGGATGTAATTTCCATCCCGCCCAGGCTCCTAGTCCCGCCGCTACTAACAACCCGCCTAGGTACAAATAACGGGAGGGACTCATGTGGATTCCTTTTTAGAATTAATACCTTGCCAGGCATTTGCTCCGGCTATTGAAGCCACTAGCAATGATATTGCCCCACTGGTATCTTGTTTGGTAATTTGAGAAATAATAACACAAGCCACAATGCCAGTCAAGCCCATAATAGACCGCCTACACATTAGAAGTTTTGCTGCTGCCTGTCCGAGTACTTTCATTTGGTAATCTGTCTCCATCCCTCTTGTGTACGCTCCAGGAAGGATGAACCTTCTGGTCGTTGTCCCGTTGCCAATGTAGCAACGTCATCTGTAACAAATCGTATCCATCCGCCGATGCCGCCTGGTGCAAACATGTAGAGGCCATTGCTTGCTGCCTTCTCCAGTGCCATAGCCCTGTCCTCAGTCCCGAGTGCTTGGATTACTTTCATGGCAGTGTCAATTATGGGAGGACTGAAGAAGTCTCCTGTTATGATGCCCTTAATGTTTCCGATAGGAGCCCCCTGTGACAGCCCCTCACGGCTAAGCAACTTCTTCTGTACATCCGTCCCCTCAGCATCATCCCAGGCATTGGCTTGTCCCATGGCCCAATCTGCAGCTTCTAGTAACAGGAATGGAGCCACAAGTTGTTCTGTCAGCTGAGTGGAACCACGGATAGCTCCCTTTGTTCTATATCCCTCAATTATCTGTCCGACGGTTGCGGTTGGCCACTTGCTGAATGTACTGAATAGTGGACCCATCGTTCTTCCATATTCCGACATACTAGCTCTATTGTATTGGTACTGGGTACTGTTGACCAGGTGTTCACTCAGTAGTTTACCGAGTCCATCCTGGTTACCGGCAGTAATTAAATCACGGGCAGCAAATCTAACGGATTCAGGGAATCTATTTAGAGATCCCATAGCCAACTTACTGCCCTTCATTAGATCACTTGCCATCATACGACCGGCACCCCAAGCTATGGCCCTATTAGCGACCTCAGCCCACTGATACGGTCTCATACCTAGATCAGCCACCTTCGCAAGTGCCCGCTGACTGTAATCAGCGACGCCACTCCTCGCAAGTCCCTCACTTAAGTAATTTAGATTGCCGCCAACAAATTCGGCAGGCATCAGACCTTCTGCTTTCATTTGCCTTGCAGCTTCCGGTATATTACGCAATCCTCGAATCCCGGCAGCAGAACGCAGGAACAGGGCGGAGCCATAGGGCCCGCCGAGTTCTGGTAACGTCTTTGTAAACGTCTGCGTCAAGTTCATAATGAGAGTCCGTGGATTCAAGGCCCCCAACAGGTTCGGATATATGGAACGAGTTTGTTCTTGCAGGAAAGTAGGCAGAGTCTTTGCTGTCACCAGCGCCGCCCTCTGTACGCTTCCCTCTGGGGACCTAGCAATAAGTTTATCCAGATTCTGCATAAATCGCTTCTGGATTACGTTGAAAGATTCCGCAGCTGTTCCCTCTCTAATTCCCATAAGGTCCGCAATAAGACGTTCAACATATGCGGCTTCCCGGGCGGCTCCCATGTTCTCCAGGATTTTTACTCTGCCTCTCAATTCATCTATGGGCCTACGTAGAAACATGTGTCTCAGTGTGTTGGCTTGCCATTTATCCGCAAGTTTATACAGATTAGTTTCTCTGGCCCACATCGGGATCATGTCCTCTCTCTGTAGCGCTGCACGTGCAACGGTTTCGAGGTGAAGGCGTCCTTGTCTATTCTGGAATGTACTTATAAAGGCCCTATTGAGATCTTGGGGGCGTTGACTGTCGGTTGCAGACATCATGCGTAGAAATTGCATGGTGCTCTTATGTTCAGGACTTGTTCCGACAATGCGAGTATAAACGTCGTCGGGGATATCCGCTAAGCTTCTAATTTCTGCACCCGGAGCAGCTGCCCTAGCATCACGTACAAGACTGTCGATTCGTGATTCCATTATGTTCTGCAGTTGATACGTGTCGACAAGTTGGGCCGGAATGTAGTTCTCCCGTTCCTTAATGCCAATCCTGTCTACTTCATACTCGTCTGCAATTTCATTTAGTTTCTTTAAGCCATTAGAGAAATACTGTCGGAACCCAGAGAACGCCTGCTCTTCCTGTGGCGTCAACATCTGTTTATTTTCTACTTTGCTAATGATAGCAGCGGCATCGGTTGCCAGTTGGTCGACACCGTTTCTCAGGTTAGCCTTATAGATGTCATTGAGTTGTGCTCGGAATTCTTCCCTGGGGTAACTCATGTGGTTAACACCACGGGCTAAACGCTTGTATACGTCCTCAAGTTCAATCCCAGGGAGTTTCTCATCGTAAGACCGTAACACATATTGGAGATCGGAGATAAAATCTGCGGCACGAGCAACCAGTGTGGTGTCGCTTGAGATCTGCAATCCGGATTCATCCAGGTACTTCAACGCATGTTGCGTCCTCTGAGATTCCATTAACCGACGCCTTGCTGCCTCAATACCCTGACCGCTGCCTTCCGATAGCCCGGCCCAACTTCTGAGAGCAGCAATCGGATCCTCTGCATTTGGGATTCCGACTTCCCTGGACAATCGTGTAGCTACTTGATCCAACTGTAATTGAGCTACCTCTTGTGTCGCAAGTGATCTCAGTGTCTCCGTATCCTCCGGGACATCGCCACGCTTACTTAACTTGGCTAGGAAAGCCCCATTCTCGTCTGTACCAGAGGTAATCATTTGTTCGACTAACTGAGGCCTTGCGCTTGCTATTTCTGCAGCCTGAGCCGGAGTCAGTTCTGTTGCATCACTAAATATCTGCTCAGCCAAGGCATTGTCCGCTCTGGCATTTGCTGCTGTTTCTCTGTTGAGTCCAGTTCGGATCTCGGGTTTACTGGCGATACGCTCGACTGCTGCCGCTTCATTTGCAGCACGTGATGCCAGTTTATTGGATATTGCGCCCACCCCGGCACCAAGTGCGCCGCCCAATGTTGCTCCTGCAACAGTCCCAGTCAGTTCCTCTCCCTGCCTACTTCCTGCAGCCCCAGCTGCGGCACCCAGTGCGGCACCTGAGCGGGCAGCCTGTCCCACCGTACGTCCGACAGTAGCTGCTCCAGGTAATGCCACATTCTCGATTCCGGCAGCAACGAGGGATTTTCTAGCCCTTGCTAACTCCTGCAAATCGTCGAGAGCACGTTCCATCTCTGCTGACTGTATCGACTTGGCGATTTTCTGTGGAATACCGAGAGCAATATTTCCGGCCATACCAACTGCGGCCTTTGCCCAATCTCCGACAGACGCTTCATCGAGTCTAATGTTTCCGCCAAGGAACGGAAGCCACCCACGTAAGTCCTGAGCAGATACGTTGTGCTTTCTAGCGATGGCCTCAATCTCATTGGGTTCAATGAATTCCGACTTCAGTACCGGAGACTCCACCAGCCCTTGCACTAACGGCTTATCGGTTTCCTGACGGATCTTTGCATATGTATCCTGTTGACCGGGAGGCGGCGGCAGGGATGCGATACTTGCTGTAGTCGGTGGCACCGGCAAGTTTGCAATAGACTTCGGAGGCACAGGTAATCCCGGTTCCTTCGATGCCTGTGGCGGTGGTGGTAATTTAGAAATATCAGCCATTAGTCTACTTGATATCCTTGTGACTTCAGGTAATCACGTGCAGCCTTTTCATCCATACTATACGCTTGCATATAGGATTGCAACTGTTCTCGAGACACACGTTTATCTTCCTGTGTACCGGACTGGGATGCCGGAGCACTGGATTGGCGGAGAAGAGCTGCGGCTGCTGTAGCCTCGTCCTCACCCGTCTGAGCCATACGCCTGGCTACTTCCTTGCGTGCCTTCAATGCGTCTAATTCCGGTTGCAATTTAGACATGAGTGACTGCTTAACTGCAGAGGCAGCTGCGGCTGGATCCTCAGATTTCCATAGGTCTCCAAATATTGCTCCAGGCTTCTTGGTCTCTTCCTTAATTTGCTCCAATGCATCAGCATCCAATCCGGCCTTGCCTGCAAGTACAGGCACCTTTGATTGTGTTTTCTTGTCGGTGGACGTCAATGCATTCGTTAGTTCATCAACTGCTTGGAGTTTTTCGTTGAGTTTCCCCTCCTCAACCTGTGCATTCTTGTAGTCGGCGGCACCAAACCTACGGTTGGCATCTGCGGATGTCTTCTCTAGGCGAGCGTCCTGGATTCGGTCCTGCAGAGATCGACGGTAGTTATCCTGGTTTTCCCGATACTTCATCTTCTCAACATCAAGCTGTTCGCTCAGTGGAGCCAATCCCCGGCGGAAGTCTTCTCCCTCACGTCTAACTGCTTCAGACTTGAGTTCCCGACGCCTAGCTTCTTGTGTTGCAATCTCGTCTCTATAATCCTGCCTTGCACCTTCGGTTCTCTTCTCGTAATCAACTGTGGGTATGTTGATATCCCCGAGAATAGTTCTTCCCTGCTTCTGTCCGTACAGCGCTGCGCCCATACGTGCCAACGATTGGCCAATAAGCTGAGCCAAAGAAAGAGCCTCATTCCTAGTGCGCTCTTCTTTGAATAGTTTCTTAGCTTCTCTAATACTACCGTCAATATCACTGGTATCGACCCCAGCTGCTTTAAATTCTTTATGGTACTTGTCAATAGCCTGTAATGATTTACGTAATCCAGAATCGTCAGGAGCTGTAGCATTTGACTTGACTTCTGTGATATTCCTAGATACAGTATCTGCGAGTGGACTTGTTTCACTCCCCCCACTAGAGACCGGGATTTCCTCTACAGGAGATTCCGGTTTCTTCATATCTACAGGTTCTGGTTGTGCTTCACGTCTACTGAGGATTATGGAGGATAGCTTATCGAAATCCTCTGGGGTCCTAGCCCGGTCCACGAGCGGCTGGCCCTTCCTCTCAGCTTCTCGTTTTTTCCTCGCTTCGTCAATTGCTAGAAATGGATTATTCTTATTGAGATCCATTGTTATACCTCTCCTTTACCTGTAGCTGCGCCTGCAGCCATTCCGAGTCCGCTACCTATTTGATACCCTGCCATAGCTCCCGCAGGCCCTGCGGCAGCCATGCCTAGG
>Ga0172362_10005911_pt1 | contig 10574 bp, 14 predicted proteins | sample LakKivs1_kivu2a2_FD_114534 | JGI IMG/M metagenome (GOLD analysis project Ga0172362, IMG submission 114534) | Sediment microbial communities from Lake Kivu, Rwanda - Sediment s1_kivu2a2 | ecosystem: Environmental > Aquatic > Freshwater > Lake > Sediment | place: Rwanda: Western Province, Lake...
AGAAGTTTTTGATACCAATTTTAACAAAGAGGAAAAAACTCGCCATTCTACAGGAGAAGATTGATTCTTTGGCGTTTTTTTGCATTCGGATGTACTGGGTTTCATAGCTAATTTTTACATCCCGACTAAAAATTTCATGAAAATAAAATATCAATTAAAATATAACTTAAAAATGCTTTAAACAATCGTTAATTATAAGTATTAACTAAAATATATAGGTATATGAAACGTACGCCTTGCGAATACATGATGTGGAATGGTTTACCCGTCATAAGACGAGAAATCGCTGAATGCATGATAAACGATTTTGGATTGAGCCAAAAAGAAGCAGCAGAAAAACTAGGTGTTACGCCGGCAGCCATTTGTCAGTATCTATCTAGAAAAAGAGGAAAACAAAACAACATAAACAAAATAATGTACACGGAAATAACAGTCTCAGCGGAGCGAATTATAAAACACAACGGATCGTCTCTAATTGAAGAAACATGCCGGATTTGTAAGGTCATGAAGAAAAAAGGGGTGCACCCGTTCTTCAAATTGGCTGATGAGGAGTAAACAGACCCACTCTAAAGCACTATATCTTGTTTATCCACATGAAACACTTCAACCAGGTGATGTGGATTGTATGCCATCTTTATCTGCCTGAGTCCGGGAAGATTCATGTCTGATTCCCTGTTTATGAATTTAAAATCTTTTTGAAGTATCTTTGCCGTCTCTGCATTTATCGCCTTGTAAATTCCGTCATAGTCCGGCGAACCTTTTTCATAATGAACCAGTGCGGTATCCGGATTCATTTTTTCAAATACGGCAATTGATTCTATTCTCCCATTTATGCGTATTGCAATCCCAGAAAGCCCGAGCGCAAAGAAATTTGTCATGGAATAGATTATGGCCTTTCGCTCGTTTTCAAGAATCGGATCTGAACTGCAATCCTTCCAGAGACACCATCGTCTCAGAAATTCCCTTACCTCATCGACATTGCGCTCGGAAATCGCTTCAGTCGTATACGAAAAACTTTTTTTGAACTTGTTCAGGCGGTTCCTGATTTTTGCATACGCAGTACCCGGCAGCTCCGCAAGATTGGATGCAAGATAAACGTATTCAGAATAATCTCTATCGGCAGAAAATTTGAACTTGGGAAAATTTTTGGCAATCCAGTCTTTGGTTTCAGTATCAACAAGTACGACGGGCGGGGATGATGCTTCTTTTAAGGCGAGATTAAAAACTTGCTTAAACAAATCGGGATTGCGTTTTCCAATCGGCGGTCTGAATTGAATTTCATTATTTACCTTTGTCATTATCACGATGTTATCATCCAAATAAGCGTAATGATAATTGCTGTATTCCATCCAGCTTACCATCGTCGTAAAAACGTTATCGCTGTGTATTTGCGGATATTTTGCATAATGATCGTCAAAGAGTTTTTTATCTTCCAATTTGACGGGCTTGAAATCGGCAAGTGTTAGAATCAGGCTTCCCCCTTTTGATAGCGCATGGGCGTATGACCCTTCATCAGCTTAAAACCCATTGGCGAGTAGAATGTTTCCTGCCCCGGTTCCGCGATAAGACCTATCCACAAAATTTTTTTAGATAGGCACTGCTCCAAAAGAAAAGTAAAAAGCTGCTTACCGATGCCTTGCCCACGGTATTTTGGAAGAACGACGAAATCCTGTATGTAAGCATCCGATACGCCGTCCGATATCAATCGGCCCATCCCTATGGCTTTTCCAGTGTCTTTGTCAACAGCGACGGCGAAAGCAAAACTTCCCTTGATGATAGAGTCGATTGTAGATTTATCATAACTCTTTCTCCACCATCTTCCCGCCTTGTACAACGAAACTATTTCGTCCTCTGGCCAGGATTTTACGAATTTGACTTCTACGTTTTGCTTCATTGAATCATCGATACTAAGAATTGTAACTAGTTCTTCCACAAGCCGTGAATGTTACAATATTCCCTGGCTTGAACTTTATCACTTTTGATCGGAAATTCTGCTTGAGGTTTGTCACCGGGTTTTAAGAATTTGCGGTAAGCTGCATCATCGGCTATTACCTGGATCCATTCGATGTAGTGTTTATCTTCCATCGGATGCGCTTGATTTTGCCCGATTTTAACCAGCATTCCGTTTTTTGTTTTTTCTACGTAAGGCACATGCTTTTCAATTGCGGAGTCTTGAGTTTTTTCTTCCATGAGTTGCATGGGCTGGCCACAACAGACAAGCTGACCGCCACTGGCATGAACAACTTCAACTATATTCCCACAAACATTACATTTGTATATTTCTCTTAATTTAGTCATAATCTCTTACCTCACATAATCTAATAATTTTCAGCCAAGAGTTCATAGTAACTCTGCGGATGCTGGCAGGCCGGGCATTTCTTTGGCGCTTCGGATCCTTCAAAGACATAACCGCAGTTTCTGCACTTCCATTTCGCGACCTTGGTTCTTTTGAAGACATGCCCGCTCTTCACATTTTCCAAAAGTTTTCTGTACCTTCTCTCATGGTGCGACTCTACCTCGGCAATCTGACGGAAGCTCATTTCTATTTCTGGAAATCCTTCTTTGTAAGCAGTCTTTGCAAATGTTGGATAAAGATTGCTCCACTCCATTTTTTCGCCTTCGGCCGCAGCCAATAGATTCTCGGCAGTCGTTCCTATCTTTCCTGCCGGGTACCATGCAGTAATCTCCGCGTCGCCTCCCTCAAGATACTTAAAGAAAACTTTGGCATGCTCTTTTTCGTTTTCAGCTGTCTCCAAAAAAATTGCCGATATTTGCTCAAAATCTTCTTTCTTTGCCTGTGATGCAAAATACGTGTAACGGTTTCTAGCCTGCGATTCTCCTGCAAATGCTGCAAGAAGATTTTTTTCAGTTAGAGTTCCTTTCAAACTTTTCATAACTTTTTCCTCCTTTAATCAATTAGTCGTTTCTCCCCTTTTATTGCCTGTATGTCATGAATATCCTGCGATACTTCAAGACAGCCAAGGTATTTACCGCTCTTATTTCTCAAAGCGCAGTATCTTATTAATATCTTATGCTTCTCGCCGCCTTCCCCTATTGGCAGATCAATCCAAAACTGAGCTATGTCTCGCTTTCCTGCCTTCATCTCTGAAATTATTTGTTCGACCTTTGCAAGGCTTTTTGGCGGGTGACATTTCCGGACATCTCTTCCGACCGCGCCTGTTGGTCTTTTGAATATTCTGGTCTCGTGTTTATTCCATGCAAGGACCTTATCGTCCTTGTCAAGGACTGAAAACTCTACTGGAATCGTTTCAAGTACTGCCTCTAATTCTTCTGGACTCATTTTACCTATCATTTTTTGTTCCTCCTATTTTTATTTCATCTTTTTAGATTTTCAGTATGCAAATTCAGATGATCCTTTTCGATTTCGACAAGAGCACCAAAAAACTCCTTCATGCGTGGTTCTTTGGCATCATCTCTGAATTTAGAATAAGATTTTATGGCTCTGTCCTCTCGCTCAAAACCTTCCTGGGTGTTTTTTGTTGCATCAGCGCTGCATGCCAGCTTTTCCAGATCAGGTGCAGATATTTTCAAGAATTTAGAAATGGCAGAGGCGTGCTCACGCTCTACTTTCATGAGTGCTTTAAATTTGGCAAAACTGTATTCATTACCTGCCTTTTGCGCAGAACTTTTTGCACAATCGTAGAATGCAGCGTTGTTCAATTCAAGCTTCAATGCCGCTTCAAGGTTCTTTCTTGACACTTCACTCAAAGTTACGTTGAATTCAGATGAATTCCAGTCTTCTGCTTTTATAAAAAATTGTTGTAGAGCGCCGCAGAAAGGACATCTCGTGGGTGGCTCTACTCCAATATAAGGGTCTCCGCATATCCTGCATCTAAAAACCTTTACTTTTGCCATACTGCTTCACCTTCAATTTCATTAAATTTACTGTTTTTCAAATTGATCTTTTCCTGCTCCGCATACCGGGCAAACCCAGTCATCGGGTAAAGCTTCAAAATTTGTTCCTGGTGCTATCCCATTATCTGGGTCGCCTTTACTTGGATCATAAACATACCCGCATACATTGCATACGTATTTGCTCATTTTTTCTTCCTCCTTTTTTACTTCAACTTTTTTATCCACATCGCCGCTATAGGTGGGTGCGGCCTTTGGTGAAAAGCCTCCTTTTACTTTGTGATAGTACTCATAGGTCATAGGGCTATCCTCCGCCGTTATCTCCCCATCTTCAATTCTACCTATAAATATGGTATGAGTACCGACATCGATTTTATCTATTACTTTTGCCTCAAAATATGCAAGAGTATTGTCCATTACAACAGGTGCTTTTGTCGCCCCTAGCTTGTATTTTACGCCTTTGAATTTATCTATGTCTCTTCCGGATTTGAAGCCAAATGTTCCGATGAAGTTCATCGGCGTATCTTTACAAAGAACAGACACAGTAAACACTTTGCTTTTTTCAATGAATTCATGTGTAAGATTATTTTTATTAATACTAACAGCAATTGTTTGTGGTTCTGCCGTCACTTGGAATATAGCATTTGCAATTTGCCCATTTATTTTGTTTTTATCCTTTGAGCAAACGACATAGAGACCATATGAGATTTTGTGAAGTGCTTTTGGATTCATTTTTTTGCACCTTTTTTCTTCAAACATTTCTTGCATATGCCTTTGAAATAACCGTGGACCTCCTCGACTTTGTGACCTTGCTCCAGCATCTTGTCTAGATTCGGACAAGCAATTTCTATATCAAGGATTTCTCCACAATTTTTGCATAGGAAGTGATGATGCATGTCGTCTTTGAAATCGTACCTTTGTTCTGAACCGCATATTGTCAAATTTTGTACAAGACCGTGTTTCTGCAAGGTTTCCAGTGCGTTGTATATGGTTGTCTTTGAAAGAGCGGGATTCTTTTTCTTCAGTTCTGAATATATCTCTTCAGCCGTCGGATGTGTTCTGTGAATATACAGATATTTTAGTATCTCTAGTCGTTGATGCGTTATTTTCAAATCGTTATTTTTTAGGAGTTCCACATATCTTTCCAAACGACTCACCATCATTTTGTATTTGGTCCTAAATTGTAATGATTACAATTTGACATGTATTACAATTCAGTATTTAAAGTTTTTGGATGCCTCTTCCCAATTAAAATAATTAAATGCCTAGCAAGAACTGTGCTCTATTGCATTCTTTGGGCATGCATTTACACATGCGCAGCATTCAATGCACTCTGCAACATTTTTAGCGATTGCCTTTCCATCTTTTACTTCGAATATTCCTACTGGACATGCAGTAACACACTCGCCTGCTCCAGAGCATTTATCATAATCTACCGTAATTTTTATGGTCCCGTCTTTAAATTCTTTTTTCATATATCTCTAAGCCTCCCAATTATAGAAATCTGGTAAACAAATGATACTATTTTATAGTTTCTTTTTGAGAATATTTTCAATTTTCGAAGCTTTTTTGAATGTCAAGCCGTTTCATATGGAAACAGGGGAGCAAAAACGATTGATAATAGGATGTGGGCATTAATGGAAACAATTGAGAGTGGAAGCGGCGAGCTTATAGGATGGCATGATCCAGATGAGAACCGTCAATGGATAATGAAAAATAAACTCAGAAGTCTTGAAGATAAAAGAGTCACTGCAAAGCAGGCCGTATCAAAATTTGTTCGCGACGGCGATTTCATTGCAATGGGGGGTTTTGGCCATGTGCGTGTATCCATGTCAATCATTTATGAAATTATTCGCCAGAAAAAGCATGATTTGACCATGGCCGGAAAAACGGCAGTCCATGATCTTGACCTTTTGGTTGGTGCTGGATGCGTAAACAAAGTTGAAGTTGCATATTCTTTTGGTCATGAGCTCAGAGGCTTATCTCCTGCCTCGCGCAGAGCCGTTGAGGCGGGAAAATGCAAAATTGCAGGAGAAATAAGCAATGCTGGCTATCAGTGGAGATTTTTATCAGCAATGATGGGACTGCCTTTCATTCCAACAAGAGTGATGCTTGGCACAGATACATTCAAACACAGTTCAGCAAAAAGCGTAAAGGATCCTTTTACAGGCAAGCAAATATGCCTACTGCCCGCATGTTATCCAGATGTCGCAGTATTGCATGTACCGCGATGCGACAAATACGGTAACTCTCAAATTGATGGTATCACGGTTGAAGACTTTGAACTCTCACGTGCCGCAAGGCGCGTTATCATAACGACTGAAAAAATCATAGACGATAAAAAAATAAGAAGCGAGCCACACAAAACAGTTATTCCTTTTTATCTGGTCGATGCAGTAGTGGAAGTGCCTTTTGGATCTCATCCATGCCAGATGCCATATCTTTACTTTTTTGATGAAGATCACATAGGCGAATGGCTGTCGCTTTCAAAAACAGACGAAGGCGTTAAGAAATATCTTGACAAATATGTTTACTGCGTTGATGATTTTCAAGATTATCTGAAACTGATTGGCGGTACAAAAAAACTTGCACATCTAAGAAAAATAGAAGCAATGGAAGAGCAGATGAGTGCATCCTGGATAAAAGAAAAAAACGAAAAATCATCAAAGATGTCTTATTCGTCTACAGAGATGCTTGCCTGTGTTGCATCGCATGTTCTAGAAGACAAGAAATCCGTATTTGTTGGTACAGGTCTTCCAATGATTGCGGCGATGCTTGCTCAAAGAACCCATGCACCAAATCTTTTATTGTTCTTTGAAGCAGGCGGCATTGGCCCCGAAATTCCTGTTTTACCAATTTCTGTTGGCGACTCGCGAACGTTTCACAAGGCAATAGCTGCATCAAGCATGCATGACTCGATGTCAATGGCTCAAGCTGGTTACATAGACTACGGATTTTTAGGGGCAGCACAAATCGACAAATATGGAAACATCAACACGACTGTAATCGGCTCATACGATAAACCCAAGGCAAGGCTTCCTGGCAGCGGCGGAGCAAACGATGTTGGTACGCTTTGCAATAAAACTATTATTATAATGAGACAGGACAAGTACCGTTTTGTTGAAAAAATAGATTTTCTTACAACTCCTGGTTATCTTGCTGGTTCGGACTCTCGAGAAAAAACCGGTCTGCCTAGGAGTAGTGGGCCCTACAGAATCATCACACAGCTTGGAGTATATGGTTTTGATGGCGTCTCAAAAAGGATGAAACTTATCTCCACACATCCCGGCGTAACAATAGATCAAATCAAAGAGAACAGCGCCTTTGAAATTATTATCCCACAACATGTCTCCGTGACAGAAGCCCCATCTAAAAAAGAATTGAAAATACTAAAGGAAATTGATCCGGCAGGGATTGTATTTGGGAAATAAAAAATAGTTAATTTAATAAAAAGAAAACATTTTTTAATGAATTTTACATTAGGATTTTCTAGGTAAGAAGGGGACTTTGATAATTTTTTAGTCTCGAGTTGGCAGGGGATTAGATATGGCAAGAAAAGTATGTATTGTTGGTGGAGCAACCACACCATTTGACTATGGTGCAACTGGTTTTGAAAGTATTGAGGGCGGAGCAGCGGAATGCATAAAAGAAACACAACAGGATATTCCTGAATTTTTACTCAGAGATCTTGATTTAATGATTTATTCTCATTTTTCCGTACATTTCGGCCATCAGCTTGCACCAGAGTGGATCATACACGATCATCTCGGTCTTGCAGGTGTTCCTCATTACCGAGTTGAAAACGGAGGCAACACTGGCGGGTCGGCATTATACGCTGCCTCACTTGCAATTATGTCGGGTAAACATGATGTCGTGGGCATCGTAGGTTGGGAGACAATGGATTCCGTATCTCAATCGCAGGCCAGTGAGTTCATAGCCCTTGCATCTGATACGAGATATGAACTAATGGTTGGTGGAATATACCCTATTTACTATGCGGCAATGGCAAACAAATGGATGAAAGAAAACAAGGTCACAGAAGAAGACGTTGCGATAATTGCAGCGAAAAACAAAAACAATGCCATGGACAACCCAAAGGCCCAATGGTACCGCAATGAACACAAGTATATCACAGTAGATGATGTAATGAATTCGCGTCTTATCGCTTATCCCATAAAAAAATACGATTGCTGCCTTATGACCAGGGGCATTGCATTTACCATTGTGTGCTCTGAGAAATACGCTAAAAAGGTGAACCCAGACGGATACGTCACGGTCGACGGAATGGGACTGTCCAGCTGTACCATAAGAGCAGGAGACAGGTTGAATTACCCGGCATGGAAAGAGCGCTACGGTCCAGGTTACCCAGAAATGACCGAGTTTGCCGCGTGTCGGAATTCCGCGGAGCAGGCCTACAAAATGGCAGGGATAGATGACCCTCTAAAAGAAATTGACTTTGGTGAAATTCACGATGCATTTTCAACTTCTGAGGCTCAAATTTACAAAGCACTTGGACTTGCTGACGAAACCAATATGGCAAAATTCATTAGAGATGAGCGTACCAGTATCAATGGTGACATTCCCATGAATCCCGGTGGTGGGCTTTTGGGCTACGGCCACCCGGTAGGCGCAACAGGCATCATGAGTACCATTGAATGTTTCTACCAACTTGCAGGTTTGATTCCGAAAAAACATCTGAGCAAAAAAACGGAAGTCAAAGACGCTAAATGCGGAATTGTAAACAGTCATGCGGGAACAGGAACTAGCATTTCCAACTTCATCTTAAGGAGGAGTTAAGGATGAGTCAGGTGGTTACTATGAAAAGTAAAAAGATTAAATTTGCTGAAGAGCCGACTTTTACTGAAAGAAAAGACTACAGGCCTGAAGGGGTAAAAGAAACTGGACTTGCGTTTGTAGGTCACGAGATATCTGAGGATAAAACTGTAATGAATCAATTCCTTCATTATGATCAACTATACACAATTCGGCATGGATGGAACAGTAAGTTTTTTATTGGACTGCTTGAAGGAAAGATCATGGGAACGCGATGTCCGAATTGCGGCGACACATGGGTACCGGTTCGTACACATTGCTGGAATCTTGATTGCAATCTTCAAAAAACCGAATGGGTCGAAATGCCTCTTACTGCAAAGGTTCATACATGGACGGTTGCCGGCTGGAGCGGAAGATCTTCGTTAAAAAGATTGCCAATAGTTTTAGTATACGCAATAATCGGAGACAGCAAGGTTGCTATTGCAAATGAGCTACATGGTATAAACCCATGGGACGTTGAATTTAATATGCCATTGAAGATTGTTTTCAAACCAAAAGAACAACGCATCGGTGCTGTAACAGATTTTCATTTTGAGCCAGCTGATGGTTGGAAGCCATCACCAATGAATCCTGAAAAAGAGAGAATCAGAGAACTCGTGGAACCTGTTTATGAATGGGTTAAAACACTAAAATAGAGTTGATAAACAAGGTTTAAACATACCTCTTTATTTCCTTATTTTTAATGGATTACGTTTCAGGTGAAATACTTACAGAAAAAGGCATCAAAAAAGGATATTTGGGTTTTCAAAAAAATAGGATAATTGAGGTTGGAAAAGGAATTCCCCCAAAGAAACCAATCTGTAAAGGCCTGATTCTTCCAACTTTTGTTAATGCCCATACCCACATAGGCGATTCATTTATTAGAAAAAAACACAAAAAACTTCCAAAGAACGTTGAAGCCCTTGTCGGACCGCACGGTTTGAAACATAGACTGTTGAATGAAGCATCCGACAAGGAAATAGTAGCTGGAATGAAAGAATCTTTAGACATCATGATGAAAACAGGTACGTCTCATTTTTGTGACTTTAGAGAAAACGGAACCCGTGGAATAAATCAAATAAAAAATGCATTAAAAAACACGAACATTTCATCATTGATTTTGTCAAGACCAGATCAACTAAAATATAACAAAGATGAAATTGAAACGCTTTTGAAAAATTCCCAGGGCATTGGAGCAAGTAGCATTTCTGATTGGGATTATTCGGAACTTGCAAAAGTTGCAAAACATGCCAAAAAAAGAAAGAAAATATTTGGCATCCATGCAAGCGAAAGAATTAGAGAAGATGTTGATTTAATACTAGATTTGAAACCAGATTTTTTGGTTCATATGATATGTGCAACAGACAATGATTTCGAGCGTGTTAAAGACTATAATATTCCTGTCGTAATTTGTCCCAGAGCTAACATGTTTTACGGTTTGAAACCAAATTTAAAATTAATAAAAAAGCATGAGATTGATTTGTTGATTGGAACAGACAACGCAATGCTCAATCCACCAAATATCTTGGATGAAATAAAGCATCTAAAAAAAACATACAAAGAATTTTCCGTTCAGGAATTACTACATTTCATAACCTATGGCCCAAGGAAAGCTTTAAATTTAGATGACTGTATTCTTGCTTCCAATTCCAAGGCTGAATTTACGGTATTGGATAAGAAATATTTGAGAACTTTATATATCTCAAACTATTAAATTAGAGGGGTCGAAATGAAAGTAGAAGATGTAATGTCAACAGAGTTAATTGTTGGATACGTTCCTGGTACGATCAAAGACGCTCTGAGAACACTAGCAAAACATAACGTTTCGGGCATGCCTATTTTAAAGAAAGATACAAAAACTGTTGTTGGCGTTGTCACTAGAAGTGATA
>Ga0172362_10005912_pt1 | contig 10573 bp, 10 predicted proteins | sample LakKivs1_kivu2a2_FD_114534 | JGI IMG/M metagenome (GOLD analysis project Ga0172362, IMG submission 114534) | Sediment microbial communities from Lake Kivu, Rwanda - Sediment s1_kivu2a2 | ecosystem: Environmental > Aquatic > Freshwater > Lake > Sediment | place: Rwanda: Western Province, Lake...
GGCATGTCTTGTCTTGGAGGTGCAATATTCCTACAAATGCTTGTATTTACAGACATTTTGCAACATGGATACTTCATGGCAATAGAAAACAATCCAGTAATATTATATTTTGAGATTATTATGACAGCATTTGCATTGATCTACTTTATCTACATATATCAGCGGTTCATAAGATCCGTAAAATGAGGTAAAAACAATGAAGATATCTAAATGGACTATGATAGATATCAGGGAGTTAATAGCCACGATATCATTTATAATAGGGATAACAAGCGGGATTCTATTGAATGTCTACTCTCTCGTATAGCGAAAAAATGGCTTGGCGAATACCACTAACCTCCACCTTTTTTTATTTTCAGATATAATGTCTATACAATTAATTATAACCAATATCCTTCCCACTTGAGAACTTTAAATTATTTAACTCAATTAATATACTATATGCCAGCTCATCCGATAGACTTCCGATACTATTCTGATGAAATGAGAAATATCTGGGAGGAGGAAGCTCGGCTTCAAACATGGTTGACTGTTGAAGCGGCATTAGCAAAAGTTCATGCTAAATTAGAGAACATACCTCAAGAAGCGGCGGATGAAATAACAAGAAAAGCATCGACAAAATACGTGAAAGTTGAGAGAGTTAAAGAAATTGATAGAGAAATACATCATGATCTGATGGCTATGGTTAAAGCTTTAGCCGAACAATGTGAGGGCGACGCTGGTAAGTATGTCCATTTAGGAGCCACTTCTTATGATATAGAAGATACTGCTAACGCCTTGCAATTCAGAGATGCAATAAAGATTATTGAAAAAGAATTAACCAAGATGAAAAACATTCTTCTTGACTTGACTGAAAAACACAAGAATACCGTTTGCATCGGAAGGACTCATAGTGTCCATGCCTTACCAACGACTTATGGGATGAAATTTGTATTTTATGCGACAGAAGCTCAAAGAAATTTGGATAGATTAGAAGAAGTTAAGAAAAGAATTCTAGTCGGAAAGATGTCTGGTGCTGTTGGGACGATGGCAAGCTTTGGTAAACAAGGGATAGAAATCCAAGAAATGGTCATGAAAGAATTAGAGCTTAAACCTGCTTTAGTATCAACCCAAGTTCTTTCGAGGGATAGACATGCTGAATTGATTTCTGTCTTGGCGATAATTGCGTCGAGTTTAGAGAAAATAGCTAAGGAAATAAGAAACTTACAGAGAACTGAGATAGCAGAAGTATTTGAACCTTTCGAATCAAAACAAGTCGGTTCTTCGACAATGCCGCATAAAAGAAACCCACATAAATGCGAAAGAATATGTGCCTTAGCTAGAGTTGTAAGATCAAACGTTGAACCTGAGCTAGAGACGGTTGCATTAGAGCATGAAAGAGATTTGACTAATTCTTCTTTGGAGAGAGTAACTTTTCCCACGCCATTTATTTTACTCGATTACATGTTGAAACAGATGAACTTTGTCCTATCCGGCCTTGAATTCAACTACGATAACATAAAGAAGAACCTTGCTTTGACAAGAGGCATGAACATGGCTGAACATGTGATGATGGGTTTGGTCAAAAAAGGTATTGGTCGACAAGAAGCACATGAATTGCTGAGAGGAGCTGCGATTAAAACAATGAAAGAAAATAAAACATACAAAGAAGTTTTGCTAGAAAATGAAATCATAAAGAAGAATTTCACTGAAAAAGAATTGGACTGGTATCTTGATCCTAAGAATTATCTTGGCACTGCTGTAGAGCAAGTCGAAAACGTCATAAAAACTTTGAGAGAAAAAACATGAATGAAATAACATACTCTAAAGTTGGTATAGATGTCGATGGAGCATAAAAAAATAAGAACCTATCTAGATGATGTTCCAGAAAATATAAAGGAACAACTATCAAAAGCATGGGGAGAAAGAAAAAGAGAGACTTATGTTGCTGCTGAAAAACATGGAATAAAAATAGAGCAGGGGGAGTCTTTCAACAGAGTTGTCATTTTTGAACTTGAGCCTGGTTATTATCATATTACATCAGATATAGTATCGGTAAAGGATATATCTCCTGAGTATTCGGATATAGGTACTTTATGTGCTGGACTTGTAAATCAAATGGTTATAGCAGAGAAAGAAAGAGGATGCGTTCCCTTGTTCGCCTCAAATGTCTGCGACTGGGATTCAAGATATGCGAAGGAAGTTGGTGCGAATGTCCGCCTAAGGGATTCTATAATAAAGTCATGCATTGAAAGTGATGTTGTTCTCACCGGTGGAGAAACTGCAAATTTAGGTGATCAGGTTAGAGGAAAAGGAATGAGTTGGATGTTTACTTTGTTGAGCAAATATTCACAACCCTTAACAAATCTAGCAAGACATGCAAGCAAAGATATGGATTTAGCGCTGCAAGGCACCTATCATACTGCTGATAGCAAAAAATATGAGATAATTTATGAAAAAAGCATACCGCTCATTCACGTAAAGAAAAAATCTAAGTTCTTGATGACAGCAGATGGTACTGGATCGAAATCAATTGTATGCGAACAGGTAAACAATAGGACAGACATAAGAGACACTCTTGTCATGTGCTGTGATGATGCCACGAGGGAAGGTGCATTTTCAATAGTTGCAAGTATAGGGATACATGCAGAGAATTCAAATGGAAAAAATCAAATAATCGATAACATGGTTGAGACTGGAAGAAGTAATTTGATACCTTTAGTCGGTTGTGTTTTTCACGAGTCAAATGATGTAAACACATATATCATGAATGGTGTTGTTCTAAGCGAAGTAAGAGAAAACATGTCAAATGTTGGCAAGAAAATAGAACCCTCTCTCCCGCTTGTACTGCTTTATGAGGAACAGAGATCAAACGGCATAACAATGCAGAGAAGAATATTCTCAGAGATTTTTGGAGAAGAATGGTATAAAATCAAAGGTTCTGAAGCATTCAAGTCTCTGAATGATAGACTCCAAGAAAAATATTCAGAACTCAGATTAGGTGATGTGGAGAGAACGTTGGGAGAACTTGTTGCCCAACCATCAACTCCTTATTTCAGGGTTGATTCAATGATGCCAGAACAACTTCTTGACAAAATAAAATTCAGGATCAATGTTTCAAGTGGAGGACTTATAGGAAAGACGAGAAGACTTCTCGAGCATTTTGGATTAGGTATAGATTATCATGATGTTTTTGATGCACCACCCTTGATATTGTTGTTACAGATGGCCAGCCAAGTTAAAGAAGGAAGAGGAGTTGTCACGGATAAAGTTGCTTATTATACATGGGGTTGCGGAAATGGGGCAGTCATATGCACAACAGATCCTGAGCCAGTCAGAGATTATTATAATGTCAAGGGAATTCGAGCAAAGATTGGAGGAGTCGTTACAACACGACCTGAAATAAATATTGTATCAAAATGCCTCGAATCAACTCTAAAAAGTGAACCTCTTATTATAAATCATAGATACGCAGATGATCCACTTGGTTAAAAAATTCTCTTAAATTTAAGTTTTGGAGAAAAATGATTCAACGACTTCTTGCTAAGGCCTTAAGTTTTTTTAAGGTTGGTTCACGATATACCTCAGCTACTATTTCTTTAAGAGTAACTCCACTGTAAGAACCCCCCATGGGTATATTCCAAATATCTTTCATTCTTTTTATATCCTCTGAAGGATACCAAATTTTATCTGGAAACCCATCTGCTATTCTCCTGAATACATCTTTCATCTTTTCTAAACTCGAGACAGAAGGAGTTACATAAGTTCCTATACCATGAGCTAAATGTTCTCTTTTCCATTCTTCTATTTCACTATTCATGTCTATCCTTTTTTCAAACATATTATAATCGATTCTATCTTGAATAGAAAGAGGCGAACCAGGATAATATGCAGTGAATGATAGATTAATTTTGGTCGGTTTCAGTATCCTTAATAGTTTTATTGTTTCATCGATCTTCTCATTCGTCTCACCTGGCAAACCAAACTGTATAGATGCTTCTGTTCCTATACCGATATCGCTACAATTCTGAAAAGTCTCTATTATTTTTTCGTTGCTTATTCCCTTACCAGCATCACGTCGAACTGATTCTGAAGCCTCAACACCAAAGAATATCATGTCACAACCAGCATCGTACATATTTTGCAAGAGTTCTCTATCGACTGTATCACATCTTGTTTCACACATCCATTTTAAATTCATTCCTTCTTTTATTATCGAACCACATAGGTCCATTGTCCTTCTTTTGTCAGGAGTGAATTGATCGTCTTCGAAGTAAATTGCTCTGTAACCGTCTTTGTACAGTTGTCTTAATTCCGCCATCACATTTTCGTTAGACCTGAATCGAATTGTTCTTTTCCAGAAAGCAGAAGAAGCACAATAAACGCATTGATAAGGGCAACCTCTCGATACTACCATAGTAGTAGCTTTTCTTGCCTCTGGTTGTTTATCCAATTCTTCTTCGAATATTTCAACATAATATAGTTCTGGGTCTGGGAAGAAATGCCTTGCAGGGAATGGTAGTTCATCTAAGTTTTTTATCAAAGGTCTATCTGGAATATGTTTTATTTCATCTTTCTCTCTGTAAGATATTCCTTGAACATTTTTTACTGGTCTCTTCTGTCCTATAGTATCGACTAAATCAAGAAATGTGTATTCTCCCTCCCATCTCACTATATAATCGACTTCTGGATGGTTTTTCAATGTAATCTCTGCTGTCCAGGAAACGTGTGGCCCTCCCATCACAACCTTAGCTTTTGGTCGAACTTCCTTCACTATCTTAGCAACATCTAGTGCAGAATGATAAGTCGAAGTAGTAGATGTGATCCCGACTATGTCAGGTTTAGCGGTTTGAATCCAGTAATCCAATTCATCATGTTTTAATCCTAAAGCAGTAGCATCCAATACTGCCACAGGTCTTTCATACTTTTCAAGAGTTGAAGCTAAATATGCTGGTCCTAACGGAAAACCATGTAACCCTTCCCATGGAGGAATTACTAGAAGTGTCTTTGGTCTTCTGAGCATGATTAGAATATCTTAATTAAACATTTATGTCTTAATCTGATCAGTGTTTATGCTTCAAATCGGATTCAATCTCCAAATGTAGAAATTAAGCATCAAAGCGATACTAACCCAGACTATGTACGGTAATAGCAACAAACCAGCTGTTTTGGATATCTTATGGAATTTTAGAATCGTGAGTACAATAAAAACCCAAAGAAAGACTATCTCTATCAAACCAAGCAAAGGAGACCTTAACCCGAAGAAAAGGAACGACCAAACAACATTCAGTATCAGCTGTAAGCCAAATAAAGATAAGGAATTCTTAACTTGTTTGTTCTTCAACCCTTTATTCCAGACTAAATACAAGGAAATACCCATTAGAGTGAAGAGTATTAACCAGACAGGAGCGAAAAGCCAGTTGGGTGGAGTGAAGCTTGGCTTCTGTAATGTTGTATACCATGTTTGGATAGAAGAAGAAGTGAAGATTGAGCCGACTATTCCTGCTGATTGGCATATTAGGATTGAAAATACTAGTTTTGATAAGTTTTTGAGTTTCATGTTAATTATTTATGGTTTTAATTGATTAAGAATCTTTTTTAACTCTTCGGTATGTTCTTCGCATAATTTGGTAGAAGATGTGTATCCTGTTGACTTTGATATATCATCTTCCCATCCCATAACACATAAATCAATCATATCTTTCATAAAAAATTCTCTAATATCAATTCCCTTCCCAGAATGATGTTTTAATCCAAAAGAATGAAGAACCTCTTGTTTAACCTTAATTTCATTTTGTTTTAATTGCTCTTCATACGACTGTGGATGAGGATGAACGTTATAATCCCACATTAGACTGGCCACAGAAACTCTCTTGCCAAGATATGCAAGACCACCTAAATTGTGAAAGGCTCTGACAAATTCCTCCTGCAACTCTTTTTTTAGTTCTGGATAATCTTGAAGTTCTTCCTGCGTAGGTTTTGTTCTACAAGTATGCGTACCAATTAGAGGCATATCTTTTGAGACTAAACCAAGGTAACAATCAAGAGTCTTTTGTTGTAAGAACCAATCAAGAAGTTTATATGCCTGAACAGCATCGCCGTAATATAAAAATCCACCACCGATTACAACACACTCTTTTTGTATGAAAGGTTGTGAATCCATTGTCTGGACAGAGGTAGTTAAAATGTTCGGCTGGATAGTATTAAACAGGTCTAACAAACTTTTATTCAAATAATCTAATCTTTCCTTCTTTATGCCACCAATTTGGTAAACGCCTAGATTCATATTAAATCGAAGTGTTATTAATTATTTAAAATCAATCTCAGAAGCAGTTTTGGCATATTATAATGGTGGATATTAGTTTGGTTATTTTGATTTTCATTGTCTTCTGTTTCATATTCAATTATAGGATCGGTAGATTCAAATAAAAATCATGTTCTTCAAAAGCTTAAAAAATTAAACTCCACTTTATTTCAATATGGGACTTTTTACTGAAAAAATTGAAGATATAAAAATTGAAGATATAGAGGGACTTTTTAATTCCAAGGAACCCGAGAGTGAGACACTTGATTATAAATCAAAATTTAAAAATGAGTCAGGCGATATCTCAGGGAGATTAGAAAATACGATAGCTGCGATGGCAAATACGGAGGGAGGCATAATAGTTGTTGGTATTAAAACAAATGATGCCAATATACCCGAAGAACTTGTGGGTATAGATCTTGAGGGAAATTTTAGAGATGCATTAGAAAATAAACTACATAGTAAAGTCTTCCCGTATCCAAAATTTGAAATCTCTTCACCCATTCCACATAGAACTGATAGCGAAAAATGTTTTCTTGTTGTTAGAGTTCCAAAAAGTAACAAAACGCCACATATGATATCGGGTGAAAATGTTATTTATGTAAGAAGAGGTAGTCAATGTAAACAAGTAGATTTGGGTACATTGGAAAAGCTTTTTCAGAAAAGACAAGATGTCATTAAACTTGCTTATGATGAGGATATAGGATATGTATATACAACGCTTTTTCCTGGACAAAATCCAACAATAAGAGAAATGAAAATTGTACCGGTCTTCACTCGAGATATGAAAATAGAGTGTAATAATGACATGATCCAATTTTTAATATCAAATAGACCCTCAATAATGGGAGCAGGCGAAGATTATCAAATTTGGCCAGATGGTGTAGAATTGATACAACCTACCCGTGAGAGGGAATTTTTTAAATTTAAAGATAATGGAGCATTGTTCTTTAGAAAAATGGTAAAGACATTGGAAGGAGATGTGATAGTTTTAATTGATGATTTGAAAATTATTAATGAAATATTAAAATATGCTCAAAAAATATATGAAAAGATTGGTTATAAAGATGAGGTTATTTTCGGTTATAAAATAGGAAATTCTAAACATAAATTTCTTAAATTTGATTATAAATCGCGAGACTATGGTATAAGAAATTATATATGTAAATTTCAAGATGTTAATTTCAAGACAAAAAAATCGTTTTTAGAGCTACAAAATAATAAAATAGAGATTATAAAAGACGTTTTTAAATTCATTTGTAGATATTTCAATTGTTCACCAAGAGAAGAAATAATCAATAAAATAATAGCCTCACTATAAAAATATTTCATTTTTTCTATTTAGTACCTATTAGGACTAGTTGCTCAATTATAAAAATAAGTGTTATATTAATTAAGATTATGAACGGGATACCTTTCGAATTAATTGCAAGTATTTTTGTTATAATAATACCAGGATATTTGGGATTCAATTTATTCAAAATTATCTCAAGAAGTTATGGATTAAATATAGGTCAAAAACTTAGTGAAGTTGAAAAGATAATAGTCCATTTCTTCTTTGGGTCTTTAGGTATTTTTGTTGCGGAATATATACCACTTTTAAAATCTACACCATTATTGTCATCACCTCTCTCTAATTTAATTCAGAATTTTACAATCCAAAGTGTCATAAGTTTTACTTTTTTTGTGTCAATAGTTTCTTTGGTTTTGGCATTTTTTCTTGGTTCCCTTTCATTTATTATTCAATCTGCAGACTCATATTATTATAAGTGGAAAATCTATTATTCCTATCTCAGAAAATATGGTTTTTTAGTTAAAAAGAAAAAGGTCATGTCAATTAAAAAACCTGCGGATGAACCAACTAGAATAGGTTACGCAAGAGATGTTTTGATAACTCAATTGCTGGAGTCTAATGGGAAAGAAGTATATACCTTTTTTACAAAAGATGGTTTAAAAATTAGAGGTAGGATAAAAGGGTTTAAATGTAGTTATCCCTCCACCATAAAAATACAATTAACAGAAGATACAAAATTCAAAAACACAGTAATTAAAAGGGGTGAATTAGCCGTCTTAGTCGATGAAAAAATTGAAAAGTACTTTATCAACATGATCAAAAAATCGATTCTACTTCCTTATAATGGAAATATAGCTCTTCTCATATGTCTAGTTTTATTAATTTTAGGACTGAAATTAAATCCATTCTTTTATTTAATTCCTGTTATATTGAGTTTATTCACTATACATATGTATAAAATTAAAGAAATTCCGATAAAATAATTTTTTAGTCACATAATAAATAAGAATAACACCATATACAATCAACTATTTCCTTCCCTTACACTTCCAATATAAGACACAAAAAAACTTAAACTCTAAACCCCAAAACGTAAACAACCCGTGATTAAAATGATACCATGGATACTCGTTTCAATCGCTGTTGCAGCTATAATATTGGCAATACTCGGTATTTTATTCATGAAAAAGAAGGGGTGGAAGAGAGAAGTAGACTATCGTAATTATTTTAATATGGGAATAGTGTGGCTTCCACTCGGTGTAGTTTTTTACACAATTTTTGAGAATATTGTAGGTCTTTGGTTTTTACTGGTAGGGTTGGCTTATCTCTCTATCGGTTTAAAGAATAGAGACAAGTGGGGTAAACCGCAAAAAGTATCGCCTAAATCCCAGAAGATACTGATGATATCTGTTTTGATAGGTGTGATTGTTCTAATTCTTGGTATTTTGGTGTTTGAGTTAATGGTTTAATTCTCGATGAATTCCTTATAGTACAGTTTGTTTAATTATTCCGTTTTTAAATAAGACTTAAATGTTTAACTCTTTTGTAATTAATACATGGGATCTTTTAGTGAATGTACAACTCATGAATCTTATAGAATTAAAGAAGGAATGAAAGCTTATCTATGTCTTCCAAAACATATAGCAAATGGATTAAAACCTGGGGATAAAATAAGTTGGCTGTATGCAGGTAATATAGAACAACCAGGTTCTGTAGGTTTAGGTAGGGCTGCAATAATTACCAAAGTAGTTGAAAAGAAATGGGCAGGTTTGGGATACAGAAGAGTCATTTTTGAATTGAGTCAAATCCTTTATTATAAAACTATGAATGATTTAGTTCATGAGCTCGAGGAAGCTATGCGACATAACGAATCAACAAGAAGTGTAACAGGAATGAAGGTTGCCACGTATGAACATGCTGGTGAAGAAAAACATCAAATTTTTATATTTAATCCTGAAATAGTCCCCTTGAATAGAAAAGATCTACCATTTCCATTCGAAGAATCACTTTAGAAAGTAAGTTGGGTATGAAAATAACCCTCGTCGGCGCTCGAACCACCCAAAAATTTACTCTTCGCTTTTTAAATACAATTTATTCATTTAAATGTAGATAAGTAGAAAAAATGAATTTTTATTGCCGTGAAAACTGTATCACTTAGAACAGTAGTTCCGAAGGTAAAAATCTACCAATGAAAAGCAAATTCTTTGAATAGAGGCTCTGAAAGTCTATTTTTCCGATTTTTAATTGCTCGATATCTAACTTTTACTAGAGTTCATTCTACCAATGAAAGAAACTGCCTTTATCATGCTTTACAAGATTGTAGATAATGCCGAGAGAGTATCCAGAGATAATTAAGAAAGAAGTTAGAGAAAGAATAAAGAATGGGGAAAGTAAAGTATCAGTTTCTCAGGATTTGAATATACCTTACGGAACCATTCTAACTTGGACTTCTGATATCAAAAGAAGAAAAAGCTATTCACAAGAGATAAAAAATGAAGTCAGAGAAAGGGTTATGAGGGAGAGAGTCAAGATATCAGTGGCTGAAGATGTTGGCATTTGCTATCCCACTATCTTAAACTGGACGAGAGATATAAGTGTAGGACAAGGCAATAAGGGGATAAGAGGAAGAAGTTTAAGAATAGTTCAAGATCTCATGGAAAGGGGCTATTCATTGAGAAAAGTTTCTCTGTATACAAAGAATATGCTAAAAAATAATTTTCCAGTCAAGATAACCAGAGTAAAAAGAAAGAGTATTCTCTACTTAGAAGGAAGTGAAGAGGAAGCTTTCAAGGCTTTGATGGAGAATCTTAAAGGCAAGGTCATCAGTTATCAAGAACTTGGGATGTTGGCTAAGGCGTTTGGGTTACAAAATGCAGGAAAGATGAGGAATATCATCAAAAGGTTTACAAGATGAAGAATGCGTAAAATTTAAAAATTTCGAGTGAATAAAAAATTAAATAAATTAATCACGTTTAATCTAGGTGATTATGATTAAA
>Ga0172362_10005917_pt1 | contig 10570 bp, 17 predicted proteins | sample LakKivs1_kivu2a2_FD_114534 | JGI IMG/M metagenome (GOLD analysis project Ga0172362, IMG submission 114534) | Sediment microbial communities from Lake Kivu, Rwanda - Sediment s1_kivu2a2 | ecosystem: Environmental > Aquatic > Freshwater > Lake > Sediment | place: Rwanda: Western Province, Lake...
CCAGCGCTGATGGCAGCCCTGGCCTTCGTCGTGTCCAGACGGGACCTAGGCTGCCATGCGTGAGCCTAACCTGCAAAGGTATAAGTACCTGATAGCTACCATGGGCCTAGCAAGATCCTATAACCCTAACCTGCAAAAGGTATAAGCGGATGCAAGCGCCATAGCCAACCTGCAAAGGTATAAGTACCCATAAGTCCCTATGTCGGCGTTGAAGTTGCCATAAGAACTAGTATCATGTGGCAGCCATGTATACTAGGCTGCCACATGATTGACGAAAACGACGGGCCTCCCCCCCACCCCCCAGGGTCAGTCTTAAGGTACTACTTTTCCTAGATTTGCGCCAGGGGGAACCCCCTGCGACGCGGGTTCTCGACGAGCCATGAACGCGCCCGAACGCGCAAGTCCTTGCGTTGCAAGGACTTGCGCTGTGACATGCGCGGATAAGAGCCATAAATGCGCGGGTAGGGCGCGGGTAACGTGGTGGGGGTCTGACAAAGGTACTACTTAGGACCCCACCATCGAGAATCCAGGGTCTAGAAGCCAGCGTTGGAGGACATACCCGTGTAGGGGCGCGAGCCAGAGCCGTCGTCGCCCTCGTTTGGTTCGCTGGGCTTGCTTGGCATGCTAGGTTCGCTTGGTTTGCTGGGTTTGGTTTGCTGGGTTTGGTACGCTGGGTTAGCAGGGAAAAGTCGATCCATGACTTGAACCACGCTGCGAACCAGAATGACTGCAAGAGGACTAAAGCCCATCCGATGGCGTCCGTTCCGAACAAACACAGGCAGACTAATTTGCATCATAGCGCGAGATCTGGACGATGTCAAATCTTGTAAATTCATGGGTTATGATGTGTGTTGGGCATGGACGGATCCACTACGTGTGGTGGTGGTGTTTGTTTTCTGTACGGACCCCCCCACCCACCGGGTGGGGGTCTCTTTTAGGTACTACTTTCGGCCCCCCCATTGAAAATCCAGGGGTCTAGGGGAGATATACCGCGGTCAATCAATGGCCGTTTCCTCAGAAACGGCCATTGATTGATTCTGGGAGGCCCGTTCTGGGCCGTTTGCTGGGCGCTGGCGTGGCGATCTGGGGTCGGGGCGGGTTCTGGGTGGTTTTGATCCCGATCGGGCATGCGAAGGCGTTTCCGCACGGTTTTCCACGTCTAGTGGTGTTTTTTGGGGGGGGTGGTGATCCCGAACGGGATGACGGGCCATATTTTCGTTTCTTCCTTGCCATCTTGGCGATGACGTCGTAGTGGATCTGGGTGTAGGAGGTGATGGAGGGGAGGAAGAAGCGGTGGTAGCCGCAATGCTCGGTGAAGACGTCTAGGGCCTCTCCGGCGGTCTTGGCGAAGGCGTATTGGAACTTGGCCCTCGAGCCGTCCTCGAAGTTGATGGTGACGACGTGGTTGAAGTCCTGGTCTTTGGCGTCGAGTTCGCCCTTTGTCTTGGGGCAGATGTGGTGGTTCATTTGGTTTTCTCCAGCCAATCCTTCTGGTCGAGGATCAGCAAAGACAGGTCGTTGAGGTATTCGGCGAGCTTCTCGTAGCCCCACGCGTGGAAGAGGATGGACTTCTCGATGGTGTCGGGGACGGGGTCCTTGGTGGACCAGTGCTGGTCCCCGAACTCCTTGGTGACGTCGTCGACGAGTAGGGCGAGTTTTTTCCGCTCCTCGCGGATCTCGATCCTCGTGGACAGGGAGACGGTGACGGAGACGACGCGCTTGCGCCAGCCGATGTGGATGGGGATGGGGATGGGGATGGGGGAGACGAGCTTGTGGTGGTCGTTGTTGAGCTTGAAGGTTCCGATGAGCCTGGCCTTGTACCACGGGGTGTTCCACGCGCAGCCGTAGCCGTTTGGCGTCTCGGTCAGGTTGTCGTAGATGAGGCCCGCCGACTGGAGGGCTTTGGAGAACTCGTCGAACTCGGTTCGGGCGAGGTAGCCCATCCAGCAGGACCTGTGGGCGAAGTTCTTGCGGTTGCCGTTCTGGAGGATGGGGGATTGGCCCAGTTGGATGGAGTCGGTGATGGAGGCGATGGTGTTTTCCCAGCCGTGGTTGCAGAAGGCGCAATAGCTTGAGCGCGGGTCGTTAATAATGGTTGACCAGACGGAGCCGTCCTTGTCTTCCTTGGAGATCCAGAGCTGGTCATTGTTATCGAAGTAGATGGCGGCGTGGTCGTCTTGGGCGACGAACTGCTTGATTTGTAGGGAGTCCATTTTGGTCTTGAGGAAGTCACGGATTCCTTTGGAGTCATTGCCTCCGCCACCGAAGATGGTCATTCCAGGCATGGAGATGGGCATGGGCGGATCCTTTCGTAATGGTTTAGGCGTCCTTGGGTTGGCCTGTAACTAGGAATCCTTTTTGGTAAGCGTTTTGGCGTACGTCTCCTAGGCCGAGACGCCGACTGGCTTTGGGTCTGGCGGAGGCGGCTCGTTCCTATCGGCGATCTTGTCGTAGAGTTTCTTTTGCTTTGAGGTCATCTGGGCGTAGCCGCAATCAGGGTATCCGCTATGGATCCAGCAATGTTTGACGAGGCCTTTCAGGGCCTTGACGCGCTTCTTGAGTTTCTTCTTGGTCATTTCTTGGTCTTCTTTCTGGGTTCGACCTCTGAACCTCGAAGCTGAGGCAAAGGCCGCCGACGTGACAGGTGGCGACGAGTTGGCCGTCGTCGTTCTCGACGATGACCTCGGCCCCCGCCTTCGATTTGGTCGTAGGGGTTGGCGGGGAGGAAGAACTTCTTGTCCACGCGGAGGGTCATGATTTTAGCCATGGATTGGCTCCTATTTTCTGACGAGGATTGGAGCGTCCAAGTTCAGGAGACGTTCGACGGGCAAGAAGTCGCCTAAATTTGTCTTGAAGGCAACGCTGTACTCAGAGACATTGCCCGAACAAGATCGCCCGTATTCGTCTTGAACGGTGATGGAGGTGGCGCGAAGCCTTTCCATCGGGGTCTTGACATCCTTTAAGGATTCTGGGGGCGGTGTTGCAACCTTGACAGTACCGAAGAAGAATTTCTCTTCGTCGACATTCAGTCGAATGGCCCCGAGTTCTCCGACTTCGACTTGGTGACGTCCGAAATGGTCGGCATCCACTGCCGCGAGCGAGATATTCTCGCTTTCGTACTCGGCTGTTTCTTGGTCGTTTGTCTGTAACCTGGCTCACCTCGTCGATCATGGTTATGAACCCATGCTCTTCTAGGCTAAGAAGTTGATTCTCTCTCGGCTCATGTGGCCACGTGGAAGTCTCGATTCTGGTCAGGGTGTTCTTTTGGATGGCGAGATGGATCATCCCACCAAAACTGAAAAAGTGGCCGACGCAAACCATCCCTCGGTTGGTCAATTTGCGATGGGGGTTATTTGAGGGAAGCATGTTTCGGAATTCTTCAGAGTTCTTCATGTCTTGTTCTCCCTAGGCGGGACGACGAGCCTGACTTGTTCGGTCACGTTCCCGTGTTTGTCCACCTTGTTCTTGACGCCGAAGATGCCTTGGTCGACCGAGAACAGGTCATCGAAGTCGAGCGCGACGGCGATCTTCCTGCGATTCTGGACGAACCACGCGGCGAGCCTTTCAAGTTCTGGGTCGAGTGGTTCGGGTTCCTGCAAAGGCCCCTCCTTGCGGCACAAATCGTACGACGTCAGGCCAGCCGGGTCAAGGCCAATCCAGACCAAAAAGCGGGTCCTCGGCTATCTTATCACGCTCCGAAGATGCGCTTTTCTTGGCTTCCACGAGAGAGCCTCGCGTGTTCTTCCATGAGGACGTTCAGCTTCTCCATGTCCACGCGCTCCTCGAGCATTTCCAGGGGGACGCCGTCCTGCGTCCTGAACCTGAAGGCCTCCTCTGGATCCCGATGATGTCTGGCTCGCGGATGATCAGGAACTTACCGACGATGTGGTAGTGGGCGACGGTGGCCCCAGGAACGCGGGAGACGACGAGGCAGTGATCCTTGGAGTTGCAGATCGGGCAGGTAGGTGGTAGTTGTTGTCATCGTCGTGTCTGACCGCATGCTCGGTCAGCCACTCGCGATCGATGAACTTCCCAAAGGCGATGTTGGATTTGAAGATGGCGAGAGCCTTTTCCTCGTCCATTCTCGCTCCTTCTCTGTGGCCCTTTTTCGGGCCATTGCGGCCATGGGATCGTTATCAGTGGCCCTTTTTCGGGCCATTGCGGACATCGTATTTCGGGTCGATGTCGAACTTCTTCCAAGGCGGCTTGGGGCGCTTCTTCCTTCCGAGGGCGACGACCTTCTTGAGCGCCTTGAGGAGTTCCTCGGCGTGGTATGGGTAGAGGAACATCTCGGCGGGAGGCCCCGAGTGTTGGGGGACGGAGAGCATGGTCGTCCCCATGTAGTCGTACTTGTCCTCGTGTGGGATGAGGTATACGGATGATCCCGAGAACCACGCGTCGTCCGTGTGGATGTCGATGACGCCCTTCTTGCGCTTGGCCCATTCCGAGAGTGGCTTGAGCAGCTCGTATCCCTGCTTGGGGAAGTCGCCCTTGGTGGTGACGACGGCGGCCTTGCCGTAGGTTTCCATGGACAGGCTCTTGTCCTTGGCGAGCAAGCGCTTGGCCTTTCTGAGGAACTTCGCGTTGGTTGGCGTGAGGAGGCAGGGGCAGTAGTCGTGGTTGTAGGGGACGTTCGTCTCCTTTGCGAGGGCCAGAACCTTGTCGAAGATGGACCTTCCATGACGTTGGAACTTGTCTTGGAACTCGTGGATGATCTTGTGGATATTGGTACTGGACTGCCCGCGCTCGACGGTCCTGAAGGAATTGCGTTCTTCCTTGGTCATGAGACGCTGGACGCGTTCGCCACATTTCTTGCAGCGGAACTCGACGTAGGGCTTCTCGCGGCGTTCCTGATCCTCCTTGAGGCGCTTCTTGGCGTCCTTGCCGAAGAGCTCCCTGTACATCTTGTTGACTTCCTTCTTGCTCATGGGAGGCCTGTAGACGCCCGAGCGAGCGACGTACTTCCACGAATGCTTGCAGGTTTTTGGGTCTGGGGTTTTCACGCGATGGGTTCCTTCTCTTGGAATTCCTTGTCCTTGTCGATGAGGGCGAGCAGCATGAGCATCTGGGACTCGGCGGCGATGACCTCCTCCTTGTCCCCGTTTGGGCTCTCGGCGATCTTCTTCTTGATGAAGGCCTCGGCCTTGGGTCCGAAGATCTTGGCGACCTTCAGGTATGTCCCGAGGGTGGAGTCCTCTCCCGTAATGAGCTTCGTCATGTTCGGCCTCCTAGCCGGGACGGGGTCGACCGCTTGCTCTGATGGCTTGGCGAGCTTCCTTGATGGCAAGCTTGCAGCGGGCGCATTTCCATCCGCCGCAGGAGCAACCCTTGTTCTTGAGCAGCTCCTCGACGGCCTCCTTGAGGGTCTCGACGCGCTGGTCGTAGGCCCTCAGCAATCTCGTCACTGGATCGGTGTATCCCGGAATCATGGTCAGTCCTCTATGACCTCGTCGTCCTTCTCGAGCGGGAAGATGCCCCTCCCCGTGTCCACGATGCGCTCGAAGTTGTTGATCCTCATGTTGTCCGCCGCGATGCTGGTCGCCCCGTACTTGGCGATCACCTGATCGAGCTTGAGAACCTTGCCCTTGTAGACGGCTCCCCCGACGGCATGGAAGCTGCAAGTGAGCGTCTCGCCTTTGACCGTCTTCTCCTCCCTCCAAAGGCGCTGATAGCCAATCGACCCCTTTGGAAATTTCACTCTCGTGTCAGGCCCAGAGATGGGCTTGACGGACTGCTCGCAGAAGATGAGTCCTGGGTAGAAGAACCTGACGTAGTCTTTCGCATGCTTCCCCATCCTTTCCATGGGAAGCATACCATGTGCGACGAATAGGTCAAGGCACAAAAAGTCAGGGTTATAGAGGTCGACCGCATTCGCAGAAGCGGGCGTAGATGATCGACTTGAAATCCTCGAACATCTTCTTTGGGAGCTCTGCCTTGCCGAACCACTTCCATGGACCATGCTTGTCTGGTTCCATGTCCTGCGGGACGGCTTCGCTGGAGATGGAGGCGGAAAAGAAGAGGGTGATGTAGTGACGGCCACTCTCGGGCATGACGCCCTTGTTGACTGCGGTGACAAACTTGACGTCGCCGCAGTCGAGGCCCGTCTCCTCCTTGAGTTCCCTGCGGCAGGCCCGCTCGAAGGTCTCGCCGAACTCGAGATGCCCGCCGGGGAGGCCGTACGTCCCCTTACCGTTGCCCTTGAGGCGCTCGCTCATGAGGATCTTTGAATCCCTCATGATGATGACGGCGACTCCCGTGTATGGGCGCATCTGCTCTTCTGGTGGGCGTGGGACGTATCCGTTCTTGGTCTTGATCCACGGGCTCGGCTCGGCCCCCTTGGCCTCGCCCCACGCGCAGAAAGCGCCACACTCGCAGAGGATCTTGGTTGCAGGCAACCAAGGCTTGCCACAGAGTACGCAGACGAGATCTTTCTCGTAGTCTGGAGCCGTGGCGGGGATCCTGTTGCGCATCTGGAAGAGGCCGCAGTTGCAGGCTTGGTCCAACCGCGTATGCCACGAGCATCCATCCTCATGCCTGCCATAGCGGTTGAGCAACGAGTCTAGGAACATGATCTTTTTGAACTGCCATTCGATCAGCTCGCTAAGCGTCGGCCACTTGGTCTCGTGTCCGCTCTCCATCCTCCAGAAGTCCGAGGCGTTTCTGACGCGCCGAGCTTCGATGGCTTGCGTGTGGGACAGCTCTGTCTCGAGTTCCGTGACGCGTTTCTGGAGTTCTTCTTGGCTCGCCATTTTTTTCACGCCTTCCATTTCAGGATGAAGCGTTCCTGGTCGGGCATGCCCAATCCGAACTTCTTGGCCTCTTCGAGCGCCTTCTGGTTTGTCCATCCCTCGACCGTGATCCTGTAGCAGGCAACGAACACGCCCGTCCTTCCCTTTCCCGCCTCGCAGTGGACGTATAGCGGCTGGTTGGCCGGGAGGGACGCCAAGTCGATGAAATGCAGGACTTGGTGGTGATGTGGCGGGACATTGTCGAGGACGGGGATGCGGAACTTCTGGAGGCCTGTCTTGGCGCAGCCCTCGTCGTCCTTGTCCTCGTCCTCCAAGCAGAGGTTGACGATGGACTTGATGCCGAGGTCCTTGAGCTGTTGGTATTCCTCAGGCTTGAGGCGCGATCCGCGCCAGAGCGCTGGCGAGACTTGGAAGCGGTAATGCTTGATGGGGTACCACGCGAGCCTTAGCCATTCCAAGATCCCCAGCATGGCCCCGCCCACGTTCGTGAAGAGACGTCTTAGCCAGTCGAACATGTCAGGCCCCCCAAAGTGGATCTCCATAGAGCGTCGGGACGTGATCGTAGACCTTGCGCGGAACGAAGATGTTGCTCCAAGGGCGCGGACGCTGGGCGAGCTGGATGGCCGATCCGACGTGTCGGTAGCCCATGTTCTCTGGCGGGAGAGTGGGGACGACGTCCTTGCCGTGGACGTATCGGTCACATTGGCGCGTGATCCTGGCGACCTCGCTGGCAAAGTCTGCGTTGCCAACCCTCGGGCTCCCGAAGGTCACGAGTCGGCTTATGGTATGGAGGCAGTAGATGGAACAGATGGTCGCGAGCGCGGCTCCGAGGCTATGTCCCGTGTAGTAGGTTTCCTTGCCATGAACAAGTTCGTTTACCTCTGGGATGACCGTCTTCGCGGCTTCCAAGAACCCCTCATGCATACCGTCGACCATCTTGACGTTGAAGTCGATCATCCAATCCTCGAGGTCGAAACTCTCGGTTCCCCTGAAGGCGACGCCGATGTAGCCGCGGTTCTCGACGACGATGGCCTGCGTGTTACCCACGTTCACGAAGGCCAGGAAGTTGAACTTAGTGTTGGAGAGGACGTCCTTGATGAAGGACGGGTTGGAGTAGGCGAGGATGGATAGGTCAGCCAACGTGGCGGCGCAGAAGAAGTCGCTGGATCCCCTGAAGAAAGGGTATTTCGGGTATGGCGGGACGATGTCCATTATTCCCTCACTTAGGCTGGTAGCTCTGGGCGTCGAACGAATCCTTGCCCTCTCGCTTGGCCCTCGCGATCTGCTTGGTCAGGCGCTCGATCCACGCGTCATGCTGGGCCAAGCTTCCATGCAACTCGTGTCCCGGGTCGGCGATGTTGCGTCGATGCGCGAAGCCGAACCGTAGGACCGCCTCATGCCATTCGACTGGCTTTTTCATCCCGTTTGGTGTTCCCCAAAAACCTGATTCTCGCTTTCCTGAACCGTGGCCCCCAGCAATCGGAGAAGGCGCAATCGTAGGAACAGTAGTCCCATCCTATGGACTTTTTTCTCCGATGGAGGAAGATCGAGTATCTTCTCTCAATCTTCGCTCCACACATGGGACACTTAGCCATGAACTCACCTAGTGATGGCTTACCCGTATGTGAGGAACCTTCCTGAAGATGTCCCCGTGTTCGAGTACGCCCTCTCCACTCTCGTCGCCGTAGCTCACGATAAAGATGAAGGCCCCCTTGTTGTCGTCGAGGAAGTTCTTGAGGTCCGTCGCGGCGATCTTGAGCTGGATCTCCTTCTCGGTCTGGTATTTCTCGTCCCAGAACGTCCTGCGAGCGGCCTCGTAGGCGAGGTAGTCCTCGTTCGTCTTCTTGAACTTCTCGAGCTTCTTGGAGTAGTCGTGGTAGGCCTTGACCTCATCCTCAGTGAATGGCTTCTTGGTCTTCCAGTCCTCACCGCCCTTATAGGCATACTTGACCTCTGGAACCCTGGACAAGGCGGAACTCTCCATGTCGCGAAGTTCCTGATTACGACGCTCCATGGCGATGACGAACTCCTTGAACTCCTTCATCTGCTCGTCGTCGAACATGAAGTAGCGATCCCTGGTCTGCGGCCAGCTTCCACCCTCGTCGTCCGTGAACCCGCCGAACCAATGGGTTCCACCTCCGTGGAGGTTTGGCGAGTAGTCGTAGCGGCAGGCGAACTCCTCGAGGAGGTTATCCTTGCTGGTCTGGACGTTGCCCATCTTGATGTCATCGAAGACGCGCTGGGCGACCTGACGGTAGGAGAAGCCGTCCTCGTAGTACTCGACCCCGACGCCGCCCTCCTTGCCATTAAACATGAACTGGTGGACGTCCTTGACGCTCTTGGGCTTCTTCGGAAAGGCCACGACGAAGCTTGAGGACGAGCTGTTTGAGACATGACCATCACGGATCTTCATTGGGTATCTCCTATCAGGTCGTTCACGCCTACTCCGGCGTATATCGAGGTTGGTCTCAACCTGAACTCACATTCTCGACACACGACGGTCTGGGTGGTATGGCGCACGCCACATCACCTCTTGTTGATTCTGGCCAATCTCTCGTACATGGAACTCATCTGCTTACGCCAGTTTGGAGAATTCCAGTCGGACTTAAACCTCCAATCGGCTGGCCTTTCCCAGCCTGGGTTGACGTCGTCAGGATCTCGTTCCATGTCGGTATCCTGCCAAATATCCTGCCATTTTGGCAGGATCGCGACACTTTTCGCGACATTATGTCGCGATCCAGCCAAACATCCCGCCACCGTTGCGGGATCGCGACAAGTCTACCAGAGCGTCGTGCAATGTCAACTATAATTTACGAACCAAAGAGCCGCCGCCCCCCAGCGATTTTCTGGCTTTGGGTTCCAATAAATAGTCCAGACCATGGCATCCTTTTGATCTGAAAGGCCAGAATGAACCCTGAAATCTGGAAGGGCCTGTTTCAACATTTCCTCGAACATCTTGCATAGATGATCTGGAACCCCGAGGTGGCATGAGTTTATGGAACAAGACATAAACCCTTTTGAGCAGGCTTCTAGTATGCGACTTGAAACCTTGTCTTCGATGACGGCTCCGAAGTGCTCCTTGAATTTTCCACGCGCCTCGGCGGTGATCTCTCGGGCTCTGGTTACCGAAATCATAGTTCTTTCCCCTCCGCTAACTTCTTCCAGTGATCCTTGTAGCGCTTCGCCAGCTCGTACGGATCAAACTCCTCTCCCCTGATCTTGGCGAAGGCCCACTTGAAAAGCAAGCCGGAAACGTCGTCGGCGTGGGATATCCCGTAGGTCAGGAGGGCTTCCTGTACGATGGGCGACTTCTTATCCCAGAGCCCCCAGCTGTTGCGGATGATGCGCCCAGCGAAGAAGTGGGACATGGAATGGTCTGGGTTGCTGCGGATATGCTCCTTGTCGTCTTCGGGTGTCAAGGAGACGAGCATATCGACGGCTTGTGATATGGTGGTTGGTTTTTCCATGACATCACCGTCTATGCTTCTTCTGGGTCTTCCTGCGCATCCGAATCGTCCATACATCTCCAGCACCACAATTCCGGTGGATTAAAGTTGTCATTGATCATCAGGCAATCTCTACAACACAAATCGCCACAGGACTTACACGCTGTAAGACAGGTAACAGATCCACAATCGCAGTGTGGAACCTTCGATAAATCATCGGCCTCAATGCGATCCGCCTCTTCCTGTTCGTCATCAGATCTGATCATGGTGGATCCCCTTTCCACGCCTGATCGTAGCTGAACGAAGCAAAAGGTCAAGCACGAAAGTATCGTTATTTTTTCTTTCTTGGGAGAGGAACGAAACCAGCCCCGAGGA
>Ga0172362_10005918_pt1 | contig 10565 bp, 6 predicted proteins | sample LakKivs1_kivu2a2_FD_114534 | JGI IMG/M metagenome (GOLD analysis project Ga0172362, IMG submission 114534) | Sediment microbial communities from Lake Kivu, Rwanda - Sediment s1_kivu2a2 | ecosystem: Environmental > Aquatic > Freshwater > Lake > Sediment | place: Rwanda: Western Province, Lake...
CGCCTCTCGCGGATCTTACGGAAGAGGTCGTGGATGTTGCGACCCAAGATGAGGACGCGAATGAGGACGCGAATGAGGATGAGGATGAGGACAGCGATTCTTGCTCGTCTCGTTCGTCGGCGTCGTCGGATTCGGGGCCCGGTTGCATTGAAAGCATTGAAAGCACTAAAAGCACGAATAGCACGAATAGCACTAAAAGCACGAATAGCACGAATAGCACGAATAGCACGAATAGCACGAATAGCAATAACAGTGACGATGAAGTGCACAATGCGCACATTTACAACTTCCCAGTGCAAGCCATCGTCATGGAAAAGTGCGACAACACGTTGGACAGCTTGATGTATGGCCGAAACGAGATGACAGAACCCGAGTGGGCAGCCACGCTGATGCAGATTATCATGACGCTCGTTGCGTACCAGCACATGTTTGCCTTCACGCACAATGACTTGCACACGAACAACGTGATGTTTGTGAAAACCGAAAAGAAGTTCCTGCATTATTTGCACAAGGGGGTCTACTACCGCGTTCCCACGCACGGCCGCATCATGAAAATCATTGATTTTGGGCGCGCCATTTACAAATACCGGGGCCAGACCATGGTGAGCGACAGCTTTGACTTGAGCGGCGACGCTGCAACACAGTACAACTGCGAGCCCTACATGAACCCGAAAAAACCGCGCCTTGACCCCAACCCCAGCTTTGATCTGTGCCGTCTGGCGTGCTCGCTGTTTGACTACTTCGTGGAAGACATCCGCGACGAGGCGGAATACGCCGAGACGCTGAAAGAAAGCCGCGTGGCCAGTATGGTCGTGGAGTGGCTGAAAGACGACAAGGGGCGCAACGTGCTTTACAAGAAGACCGGCGACGAGCGGTACCCCGACTTCAAACTGTATAAAATGATCGCGCGCACCGTGCACGGCGCCGTTCCGCACGAGCAACTCAGCAAACCCATGTTTGCGCACTACGCCATCCCGCGCAAACAAATCAAGGGCAAACCGCACATCATGGACATTGACGCGCTGCCATCCTACGCGCAATCACAAGCACAAACACCTCCGTAAATTTAATAATGTGGACAGTATATACAATACAATTTATCGCCGAACAAAACAAAAATGATTAAGGACAAATGCCGTCATTTTAATTTAAATGCATCATTATATGCCATTGTATTGCATTGCATATAATAGTATTCAATAATTGTGCAACACCAAGACCAACACCAATACCATGATCACGATTGCAATGAACGGCGGCCTCGGTAACCAGCTGTTCCAGGTGTTTACCGCGCTGGCTGCGGCCATTCGCAACGGCGACACGTGTTACTTCCTTCACACCATGCGGGATGCCAGCGGGAAACGAGGCACGTATTGGAACTCCCTGTTTCACGCACTGAAACCAATGACGGTCATTGCCACTCAAGCCAATCTCATGCGGTTCATGCAGCTGCCGACGCACCAAGAGCCGAGTTTCAAATACACTCCGCTGCCGAGACAAACTGCGATGAATTCCACGCCCCTGAAGCTGGTGGGCTACTTTCAAAGCGACAAGTATTTTGCTGACGCGCGAGACAACATTTACGAAGCGCTTCAGCTGCTGGAGCAACAACGACACATTCGCACCATGTTTGCAGAGAGCGTGTGGTTTTCGCGCGATACAACCGTAACGGTTGCCATGCACTTTCGCATCGGGGATTACGCGGCCATTCAAGAAGCGCATCCCATTTTGACGCTGGACTACTATCGGCGCGCCTTGAAGCACATGATCCAGCACGCGCCGGTAAAGCACAATGATGCACATGAAAAAATCAACGTGCTGATTTTCAACCAAGCGTGCGACAATGCGGTCATTGTGGACCACATACGTCAATTGAGCACCGACCCTGCATTTGCGACCCGGTGCCGGTTCCACAAGGTGCCCGACATGTTTGACGACTGGAAGCAGCTGCTGCTCATGAGCGTGTGCGACCACAACATCATTGCAAACAGCACGTTCAGCTGGTGGGGGGCTTATTTGAACCAGAACCCGGACAAAGTCGTGTGCCGTCCGAGCACGTGGTTCGGGCCTGCATTGAAGAAGCACGACACGCGCGACTTGTTCCCCGACGGTTGGGTCCAGGTCACGGCATGAAGCCCGATGGCAGTGCCATTAAATGTAACATTTATGTAAAAAAATTGAACCCGGTTACCCCCTCCCCGAAACAACATGACATACATAAACCAACATGACCGAGGACAATGGAAACAATGGGTTGCCTGCTGGGTTGCCTGCTGGGCTCACGTATGCTCTCTGCAAACTACCCGATGACGGAACGTATGCAATGGTGCGGGTGTTGAATGTGCCGGCCGAAAATGGTGCAATAAATGTGAATCCCGACACGCCGCTGCATTTGTGCGACCCGTCCAAATTGATCACGCAGCATCGGCTGGGCAATCATGAACTGCCCCACCGCACAATTGATCCGACCATGTATGACGACTCCGAAATAGAGTGGTACGGTACCGGCGTTCTGCCGCCGCCCATGTACATGTGTTTCATCATGGCGAACAAGTGCTACCTGTGCGGCGATTCTAGTGACGACATTCACGGCGAATTCACCGAAAATTTTAGTGAAGGGTACCGGTTCTGTAGTGCATGCGTGCCGTACTTCCGTCAGGCTCTTTACAAAACGTTGGCCCCCATTTGGCGATTTCGGCTGCAATCGGAGCGCGCCGAAAAACGCCGGAGCCCCATGTGGGTGCATCGCACCCGCCGCGACGAAACCGGCAAATCGGACCGCACGAATTCGGGACGGCCGTTCCGGTACACGCGTTGGTTCGTCAGCTCGTGGATCACGCGCAAATCCATCAACAAGCATGATCCAAGCGTTGAACCATTTGAGGAAGACATCATCTGCGTGGAAGAATGGATGAATCATGATGACAATGAGGAATTGAGAGCGGAACCCATGAGCAAATGCGTGTCGGTTATGGACGTGTTCTTTGCGAATCGGGGCTCCCTGACCGACCCGAATTATGACCCGAATGTGGACGACCCGCTGAACCAAATCCGACACCTGACGCTGGATGAAAAACGGGCAATCATGCAGCGAGAATCGGCGCCTTTTGTGAATGAATGAATGAAATTCAAGGTGCAGCAGTGATTATGTCAAAATGATTTCCATTCGTGTTTACCAAATATATTTGATCCGTTGGGCCGGTTAAATCAGTTCCACGGTATTTTCCAACCACATCGCCGGTTGGATGATATACAATTATGTTTTTTTGCAGAATATATGCTGCAGCTTGTCCGATGCATTGATCAAGCTCAGGATACACGCATGGATTTTGTTTTGCTGTTAAATTTGGGATTGAAACCAATTTCACAAGTTGTTCTACAGTTATGCGACTTTGAATTCCATTTACAAGGGTAGTCAATTTTTGTTTCATTGCATCTTCTGAATTGGTAAATATGTGAGTTACACAATATGTTATGGCCTGGGCAAATTTGCGGACATCCATCATTTTATGTTTTGCCGCCGTTAACACAGCTCTATAAAAACACCATCCATCATTAGCTACTTTTTGAGTGGGAATAGGTAGCGTGATTGCATTAACCTGCATGTTCAATGATTTCATAACTAAATCTCCATAATTTTGTTTTTCGATTTTGGCGGCATAGTCTATGAATGATGGAGCATAAAATGCATTGCATTGTTGTGATGCATCTGCCCATTTCAATGCTATGCTCAATGAAGTGTCATCATTTACTGATATGTTATACGTTTTTTTTAGAATTTTATCTGGTTGTTCCGTTGTATCCGAAATCTGGTGTTCAAAATTAATGTATTCATCACATGGTGGTGGTATAAAAGGACTTGGGATTTGTGGGGATAGTGATGGTATTGGTGCTGCGCTTGGACCAGGCGGAGGAGGACCAGATGGTGGTATAAATGGTGATTGCACTCCTAGTTGATGTGCCAATGATGATATCTGGTCATTAACTTTACGTTGACTTACAAGGACATTATAAAATGTAGAAAGAGAATCCCTTAGTTTTTCATAATCAATTTCTGATCCCATTAATTCAACAAAAAAATTGTTCACATTTGATGGGTTACTCTGCTGCAATTTGGCACCTATTGCTGTTAATATCTCTACATATCGTGCACTCAATGTCGGATTGCTCAAATATTGTTCAGGAGTCACATTCGCAGGTCCGATGCCAAAAAATTTGGATGTATCCGAATGTCCAGGTGACGATGGTATAATATACCATATCCAGTGTCCAGTTTTTTTGCCTTCCTTTATTTCTTGCAATGCTTGGTCATATGTAGGACACACGCCGCCCCCCAAAACTCGTGGTAATGTGCCATTTTGTGCTTGCAAAAAGTCTTGAATTGATGCTTTTTGTTGATTTGGTGCTGCTTCTATTATACCACCTCTAGCAAATGGTCGTACTACTGCGCTTGTCGTTTCTCTGAATGCTGCGTTCATTGGTGCTCTTTGTGCTGCGCTTATTGGTGCTCTTTGTGCTGCGCTTATTGGTGCTCTTTGTGCTGCGCTTGCATTTACTAATATTTCCACTGCAGTATCCGCATTTCCCTTTGCGTCATTCAATGCTTGTGCGATCATTTGATTTGTAACATTTTCCAAATTCATATTTTTTATTTGTTGTAATTCGCGAAGGTATATGGTTGTTACGCTTGATGGCGCATATCCTTGTGTCGGTGCTCTAAGTTCTATTGGTGCTCTTTGTGCGCTTGACGGTGCTCTTTGTGCGCTTGACGGTGCTCTTTGTGCGCTTGACGGTGCTCTTTGTGCGCTTGAGCATTCATATCCACGGTCTCTAAATCTGCTCGTTAGCACAGGATAATCAAGAGGACCATTGATGAACAACCCACAGAACTGGGCATGACTCAACTTAATTCCTTTGGATGAGTCGGAGCTTCTCCCTGGATTTGTAAAATTTTCCCATGATGGAAAATAAATTTTCAATGCGGCAATGAAGTCAACGTATCGCCTGTCCTTTGCACCGAGTTCAAGTTCACGGAATGTTTTATCATTTCCTCCAATCAACCACCACATTGGCTTACCGTTTTCTAGTTGAACTTTCACATCAATTCCTTTTCCTCTTTTACCACTAGGCGGATTATCATCTGCAGTAATAAATGAGTTCCATCCAAATGCCAAACCGCCAGATTGGCGTCGTGTTTTGCGGTTACGGTTTTTCATTCTCCGAATACTTTTTCTAGGTTTGGTCGTTCCTTTGGTCGTGCCTTTTCTATGTTTCGTCATGCGTCGGTGTCGCTTAATAGTCATTTTCATTTTTTGACGTTTGCAAAATATACAATATCAAATGATAATATTTATGCGTCATGCCAATCGTCCATGTCATTTTCATCATCGTGTGGGTTATTTTTGGAATCAGTGCAGTTGCGCGGTGTTACATCATGGTGTGCCGTCCGAAAGGCAGCGAAAATGTATAACGCAGTAACTTATAACGCAATAAACAGAATAAACACAAAAATTTAATGCATGCATTATATAATATCTCTCAACGATGGTGCGTTCAAAACTGAATCCAGATATAAACTATCGCGAGTTCAAGCAGTTGGAGCGGGATGATGCCGACTATGATGCCACGCTGTATGAAATTGAGCTTTTAGGCAAAGATATTCGCATCGCAATCGGCCGCGGCAAAACCGACAAGAAGGACATTTTGTATTACCCCATGTATTTGATCAACACGGACGACCGGGTCGTGAAACAGATCGGCGTGTTTGAAATCCGCGCGGATCAAGCCAGTGACATGCTGGACGACGACGACGACCTGGACATTGACAAGCTGCCGCACCCGCTCATGTACTCATTCGTGACGGCCGCCATGTTGGAAGCCGACAGCCGCGGCAAGAAGGCAGAAAAAGAACAAGAAAAAGAAGAAGTCATCGCTGCGCCTGAAGAAGAAGAAGAAAAAGAAGAAGTCATCGCTGCGCCTGAAGAAGAAAAAGAAGTCATTGTTGCGCTAGAGCAACAAGACCAACAAGGCGACGACGCAGCGCTGCGCTCCAAGATGAAGGCGCTGGCCCTGCCGCCCCAAACCAAGGACACGGCCGAGGCCGAGCACGCGGAATACAAGAAGCAGCCCGACCAGCCGTGGATCCAGACGCACATGCAGAACAACAATTTTGGCATCACCGACAATGAAGGTGGTGGCGACTGCTTGTTTGCTGTGATTCGCGACGCATACCGCACCCGCGGCAAGTACGTGGAAGTGCCCGAACTCCGCCGCAAGTTGGCAGCGGAAGCCACAGAGGACGTGTTTCAAAGCTACAAGGAGCAGTACACCATGACGGTGGACTCCATTGCCGCAACGTCGGCGGAGATGCGCGAATTAGTGGCGGCAAACGCAAAATTAAAGGAGCGCCTAGAACGCACCACGGAAGCCAAGGAGCAGCAGGCCATCATTGCCGAGTCGCGCCGCAATGCCGCGCAGTTCAAGCGGCTCAAAGCCGAAGTGGCCCTCAGCAAGGAGCTGTTGCAGGATTTTCACTTTATGAAGAATGTGAATACGCTGGAAGATTTCCGAGAGATGCTGAAGTCGTGCGCGTTTTGGGCCGACACGTGGGCCATTTCCACGCTGGAGCGCATCCTGCACATCAAACTCATCATTCTGTCGTCGGAGCGATTCCGTGCAGGGGAAACGGGCGGCGTGCTGCAGTGCGGCCAGTTGAACGACCGCATCCTGGAAGACCAGGGCACGTTTGAGCCCGAGTTCTACATCATGGCGGATCACACAGGGTCGCACTACACATTAATCACGTACAAGGGAGAAGCGCTCCTCACGTTCCGAGAGATTCCGTACGACATAAAAGTCATGGTGACCGAGAAGTGCATGGAGCACAACGCGGGGCCTTACAATTTGATCCCGCAATTCCGCACGTTTCGCGAGGAGGAGCTGGGGCTCAAAGGCCTTGAAGAGAGCCAAGCCGTCCAGGGCCGTGCCCAGGCCCGTGCCGACCATTCATTAGGGCGTGAACCGCTTTATGACGACGCCACCGTGTTCCAGTTTTACAGCAAGAGCATGGACAAGCCGCTGCCGGGCACGGGGTCGGGAGAAACCATTGAGCGCGCCGACATCCCCAAGTTTGCTGCGTTGGCGAAGGAGACGCCGCAGTGGCGCAAGATGCTGTCCAACTTGTGGGAGCCGCCGGGCGACGACCGTGACAAGGCGCTGTTTGAACTGGACGGCCACAAGTGGCGCACTTTGGAGCACTACATGCAGGGCAGCAAGTTCCGCAAGGAGCATCCCAAGCACTATCTGCAATTCTCTCTGGATTCGGATTCGGATTTGTCCAAGAGCGTGGATTTTAAGGACAAGGACAAGGACAAGGACAAGGACAAGGACATCCAGATGGATGCGGACTACGGCGCGCGCGAAGAAAAGGAGCGCGAGGATGCGCAATACGCCAAATACAGCCAGAACTCGTATTTGGCGGACATGCTGCTGAACACGCGGAACGCCAAGCTGGTGCAGTTTAGGCGCGGCAAGCCGCCTGTCGTGTGCGACGAGCTGATGCGCGTCCGACACCGGCTGAAACAAGAAAAGCACAAGCACAAATAATGCAAACGTCAACGAAAAATCATACATACACAACCGAAAATCAAATATAATGAAATCACAATATATCATTGTATTCATTACATTCATTGTATTTCTGATAATAGTTCAAAACATGGTGTTTGAGCCGACTAATGCCAATGCCAAGACCATGCATAAGGTGCTTGAAGGCCTGTATTTGGACATGCAGCACGCATTTTCAGAATGCAGGTTGTCTCATTTGGACCCCGTCGTAAAAACCGTGGACTCCCGAAGAAGTTTACCGATGCCGTCGGGCTTCTCCGGCAGTTCGGATTATTTGCCGGATGAAATACGCGACCACATCCTGAACGAACCCGGCGTGGCCGTCACCTACAGTTTCAGCGCGGGGGATCGCAACGTGATCCTACATTTTGTTGAATTCAACCAGCAGCCCGCACAATTGAATATGAATATGAAGGCATTGCAGGCGCACGCCAGGCGCGTGTGTGCACTGGTGCACTTGGTTTCGCGGCACGCCTCCCGTAGCACGTGCTCTTCCACGCTCCGCATCTACATTTACCTGACGGATTTTGAGAAGCGGTTCCCGATGCGGAAGGGCGAGACCCTGGACGCGGAACACGCCAACACCGGAATGTCGTATCACTGCGCCAAAGACAATGACGTGGTGGTGTATCGGCGCGAGGAGTGGTTCAAGGTGCTCATTCACGAGCTGTTTCACGCGTTCGGGCTCTCTTTTATTGACTCCGACGTGCCCGCGGGAGTGCACGACGCCATGCAGCGCGCATTGCAGCGCATGTACGCCATTTCGCACCCGGTGCGCGTGTACGAAACGTATTGTGAAATATGGGCGCGCATTTTGAACGCGGTGTTTGACTGTTTCACGGAGGAAGACAACGATAACGCGCACAGCGCGCACAGCGCGCAACTGCAGTTGCGGATCTTCATGGAGTGCGTGTTGCAGCGGCTGCACGCCGACGCGAAATTTGCCCACACCCAGTGCGGAAAACTATTGCACTACATGGACTTGACGCACGACGCACTTGCCACCCCCACGTCCGCCAACCGGGCCTTGGTGGCCGAAAAATACCGCGAGAACACCAATGTGTTTGCGTATTACGTGCTAACGTGCGTGCTGCTTCATTCCGTGGACGACTACATGGTGTGGTGTTATAAAAACAACCCGTTTCGGCGGATCAAACCCCGTCCCAACGTGCTGCAGTTTCGCACCCTTCCGTCCAATTTCAACGGCTTCATGGAGTTGCTGAACCATTGCCGGCAGCGGTGCCCAAGGTTTGACCCGCACGGGTGGAATGATGCCGACGTGCTGGGGTCGTCCATGCGCATGACGTCAATGCAAAAAAATTGATTGAAATTATTCCCCCGACGACAAACCCACAACAACCGTCACTGTCACATATACCAGTCATACCCAATAACCATGGGCATCAAGCATTTGAATCAACTCATCCGACGCGAATGTTCGGATGCAATCACAACCGTCGGATTGAACGAACTGCACGGAAAAACAGTGGTCGTGGATGCAAGCATCTTCATGTACCGGTTCGTTGCAGACAACGCGCTCATGGAAAGCATGTATTCCATGATGTCCTTTTTCAAAATGCACAACATCACGGCCTTGTTCATCTTTGACGGCAAGCCGCCCGAAGAAAAGCGGAGGACGCTAAACAAGCGCCGGCGGTTGAAACGCGTGGCGGAAATGCAATACAACCGGCTGCTCCGGGATCGGGACAACAGCGCGCCACCCAATGCATCCGACTCCAGAATGGAATTGCACGCGCTCAAGGCGCTTCGTCGCCGCTTCACGCGCATTAGTGACGCCGATTATCAACGAGTGTGGACCCTCATGCGCGCGCTGGGCGTTCAGTACATGGTGGCCGAAGGGGAGGCGGACATACTGTGCGCGCAGATGGTCCTGAAACGGAAAGCGTATGCGTGCGTATCCGACGACACGGATTTGTTCGTGTACGGGTGTTCCCGCGTGCTGCGACACATTAATTTGTTTGACCAAACGGCCACCCTCTACGACATGCGCAAAATTTTAAAGGTCATGCAACTCACCATGACCGAATTCCGCCAAATTTGTGTTATTTCGGGGACCGATTACCATTCGGGGTCAATCAACCTGAAAATTGCTATGGGTTGGTTTGCCCAGTACAAGAACTGCAGACGCGAAGCCGAAGAACGCGAGGAAGTGATTGCGCCCGACTTTTACACGTGGCTGCACCACACAAATGACCGGTTCAACCACGACACCGCAATGTCGGTTTACAAGATGTTTGACATTTCAACCACGCCGATGCATTTGGTGCCCATCGTCAACATGCATGCAACACGCGATGAAGCCTTGTTGCGCGAAATCATGTCGCATGAAAATTTCATATTTGCATGCTGAACTCACGCACCCACTAAACAATGCAACCATAACCATAACCATAACCATAACCATAACCATAACCATAACCACAAAAGTTTTTGAATAAAATAAAACCAATAAAAATTGTTTTTATTTTTGTATTTGTTTTTTTGTGCATTTTTGTATTTGTTTTTTGTGCATTTTTGTATTTGTTTTTTGTGCATTTTTGTATTTGTTTTTTATGACTATATTATTGGTCTAGGCCATTAGGCAACAGCAACGGCAGCCTTGGCAGTGGTGGAAAAGTGGGGGGACATGTATCTCTGAAGGTTGAAGTAAGTGAGCTCCTCACCCTTCTTCAACTTGAGGAGAGACTTCAGCTTGGCGTCAGGGTTGATGCGGCGGCCGTTCTCCTTGTCCTGCAAGCTGTTGTTGCGGATGTAGGCGTTGATCTCGCGGGTCACCTCGGTTCTGGCCATCTCGGAACCGTCGGTCTTGCCAAGAAACTCGGCCAGCTCCTTGGAAATGGGGGTGGGCTTCACAAAGCCGGAGGGGGCGCGGTTGCCAACCTTGCGGCGCTTCTTGGCGCTGGCCTTCTGAGCAGTGC